>Ga0210036_1001334_pt1 | contig 27848 bp, 16 predicted proteins | sample CryGeymeta201515_FD_185469 | JGI IMG/M metagenome (GOLD analysis project Ga0210036, IMG submission 185469) | Groundwater microbial communities from Crystal Geyser aquifers in Utah, USA - Crystal Geyser metaG 2015-15 (SPAdes) (version 2) | ecosystem: Environmental > Aquatic > Deep subsurface >...
CACAGTTGTTCGCTGTACGGCTTTTAACCCGTGGTAAAAGTGGTGTATTGCACTAGCTAGTAGTAGTAGTAGTACTACTACTAGTCTCCATTCTACTAGTAGTAGTAGTAGTAGTAGTAGTAGTAGTAGTAGAGCTAGTAGTAGCTACTAAGTACTCCGAGTAGTAGTCTAGTAGTAATTCCCTTTTCATTATCTCATCTTTTAACTCATCTATTCATTAATAAGAAATATTTTAACATGCCAACTCCTCCGCAAGCTCCAAAGGACTCTTCTTCTCTATCTGATCCCAACGTTGTCAAGGTCACTCATATCGACTGGAAAGTTGATGTGAATTTTGATACCAGCATACTCAAAGCCTCGGCCACCTACACTCTGGAATATGTGACACCTGGCGCTCGCCTTGTTTGCCTGGATACATCTCACTTGAAGATCCTCAAAGTGACAAAGGCTAGTAATAGTGGAGAGGATCTGCCCTACACGTTACATCCCTTGAACAAGACAAAGGCTCATTTGGGACAACAGCTAGCTATTGCTTTGCCTCCCAATCAGCAGGTTGACAAGGTGACTGTTGTGTACGAAACGACTCAACAATCCTCGGCCGTTCAGTGGCTCCCTCCGGCACAAACGACGGGTGGTGAATATCCGTATCTCTTTACGCAGTGTCAGGCTATTCATGCCCGGACTTTGATTCCTTGTCAGGATCGACCAGGTTGCAAGGCAACCTATACGGCCTGGGTCACTGTTCCCGAATGGGCCACGTGTGTCATGTCGGCAGTCATGAAAGGCGTTTCGAATACGGCGAATGGTAAAAAGGAATTCCATTGGGATCAGCATGTACCAATTTCTTCCTATTTGATTGCAATGGCTGTGGGCAATCTTGCTAAAAAAGATATATCTCACAGATGTGCCGTCTGGTGTGAACCTTCTGTGGTGGAAGCGGCAGCTTTTGAGTTTGAACAAACCGAAGATTTTCTAAAAATTGCCGAGGAAATTTCTGGCAAGGAGTACGTGTGGGGTCGCTACGATCTCTTGTGCTTACCTGGCAGTTTCCCGTTTGGAGGTAAATAGTGTTTTTGCGAAGAAGTGTTATGTTGTATTATAAAACGTGTGTTGCGATCTAACATCTATCCGACATCTCCGCCTGCCCCAAAACTAGGTATGGAAAATCCTTGCATGACCTTTGTTACCCCAACACTTCTGGCGGGAGACAGGTCTTTGGCGGATGTAGTGGCACACGAAATCGCACATTCTTGGACTGGAAATTTGGTGACCAACGCTACTTGGGACCACTTTTGGTTAAACGAAGGCTGGACGACTTGGTTTCAGGTAAAATCACACATGCTTGTACCTTGTACATATGTAATCTTGTAATTATCATGAAAACTCACTTGATCGTTTTTCACTGCTCGAATCTTTAGCGGAAGATTATGGCACGCATCAATGATAATCCAGCTTTGTGAGTTGATGTTGTTGTTATTGCTGATCTTTGAGGATGTGAAGGATTACTTTTGTTTTTGCTTACAATTTACCGTATTTCCTTCACTGCTGATAGTTTTGATTTTGATGCAATTGGTGGATGGAAACACTTGAGTGACACAGTAAAACATGAAATGCCCAGGGAGTTAACTAGTTTAGTACTGAATATGGGAGATATGGATCCCGATGAAGCATACTCGTCAGTGGCATACGAGAAAGGGTGCAATCTGCTTTACACGCTGGAACAAAAAGTTGGATCTCCGGCCTTTGAAAAGTTCTTTCAGGCGTATATTCAAACGTTCGCATCCAAGACTGTTACCTCGGAAGAGTTCCGAGCCTACTTTAATGCTCACTTTAAGAACAATGAAGCCGTCAAAGATTTTGATTGGGAGGCGTGGCTGTATGCACCTGGAATGCCTCCTTCCAAACCTCATTACGACACAACACTAGCCGAAGCCTCAGAGAGATTGGCCATTGCATGGTATGAGGTTGATCGGTCTGGTAAAATGGTTCCTAGTGTCAACGTCAAGTTGTGGTCTTCGAATCAAATTACCTGCTTTTTGGATGCCTTGTTAGACTTGTGTGATAATCAACCGCTCAAGCTCGAGACACTGAATGCCATGAAACAGCAGTACGGGTTTGAATCGACCAAAAACGCGGAGATTCTTTTTCGCTATTGTTCCCTGGCCATTGCATCGGAAGATGAAAGCATCATTCCTGTGGTGGTCCGATTTCTTACAACGCAGGGACGTATGAAGTTTACCAGGCCGCTCTACAAGGCTCTTTACCGAAGTAAGATGGGATCAGACTTGGCTGTCACAACCTTCTTGGGGCACAAGCACATTTATCATCCCATCTGCGCCAAGATGGTAGCATCGGATCTTTCCGTTACAGATGACAGCTCCGCTTTTTGGAAGACTTCTTCATTCAGGGTGTCTGTGGCAGTTGCATCTGCGGCAGTGGTTGTTGGGGTTATTATGATGCGGCGAAAGAAGTAGAACGTAGAAAACGGTTTCCAGATTTTTACGTAGGGTAGACTAGTAGTCTCTAGCTAGTCTAGTAGTTTCGTTAATATCTTTACGTTGTTCGTTCGTTTTGAACCAAACCATGGCGACCATTATTTGGAATTCGTCGATTAAAGATAAGGTTAGATTCGATTAGTCACATCTTCCCACCCAAGCAATACTTTGCTCACTCACAAAACGTAGCTACGTACACAAACAAAACTTTTTACAACAAGCTCGACGAAAGAAGGAAGAGGACGTCTGCTGCCTCTGTTGTTGCCAAGCTGTATCCATATCACCCGTATCGTATGCGTCTGCAATATGACCGAAGAATCGAATGAATTAGATATATCGGATGAGCCAGAGCATGATCTAGTCGTTACGGATGAATCTGACCAACGTTCCAAACCTGCTCTATGTGGTTTCAACCACAGCGCTGCTTTCACCAGAAACAACAGTCACTCTGGAAAGTTTCCTCATTTAAGGGCAAAATATCGACGGCATGCGAAATCGAATTCACATTTGAGAACATCCAGAACGCCTGTTCTTTTACTACTACTTTTATGTTCACTCTTCTGTCAGCTTCAGGTTGGTCTAGTTTGCGCTTCATCAGCGGGAATGGAAACCTTGGTCGCTGTTGTTGGACAAGATTTTGTCATGATTGGAGCAGACACCACCAGTGTGCAAAGTATCGTATTAACTTCCTCCGACATGGATAAAATCAGGGTTGTGTCCGATCCCTTTCCGTGTGCAGAAAATAGTATTGGCAAGAAGGATACGACAAAAGAAAGGGGCGCGACAAAAAGCCCAATAGTGGCATTGGCGGCCGCTGGAGATCTTGCGGATGTGAACCGCCTCTATGAAACTTTACATTCCCATGCCACCATTCGTGAGTATGAAACCAGTGTGGGAGCAGATGTTGAAGTTGTTGACTTGTACAGCAGCGGAAGGCAGGGAGGTATCCCTCTACAGTCCCATTCATTCAATGCACCGATTGGTTTGTCTGTTAGCCAAGTAGCAAACCTTGCGCGAAACGAAATCTCCCAAAAATTGCGTTCCAACGCTCCATACCGAGTTGGTGTATTAGTGGCAGGTATGCAACGGGAATCTATTTTGCCAAGGGGGACACGCAGAGGAGCCTTTGGTGCATCGGTTCCTTTGAGTGCTATATCAAGAGACGTCCAGGAACAACTCCAGCGAGCAATACCTTCTGGTGAACGTAATACTGCAGTGGATTTGTCAAAATCAAGTGTCGGTCCACAAGACGAGGTATCATTGCGTTTGGTCCCATGTCTTTTTTGGCTGGACGAATACGGTGCTCTGCAGAAGATTCGATACGCTTCCCATGGAATGGCCTCCAGTTTTTTGAATGCCATTCTAGATCGGAATTACCACAAGAATCTTACCAGGGAAGAAGCTGCACAGTTGATTCAAAGCTGTTTTAAACAACTTCAGACACGCTATGTGGTCAATTCACCAAAGCCACCCTTGATCAAGTGCATTGATGAGTACGGCTGCCATGTCGTTCCAACGGCAGTAGCTAGTACGAGTCTTTTAGAGGACGGTCAAGGCAGAAAGTAGTGAATAGTCAACTTTGGAGCATTAAAGTGTATTAAAGACATCCATAATCTAATTGGTTACACTTGCATGAGATTTTTTCTCGAATTCGCGCTCATCGACGTATGCTTATCACAAACCAGAAAGCATAAACTAGTGGGAGAACTGAGGAGACGGACAATATCTTGTTCTACAGCTCGTGCTACAGCACCGCCCTCATCTCGCTCATACAAAGGTGCTTTTTTGAAATGCAATTCTTAAGCATCAGGAAGTGCCCAATTTGATCTGCAAAAAATGGTAAAAGTTGGACAAACTAAAGCCCCCCCCCCTGAACAAGCACCTCCAAGGCTCACTTTGCGGCCGGTAACGAAGGGCCGGGAGGCATCGAGGAAAGGTCGGGCTTGTCACTGCAGGAGTTTTAGAACATGATTGCGCTAACATGTGCATGCTCAAGCAAAAGAGGGGTGTGGGCAGCTAGAAAGTGAGAAGAAGGACTGCAATATGTTGTGGCATCTCACTCTTTCATTCTTGTTTTAGGGATAGAGTGTTTTTTAAAAAAATACACTAATAATAATGATAATCATCGAAACAAAGATCTGTTATTCCTACAACAACTATCACCACAACACAAAACACAAAACACAAAACACAACCACATAGTTGACTTGTTGACAACACAACGTACGGTTACAATCAATCTTCCTCGAAGGATCCAGCTCTGCAACGGCAAAAATTCGATGCAGGGCTGATACTTTTTCGGAGGTGTGACAATCCTTTCCTTTAGTCGTCATCGAAGGACGGTGATCTCTGCCATCGAAAATTGAGCTATAGTTATAGATTATAGAGCATCTATTTTTTTGTCTCTTGCCGTTTGGCAATCACATTTTTAAATCATCGGCAACTGAAGACTCTCGTATTTTCCCTGATAGATCGTTGATCTCAAAAATGAGCGGTCGGGATAGATATGGTGCGGCAGCACTGTATGGCGAGATCAAAGGTTTGATCAAGGACATCTCGTCAGGGGAGACGAAAGTCACAAAGCGACGAGCAACAGGCGCACGAATATTGGAAATTCTGTCGACAGAAAAGAACCGCAACAAACTCAGTGAATTGGGAATTAGCAATGCTATGGCACGAGGCTTTAGTCACGCGAAAGCAAAGCGGTATGCCATGACTGTTTTGTGGACACCAGTCATCCAGGGAGCCTTAAATTCAGCCGAAAAGCTAGTAACTGGCAAGTGCAAACTCACTGCCGATGACGTAAAATTGCCTCTGCGTTTATTGCACTACAGTGACAAGTCTGCCGAAGGCAATCGTGTCAAGCTGGAGAGTACCTGCAAACTGCCCCAAAAGATGGTCAAGCGAATCTTGAAATTCTGCAAGGAAATGCTCGAGAACGATGAAGCACGAGCATTGGCTGAGATGGAAATTTTAAATACCCTGATCTTTGTATGCGAGCGAGTGGACTATGTTGCCTATCTGGGGACAGAAGACATATTGGATATGCTTTCGACGTCCGAGGGTGGTCTCTTTCGAGAGGAGGTGGCTATTTCAACAGCTTCAGCTCGGATTTTCGGGGCAGTTCTTGAGTCCTGCAGAGAACTTGGCATTGGGCTCCACATTTTCATGTCCATGGGTTTCCGAATGGTGGCAAAATGGTGCAGGGCCAACTTAGATACCGCTTCCTCCAGTCGACGAGAGCAACCATATCTATTTCGGGGACTCACGGCCTTACTACGTGCTCATCCAGAGCAAGCGATTACAGGAATCACGAAGTTTGGTCGTTGGACTCTGAATTACGCGAATCGCTCCTACCAAAACGCCAATCACACAAATAGACATATCATTCACGGATACTTGATTGCTCACATGTAAGATATTTCAATGACTCCCACTTTCGTGTTGCGCTTATTTTCACTGCTCACTGTCTTGTCTTGCGCTCCTGCCTACAGTATTGTCTGCCAGGAATCAGGGCGAATGAGAGGTCTCCTGGCGGGAGATCTGGGGCCAGGAGTGTCGCTCGGCCGAGAACAGCTAGAGAGTCTTATTCCTGTTGTTATAGCATCGCTATCAAAGGTAGATTTGTCAATCACCACGAAAAAGCGTGTTCGATGGGATGGTCTTCGTCCTGTTGTGCAGCGGCACTTAGAGCTTTGCGCTAGGCTTTTGGCATGTGCACAACGTTGCTTTCTCAGGGAAGAAGAATGGGGATTATTGGATGATCCAAATGATTTTTTTACTCGAGCTGTGAAGGCGATCTCTCGCGAAAATGACGAAGTCATACCTCTTCCCCAGGACCAGCAGTATCCCGTTTGTCCACCAAAGCTGCTGCAGAAATCGCCTTGGATTCGCTTTATGCTACAACCCCTGATAGAAACCTTACCAAATCTGGCATTGGACGAGACAATCATGGATACTTCTTCGGGTTTTCTCGAGCCAAACTCTCAAGTCTCGGAACGTGGATACACAGAAAGTAACAATGGACACTCATTCGCTCACCCACTATTGGATAATATTCAAAAATCTGCACAACAGGCGAACATGGACTCCAAACTCCTTGCTCCACTTTTGATGGTAATTTCCGCGACTGCTGAGGCCTTTCCATCGGGAAAATGCTGGGCATCAAGCTCGCATAAGTTTTGGAAAACGGTCGCTCCTGGTGACAGCACTCGGGATGATGCCATGCATGTCCATGGATGTTCGCCTGATGATTTTGCTCTTCTGGTTTTTGCAGTAGCCAAGCTACTAGATGCTTCAGGCGGACCAACAGGCGATCCAGAGATACAAATATTATGCTTGCTCTGCCTGATCCGCCTGACGGATGCTCATAGTGTAGTTGTCACTTGCCTTCGCGACAGAGATTTGTCAAACGTTGAAACTGCGTGGCGTCTGGTCTGGTCGGCTATCTTCCGAAGGGATTTGCGATACGCTTCCTACACCGCAAACGTAATTTCAGGAAGTTCTTGTGGAGAGTTGGTCTTGATTTTGTTGACGGAAATGGTACAGCAATGGTGCACTGATCCTTCAATGCTATTTTCGGCTTCTGCCTCGCAGCAGCAGTCGTCGTTTTTATATCGAAACCAACACCAAATTTGGTTGCTGCCTGCCTTTTCCAAGAATAAATCGCATCAATCAAAGCAATTGTTTGAGCTTATTGCAACTTTTCTGCACAGGGTTAGCCTTTCAGATGAAGGAGAAGACAACATTCAAGACACGTTTCCTCTCTTGCAGAGTGATTGCGCAATCGACAACGAAAACCAAAGGGCTCTCGGAAGACGTTATCGACTGGTGTGCTTGTGTCTTCAGAGACTTGCTTCCATCCCTGTCGAATCCGTATTAAAGGAACAGGAAATGATGGAAGTTGTATCGGCATGCTTGTCATCGCTTGTTAGTTGCAAAGTCTCTTTGACAAGCAGGTCTTTTTTTGAGGACAGTCAAAATTTAACTTGGGCAAGATCTTCTGTTATGGAAGGCGCTCGAAATAAGCTCTGCTTCACTGAACTGCCAGATACAACCGTCTTCACCGTCAAACGGAAGTCTACAGACTCGTCTAAGTCAGCGCTCTTTGAAATCTTGTGGGGGGCTTCTATTGCTGATCCGGGAATGAATTCTTTGCAGCAGTCGAAGTTGATGATTGAAATGGCGTCAGATGTGGTTCTCGCAGAAAAGTCAAAACTGTGCCATGTTGTTCGTACCCTGGCGTTATCTTCTGACCACGTTGACTACACTCCATCAACGACTTCGAATCAATTGGCCAAGCTCCTGCGTCCGCAAATGAAGAATCTGCTTGGCCATTGGATTGCCGCTACTGTTGGTGAAGAATCTATGGAATGCGACTCCAAAAATATGGATTTAGAGATTCGGCCAGTCGCTCTTCCTTTACGATGCATCTGGTTGAAAACGGCCCTTAGCACTTGCGTTTTGTGCCGGGAAGAGGAATTTCCGACGCCCAGCTTGGGATTTCTCCGGGAAGAAATTGTGTCGGTCCTCCAGAAATTGAGCACTGATCTACCAGAATTGTGCGATGATGCTAAAGCTTTTTCTTCTGTTTTCTCGAGTCTTTTGCAGACTTTTCGTTTCCTGAATGATATGGCACTGGAAGTTCGATCTCTGCAATTCCCGTCAGAGCTGATGCAGCACTTTGCATCGCTTGTCGCTTTGTGTGAATCATTGCTTACAAGTTTCTCGGGCGCTGATCAAGGCGACCAGACTACTTGGGATGACAACCTGAATGGACGCGAGGAAAACTCATCAGAAAGCGATGGCTGCCAAGAGGATACGATGATGGCTGATATTCTGAGCGATAGCGATGATGATGAAGCTGTCAATCGCCGGGCAATTGCCAGGAAGAAGGCAGCGGAGAAGAAGCAGAAACAACCTAACAAAAAAAGAACAAATTCAAACCAGGAAGCCTCAAGAACACCCAGAAAGAAGAGTAGACATCATCCAAGCCCCCCTAACTTTAGCTGTGCTGGGCTTGTGGGATCTTTTTTAGTTCTACTGGATCCATGCCACGCACGGTGCGCTTTTGTTGTCGAAAGTCTCGTACGACGAGGGGATAGCAACTCTGGCGAAGTAGATCTTGCGTTGACTTACCACTGTCTCGGCCTTATCAGCGACGAGTCGGTAATTTTTCATGATAATGCAAAAGGGGAGCTTGTTGCTGCCTCTAATCCACTTGATGAATCGTTTCGACATGAATCTCCCTTCACCATAATTGGTGAGTTGCTCGAATCACTTTTGAACAGCTGCCTACCTGCTTCTAGTTTGTACCTATATCGCTTTGGCCTGTGTGGCGACTGCGTTCGAATGGGGGAACACGAATTCCGAGGCATGCCACTGACAGCGGAAGAATCAAAAAGCCTTGTCGACTTGATTTGTATTGATGAAGATGCCATCAACGAGCGTCCATATCTCCGGCTAGACCAGCTTCGCGCAGCAACGACTGCTTTTGAGCTGGGAGCTGACAATTTTCATAAGTTCATAGACACAATCTTTCCGAAGCAATTTGTTTTATCGCCGCTGACTGCTCCTTCACTTTTGGTACGAAAAGATGCGTCTTTTGCCGCAGGGGCAGCATTACGTATTCTATCCAACAAAGAAAAGATTGTTAAGGCAATTTTTGCGAGGCTCCCACCGGTAGTAATGTCGACAAATGATAGTACAAAATATCAAGACTGGTACGAAAACATCGAGCTTGCTTCCGGAAATCTCAAGTTAGAAAACAAGTTTTGGGAGGATTCGCTTTTGTCAATGGAGTATGGAGCCCTGTATTGTCGGGCCGTGATTGGTGGCTTAGATCTTGAGTTTGCGGAGGATATCCTGTACGAGTTAATATGGATTGCTCATAATCGCAGTGACCTCCAGGCGGCTTGCTTCTGCGTCTGCGAAAAAATAGCGTTCATGCAAGGTTACAATGAGATGGAGCTTTTCTTGGCTGACCAAAGCGAAGCCATGCTGAAAAGATGGATAAAGGATGGCAGGACTTTTTCGCAAATTCCCCTTCTACTGAGTTCACCCAGACTCCTACGGCTATTGCTAGAGACTGGACAACAAACTCGATTATATACTCGACCAAAACCAGAAACAGACTCTGCAGACGTGGATGTCTCGAAGTTCCTTGAAGTAGAAAACCTGCAAGATGTCGCTGTAGACAGCTTCATTGGACGCTGTAGGCGATTTTTGCTTCCGCAAATGTTGGTTCGAATGCTAAATGCGGTTGAAGGAGGTTTGAGTACGGCCATCTTGCAGGATCAGTATATTCAAGAATTCTGTGTGTGTTTAAGGGGAGACCACAAAGCAAGTACAATCAAGCAGGTTGTCGCAAGTCGACTGCACGATATTGAAGCCCTCTGTGCTCCTATGGTTCAGAGCAATTTGTCTGCAGTGGGGACTCAGATACTTAAGCTCGTTACTGATTTGTTAGAAGAGACACAGGGTACAGGGTCGAACAAAGGCAAGCCGCATTTGATCGTCCGTAGAATACTCGAGCTCAGTGGCAAAAACAAACCACAAATCTTTCCTTGTCACATTATCCAGGAAGCTTTTGCAGAAGCCATTACATCTTTGGTAGACAAGCAAAAATCGAAAAAGAAGGGTGATATACTGTCTGCCGCGGGATTGAGTGTCACGGAATGTTTTCTCTACGCTCGACGATGGTTAGACAACGCCACGACTGTCGTCCAGAAAGAAATGCGATGGCAATCGATTTCCCTTTTGTTTGACTTAATTTTTGCACACATGCAACGAAATGATTATGAGCAGACTCAATTGGGATTCGGTCTTGTTATTGTTGTTGATATTGCTTTGGCTGAACGCGGTCTTCGGAGTCAAGCACTGGCACTGATGAAACGAGCCCTTGACCAGATAGTTACTGCTGCCACTCCTCTTTTAATAGAGGAGTTGGCGCTCGTATTTAGACGCTTAGTTGGAGCATTGATGAAGATGCAGGAAGACTCCCAGCAGGAGTTAGTCAGACGCTGCCGCAGGAAGGCAGCAACAAAGCTTCGGGTTTTCGAAAAGAGTTTGGGCTTCCTGGCAAATCATATTGATAGCAACGATATCGCAATCGGAGTGAGTGATGTGTGGGGCTGGAATGAGGCAGCAGTCAGCGTCGCACGCAGACGAACCTCCGATGAAATTTTCTTCAAAGAGGTCATTCAAAAGTCAATATGTGAAACTACAAAGAGTGCCGTCGACTCTATTACCGGAACATACGATCTTCTCGTGGAAATTTTCGACAAGGCTTTGACTGGCACTCTGCCTTTTGGCATCGATTACTATGTTGGATGTATGCCTCCATATGCTGTCTCTGATTCGACTCAGGAGACTCTCCGGCTAGTAAATCCTCGGTTCTGTGCACAACTTGTGTCGAAGCATTTTCTTGAACAGTTCCGTGGCAGCCAGAAGGACGACATTACTGCGTCCGTTACTTCTCTGCTAGATAAACTGAAAAATAGAGTATCATGGATGGATTCCATACAAGAAAATAGATCAAGAAGTCGATTCTTTGACTCGGCCCAAAGTAACGAAGATGGATATTCGTTAACTCTTTCGCAGTGGATGCTTAAGGCAGAGCTTGTGCATCTGGAGTGCTTGCTGAGGCAGCGACGAACGGAAAAAGAGCAAGAACTTGCACTGTCAGATGAAAGCCTTGTGTTACTCATCAACGAGCTCTCTTATGTATGCGGCGCTTCGTGTCCAGCTGTGTTAAGCGCTTCCGCCAGTCGCTGCCTTGGTGAACTCGACATACGTTTCATCAGCATAAGCTCAGCGGGTCGCCAGCAAGAAGATTGGATTGAGAGGGCACTGGAATCAGAATGCTTGCTACGTGGAATACAAGCAGACGCCATACTTATTTTGAGTGAATATCTATATTCTCAGCATTCGAATGTGGCAATCGCAGCCATGGATACTTTAATCGCACTGCTTGCAACGCGTGAGGGAGCAGAATGTTGGGACTTGCTCGAAGTACAGGTCCAGCAGAATCTCCAACCTTTTCTCACGAGCAAGAAACGCTCGGCAACTGCTAGTACTATGCAACTCCCGAAATCGCACTTTACTTCCATCAAATCAGTGCTTGGCATAGACGCGACAACCCAAGCCACAAGAGATTGGTGCTGGAACCCAAAGCTCTGGCATTGTCGTTCTGATGCCAAAGGAGCATACGATAAATATATCTGTGCGCTTGTGCCTTCTCTCATTGAATGTTGCTTCCGCGTTGAAACTGCTGTCAAGAAAGGCGGTGACTTTTTCTCTGCTTGCCAGGTGATGTGCGCAATTGCCCCTGGGTTCGCTACGTCGGTTTTTCCAGCAACTATCTTAGGAATACTTGAAGCGCACGATAATACTCTGGTCTCTCCAACCGATGCTCCCTCAATTTCAGTTGTATTAGAGGACACATGGATAGGAAACCCAGATTCAAAACTGTATTCAAAACTCTCCTCAAGTTTTGAGGTGTTGTTGGGACAAACAGAAACACAGAATGCCCGGACGATTGGCCTGGCCATCGATACATTGAATTTGCTGCGGCGTTCTACCCAAAGCCGCTTCATGCACTCAGAAGGTCACAAACGCAATTCGAATGCTGTCGGCGACCAATCTACTGGGCAGGACAAGAAGCACAATAAGAGCTCTCGTGGAAGCAAGAGTACACCAAAAAATACAAATAATGATACGGGTGACTCGTACAACAAGGGTCTCGAAGAAGTTGTATCCTGGAAAGGGCTTCCATTCGGCACGGTACTCAAACTTGACGGAGATCTGGTTGTTCGAGCGTGCATCAAAATCAATCGATGGGCTTCTGCTCTGTTTTACGCCGATTTATATTTTGAGGCGGCTTTCGGGGGGAGTGGTGCCATCATGGAGCTATTGGCCAATGACTTCGCGGCTGCGAGCTCTCGCGCTCTACTCTCTTCCAAGACTGACATTAGTGGATCCTTCAATGGTGCCGAAGCATGCGAAACCACAATGGTTCGATATCGCGCTGTGGCATCTCTTCAGCTACTGGGAGATTGTTATTTGGAGCTCCACGAAGAAGATGCCTATCAAGCTGTGCAGAGGCAGTCCTCGGACCTACGATATAGCAGTTGTGATTGCATCGCAACGGAAAGTGAAGAGCTTACTAGAGTTCTTGTGCCAACGTTGGCCGACCTCCAGAGACTGGACTCCTTGTCAAATTCGGCAGTCCATTCTGTTGAGGTCTCCCTTCAGGCATCAGATACTATGGAAGCCTTGGGACTGCGATCTTTTTTGCAAAGCTATGTGTCTTCCATGGAATGGTCAAAGATCGAGTCTTTCTCCACGGACGAGAAGCGCAAACTTCGGGAAAAGTGGTTTGAGTCCCGTCTATTTGGTATGGCCTGGGATAAAGCGCTCCTGGATTGTGCTGAAAAGGTTTCTCCCACTGGAGAGACCTTGTTGCAAAAGACCGTTGTCCTCGGCGAGGGGGAGATCCCTGCAGACGAAATGGGTGTCCATGAAGGAATTTATCGTGCACTTGGAGCTTTCGCTCGTGATGATTTCCGAGCTTCTCAAGGATTCTGTGAAATAGCAAGAGCCAGCCTCCACCATGCAGTGTCAACCATGGCGACAGGCGAATCATCGATAGAGGAATTGAAAATGTTGATAGAGAGACTGCAGTCTCTCAATGATATTGATCACTTGGCCAATCCATCAGAGTCTCCTGATCGATTGCTCACTTTCTGGGGATTCAAGCTGGTCCCTACTGAAAAAATGCAATTAAAGGAGTCCTTTCCTTCTGCCGGATTTTTGCCATGTATGCAAGAAACTATGCTGCGCTTGTTGAGATCGAAAACAAGAGCAGATAACATGGAAGCCGCTGATCCCCAGCAGCTTCTCACAGAGCATCTCTGGTCATTCGCGGCGTGGTGTCGAGAGACGAACCACTTACAAATGGCTGATACTTGTCTACAGCGACTAAGGGCTACTTTGCGAGTAGTCAACAATGGATCCCCGGCCTCGCTAGACACCATTTTGGGGCTGCGACTTCAGGAAGCAAGTTTAAAGGAGGTAAGAGGTGATTTTGCGACTGCTGTGCGCCTCTCGAAGCACACAATTAGTCTTTTACAACAAGAAAAGACCCAACGCAGAGGCGAGAATTTCTCTGATATTGAGTGTCTCTTAGTAGACTCAATGGTAAATTGCGGAAGCTGGCTGTCCAAACATAAGATCGAGCCGGCGCGAGTCATTCTGGACTCTTATCATAAACCATCGGCAATTTTAGCCAGTAGACTCTATCAGCGCTCTAACAACCCTGAGAATGCTCGGCGATTCGTACAGGCACAAATTGCATTGGCTGGACTGGCGTCAAGACTTTTTGACACCGTGTCTGCACGCGTCAAGAGTCTTGAATGGCTTAAGTCGGGACGATCCTTATCAGAAAGAGAACAAGAGTTAAAGAACTGCGACATGCTGGTCAAGGAAGCCAAAGTTAATCACGCAAAAGCTCAGAAGGCAAAAACTCCGAAAATTCAACTCGCAAAAATAGTCGCGGAGCATATGGATCTAATTAGTTACAGTCGCAATTTACAGAATGAGATTGAGTTGTCGAAAAGAGAACGAATAAAGACAGTGAAAGCGCTTAAGGAACACCTTTGCCTTGCCATGCGATCATACGCGTCGGCGCTCTCCGTTGTTGGCGCAGGTCATGAAAGTGACATGTCAAGGCATGTCTTTCGAATGGCTTATCTCTGGTTTTCAAGTTGCACGGAAGGGAAGGAAGACAAGGACGTAAACGAAATCATGGATTCTGCCATTGCTGAAATCCCATCATTTCGCTTTGTACCATTGACTCCTCAGCTCTTTGCTCAGATTGACGAAATTGGCTCTAGCGCGTTTCAAAAGACTTTGCAAAATCTTGTATTGAAGATGTGCGCAGAACATCCATATCACACGCTTGTTCAGCTCATTTCCGTGTGTAATGGAAAGGAAGTGGGGAGTGGAGTATCAGGTCGAAACGCTTCAAACTATCTGGAAAATATGAGCTCTTCGAAGGTTGATGCTGCCCTCAAACTTGCTAAGAAACTTTCCAATAGCGCTCCTAAATACGTTGTAGAGCTGCTCGACAGCTATCAAACTCTTATGAATGCATATATTGCACTCGCAAACGCCCCAACAGCCGAGCTCGTACAAACCGGAAAGACGAAGAAAATTTCTCTAGCCCATGCTTCCAAGAACCAACGCCTTGATCGCTGTCTTGGCAGACGTGCAGAGTGTCCACCGTGCGTACTTACGAAGCCACCACCACTGCGAAGTGGTGCTGATTACAGAGATGGGATGGACGACCCAATTGGAGGAGAGCGAGTGGAAGGTTTTGAATCTCACTTTGACATCACGGACTCGGGGCTTCATAGACCCAAGATTGTCATGTGCCGGGGAACAAAAGGTGGCAGATTCCGCCAGCTTGTCAAAGGGGAAGACGAGATCAGGCAAGATGCCGTCATGGAACAAGTCTTCATGTACGTGAATGAGCTCATGCGTAGACCAAACGGCAGAAGTAGTACTGAAAGCTCGCACGATCGGAGCATTGCACGATCTTCTTGTCAGCAGCAAGAACTTCGCATGGTGACGTACAATATTATTCCACTCAGTCCCGCTAGCGGGGTTTTAGAATGGGTGGAGGATTCAATGACTTTTGGGGACTACGTGTTAGACACGAAAAGCTCGAACGGCTACAAAATCGGATCGCACTCGAGGTAATACACGCAAAAGAAGCCCAAAAGAAATTATACTGCATGTGTATTTTTTGTCTCACTCGTCTCTTCGTCACGACAGATACTACCCGGGAGAGTGGGGCCACTTACGCTGCCGGCACCACTTTGTCCATGCCCCAGAGGATTTCAAGCGAGATTCTTTTGATGTTGTTTGCAAGAATTTTTCTCCAAGCTTTAGATTCTTTTTTGTTGAGCGCTTTGGACACTCCCTGAAGGATTGGTATGCTGCGAAAATGAAGTACACACGATCGGTTGCTGTCAGTAGCATAGTTGGACATATTCTTGGCATTGGCGACAGGCACACCAACAATATTTTGATATCACAGATAACTGGGGAGGTTGTACACATTGATTTTGGTATTGTGTTTGAACAGGGCAAGCTGTTGGCAGTTCCTGAACTTGTGCCTTTTCGGTTGACCCGAAACATTGTCGACGGGTTAGGCCCAACAGGCACAGAAGGTACATTTGCCCGTGCAGCTGAGGCAACTGCGGCTGAGCTGAGGGAAAATTCCAATGCTCTCTTGACAATCCTTTCTGCCGTCGCCTCTGATCCTCTGTACCGTTTCACAGTGTCACCTGTGGAAGCACGACGCCGTCAGCGATTGATAGACGACGATCAAGCATCTGTTACCACCCCAGCCGAGAAAACGAAAGATGGAGAACTGTTGTTAGCGGCAGTCGAGTCCAAGTCGGAGCGCAACGAGGCCGCTGCAATGGTGCTGGCGAAAATCCAAGAGAAGTTGCAGGGATATGAAGATGGGACGTCAGGGGAGCAGCAGAGCATAGAAGGGCAGGTACAGCTATTGATCAACTCAGCTCGAGACCCAAACAATCTAAGCGCCATGTTTGGTGGATGGGCAAGCTGGGTCTGACGCGTTCGATTGGTTGCAACAGTAACAAAGTCTCAACAGAACTGCTGGCCTTTTTCAGCTTTCAAAAAGAGCAAGTTTGCAAGCTACCGTGTAATCTTTTGCCTGTATTTTTATAAAATCTATTTAAAAAGCAGCCGAACTATTCAATTAACTCATGTAGTAGCACTGTCGTCAAATCCAGATGAGTGGTTGCGACTTGTCCTCGCCTTCATAGGTGACTTCCACACCGTCATCCGGTACGCTGTTGTGGTTGCTACGGTTATTGAGCTCCTCGGGACAACCCAATGTGTCATTCATGCGGGCCGCTGTCTGCGCCATAGCTCCCATGGACCCACTCGACTTGCTGGACCGATGCTTCTGCTTGGCAATGATATATTCTTTTTTATCTAGGAGGGCTGCCATGACAGCTCTGCGATTGCCATGCTTCAACCTCCGGCAAATGTCAATGGGTTGGGATCCCTGGTTATTTCTCGCCAAGACAGCCTTGGGATAAGTTGCCAACAAATCGTGAACTACGGCAATGACAGCACCAGAAAAGCACGCCGAATGCAGTGGACGATTTCCCAGTTCATCCACGACTTTTGCTGTAGAAGGGTCAGCACCCAATAGTGCACTCACCACTGCGGGAGATGAGTGCCACGTGCAAGCAATATGCAAAGGCAAGGCACCTCCTGGCATCATTCGCTGAGTCACGGCCTCTGGGTTGGCTTCCATCAAGGCATCTACTACCTCCAATGGCGGTTTCCTCTCACAAGCATAATGCAAGGGCGTCATGTTGGAACCCGACGTAAATCCGCCTCGTGTCATGACACCTACCAATTCCTGACTAGCTTCGTCGGGATTGTATTCTAACCTGGCAATCACCGATTTCCATTTCAAGTTTTTGATCAGGGTGGGCAAATCCTGACTGATATCCGATGAGGCTGCCACCACATTTCGAGCACTACTCTTTCGTCGCAGTCGACTGATGAGTCCACCCTGCTGGTTGCTGTCCAATTGTGTTTCCTCACCCTCCGGAACATTTTCATATTCGTCTCTGTACAATAGAAGCGAAATGAAATTGTTATTTCTTGGTGGTTAGGTATTATAATATGTGCGCAACGACAAGTAGCAGGCAGCAGTAAATCATACAGAAGTACTTCTGTCCAAACAAACATAATTTGTCGAAAACAGTATTGAACACAACCCATCAGCAATTCGCCATAACTTACTCTACTAGCAAACACGAATGTCCCGCATTAAAATAATTGGGATTGCCGTCTGCCGATGTTTCGTCATCGTTGCTCGCAAGCGTGACATCCATGTCCACCAAATGAGATTCTCGATTGCTGGTTTCTGCAAGATGATTGGAAAAGAGTTCCTTGGGTGGTCTTGTCCAATACGAGGGATGTTTTCGCAAAGCTCTAACGAGCGGTGCCTGATATGGGCGTCCATTTTCTCCTGCCATAACTAGGGCTTCTTCGAGTGGTGTTCGTTCCCAACGATTACGACCTACCGTCGCATCCGGATACGCCTTTAAGAGTATAATGGCAACATTGGGATGCGAAACACCCCAGTGAGCCGCCAAGTGCAGGGGCAGGAACCCATCCTTGTTGCGGTGCCTCGACGCGGCCGGATAGGCTCTCAGCAAGAGCGAGACACAGCGAGGTGTGGCACGACCGGCACAAGCTGTATGAAGAGGCAATCGTCCTCCTTCCGAGTCCAATCGAATGGCTCGAGGATGAGCATCTAACATGGCATTCAAGACACGCACAGCCATTTGTTCTCGTTTGTTGGAAATGAAAATGGTATTGGCATGCGTGTTAGTGTTGCTTGTAGTGTCATTATTGTTGTTTCCGGCGGTGTTATGATTTTCCCGTGATGTCGTCGAAGCCGCAATGGAAACATCATTGAGAGCTACCGCTACTTCTTCCGAGGTTGAATGTCGATTAATCTTGGGCGACGAAGGAATGCTTCCCCCCTCCTTTTTGCGTTGCTGTTGCAATCCCGCAAAATCTTCTTCCATCAATACGGCGGTCATGTTGCTGTAAGTGGTACTTGTCGTCGATTCACTGGTGGATCGGACACTCACAACACCTGGCCGCTCCAACGGAAGACCCGCGGTCGAAATGGAACAATGTCGCACTGATCTTCCCAGGCGATGGGCCGGAGCGGCAGGATTCTCCCGCACACTCGGCATGGGTGCCTGCTCGTCATCGTCGCTGGACGGAGGTCGGACGTAGCAGCTAGCAAAGGCTGCCAAGTGCAAAGGCAGACACCCGTGTCGCGATTCTCGTACCTGACAGGCTTCGGGATATATTTCCAGCAGCAGCAGTATAAATTTACACACGGCCAAAAAGGGATCTTCGCGGTTCTGTTTGGCATTGCTATTGTTGTTGTTGTTGTTGTGCTCGACAGCGATTGCTGGAACGGGCGCCGATCCGGCACTGCGCAGCTTGAAACAAGCATGGTGCAGTGCCAATCGCTTGGTTCCAGTGACTTTGCTCCCATCTTCGGCCATGCTCTTGGTCCGGAGCGTCGCCCTCGTCTTGACTTCTCGAGGATGTGACTTGGCGCGGGCTGCTGCCTTTTCCCAATCACCCATTTCCATGTACCAAAAGAGAGGCGGAAGATCCCGACGGTTACCACTGCTACCGCCGCTTTTATGGGACTGCGATGGTCGTCGTGGACTGTGCTGCGCGGTTGTTTTGCTGGTACCGGTAATAGAATTCGATTTCGAAGGAGAACTAGAAGTACTGCGGCTGCCGCTTTGAGGATTCATGGGAGACTCTTCTGGTGGTTGTCGCTGTTGTTGCTGCTCCTGATAGTCTGAGGAGGGAGACACCACAACCTCGCTGCCCGTTACCTCCACCTCGTCCATCGTATTCGTTCGGTTTCTGAAATAATGGTACGTGCTTTACTATAAAGGCTTCTTGTTTCCAGAATCCAGAAACCTTCTCCGTTTTCCGTTTGCTTCGGCTTCCAACTACTAGTATCTTCTTTTACCAACCTGCGACGTCCTTCCTTCACTTGATAGCTTTACACTCTCAAAACAGTTGGTGCCTTGGTTTCCTTCAGAAATTCGACTACAAACCGAGCGCTGCTAATCAGAAAATCTAGTACAGTAGGTCTACTATAGTAGTAGAAATGCTAATAATGGTTAATAATAATCGTGTGTGTGAGACTCTTCTTGCAAAAATTCATGTGTGCTTTGCCTTCTTCTGTGCGTGCTTGCCCTTACACTGCACAGCGCAAGTGGAATCTTAACGTTTCCTGCATTCAAATATCTCCATACCTGTAGTTATCATTCAGCTATCAAAGCTTCCGTATGGCTTGTGTCATCCTACGATTCGAAGGAAAGAATAGTGTGCGTCTAATGATCAATAATTGCCTTCATTTTTTTTTGGTATTTTTTATGTTAGCTACTGCTCAAGACTACTACTAGTAGTCTACTACTAGCTAGTAGTAGGCACTACACTCGTAGCTAGTACTGTAGCTAGTAGCTACTCGTAGTAGCTAGTATTGGTAGGGTCTACTATTGACCACCGTAGTAGTCGTATTCAAGTACCTAGTAGTTCAGTGCTCGAAAAGGTAGTAGCTAGTAGTGGCACTAAATACAGATCTCAATCAACATCCTCCGCCTAAACAGAGGATCAAGGATTACCGCACTTGCACGAAAAACTCGCTTCCTCATGTTCTTTTTTCTACCATAAGCTACTGTGTCGTCTTCTGCTTCTTTTCTTCTTGAGCCCTCAAAAGAAGTCTCTGACTCTTTATTCCTCTTGAGAGTTCTCTTTTTTCAATTTGCATGTTTTGTCTTCTTCATCTTCATCTTGAATTCAACTGCTACATGTCTGGTCTGTTCCTCATATCGCACTTTCTTTTTCGAGCTTTTGTGTGTAGTTCCCCGTTTTGTTTCATCGTCGATGCCCCACAGCTTGCCGCGACTCTTTTTTTTAGGCCGCCGCCATGATGGATCTTTTCTGCAGGCAGCATGCTAGAGTCTTGGGGTTCTTAAAAAAAAAAAAAAATTCAATAGCGGGATGTTTTCTTAGGGTAAAACCGAAACCAAAAAAAGAGCACGGTGATGGATGGATGACAGGCGGACACGAAACAATGCTCCATAGACTGCTCGGTGCGCCGCCGGGGCCGCTGGACCTAGTAGTACTTTTTAGCCATGGCTCCTGGATAGTTCTTCAACAGGTCCGTTTTTCGGGAGCCATAGGAGACTATTTTGCGCATCGAAAAAAATGTCGGCATAGCATGAAAACAACTGCCAGCAGCCTGATTAAGCATAGATGACGAGAACACTACTACTGCTAGCAAGGAGCTCAAGTTGTATTTTACAGTAAACAATGCTAAAAAGGAAAGACTAAAACAAGGAAAGACTAAAAAAAGAATGAAGAGTAGACTAGTAGGGTCTAGTAGGCATACTCGGAATTGGGAATGCCGTATTCAGTAAAGTTGGAGTTAAACTGTGAGTCGGTCGAGAACAGACCAAATGACCACAAGGTCGCAGACAGAAACAGATTACAGTGTAGATCATCGATTTTAGTAGAGCGGTAAATCAATCTTCAAAACGATTCATCACCATCGTCTCAACACTTGAATTTAATTATTTGTTGTCTACCTTGGTTTCAACAATACATTAGATTAAGTACAGATCAAGATGGCTAAACTAGCAAGAGAATACGTTGAGTGCGACCGTAAGTGAAGTTTTGATGTAGCAGTATAGATATGTTGTCCGGAGTTCTCCTCAACAGAAAAACTGTGATGTTGCAGAGTTACGAGACTGGACTCTTTCTCACCCTCTTGTCGCGCTCTTCTTTTCTTTGCTAAACAGAGTACGAGAAGGCCTACCAAAAGCAGGATGCCATCTTTGTCGCTCGTAAGCGTGCCATTGGCGCCAAACGCCAAAAGGCTATGCGTTACATCCGAAATGTCGGTTTGGGAATCAAGACTCCCGATGCCGCCATTGAGGGAAACTACGTAGACCGAAAATGCCCCTTTGCCGGTGATGTTGCCATTCGAGGACGTATCCTCACCGGACAGGTCGTATCTACGAAAATGAAGCGAACCATTATTGTTCGACGGGATTATTTGCATTACATTACCAAGTACCGTCGTTTCGAAAAGCGTCACAAGAACATTGCCGCCCACTGCTCTCCCGCATTTACCGTCAAGGAGGGAGATATTGTTACGATCGGACAGTGCCGTCCCCTTTCCAAGACTGTGCGCTTCAACGTTGTCGCCCACGATCCACAGGCTGTCAAGTCTGGAAAGAAGACTTTCCGTGTCTTTTAAGCTGTGTCACAAAGGTGCAAAAAAGTACAAATGAAATCAAACAAGAAGAAATCTAAGTCACTACTAGCCTGCCATTTACAAAACACGTTGTAGGATGTTATTGTTGTAGGTTTCTACTGTATCATTCTTTTGAATTAAACTACTACTTTCCTGGTTGGGACAAACACACCTGGATTTGCCTCAGCATTTCGGCCTGGGACTCCCTCATTTCTTTTAGGAGATCAGCCTTGAGATCACCAACTTCGTGCTCGACATCTGCCATATCATTCTTCAAGCGAAGTTCGGTAGCTGTCACGAGTTTTTCCAATGCTTGAGTTTGTTTTGCCGCAAGCTCTCGCGCTTCTTGAGCTCTCTGTTCCATTTGACTTTGGATAAAGTGCACGCGTCCCTGCCACATGCTTTCTTGCTTCTGATTCCGTTTGCGAACGTGATTCCAAGAATCGTCGGAGGAACCCATGATGCGCAGAAGCAGATTTTGAATAGAAGTCGGTACACCTGATCGGTCCGAGTCAGTGCTTTGCATGGGTGACGACAGACTGCTTCTCATGGAAGCGCAGTCAGTTTCTTGTGCTCCGTGATGCGACAAAAAGCCCATCATACAAGCAAAGAGAACCGCGTTCGCTAAAACACTCGCCATACTCATGGCAATGTTTCCATGGCGCTCTCCAGAAGCATAGCCAGCAAGCTCTCCAATAATCCAGCAAAGAATGACTGCGGAAGACAGACAAAAGAAGATGACGGAACCCCGACTCCAACCTTTGGCGCATGCAGGAGCATTCGACCACCATTTGTCAAAGACTTTAGGGTTGCTGGTGTAGAGTGCCGAAGCAGAAGAGCTGTCGGCTTGAGATGGCGTTTTGCGAAGCAGATTCTGCAAACATCCAATCTCTGCCACTAACATCACCCTTGCACGACCAAAGAGCATTTGCGATTTCATCAGACACTTTTCGTAGCTGTCCGACGCGAGAGCAATGAGAACGTTCATCAACACAATGATAACCATAAAAGAATAAATTACAAGGAGAAAGACGGAAAAGGTTGTTTGAAAGTTTTCACTTTCGAAAGAAGCAAACTCGCCCAAGAGAATGGTGTATACGCGGAACGTATACTCGCTTTGATCGCACTGATAGTCTAAGTTTTCCTCGCTCTCGTCTGCTTCCGCGGCACAGTAGTCTGGAATGAGTATTGTGTAGAACATTTGCCCAAAGCATATCACCATGGCGCATAAAATGATTCCAAATGAGAGTGTGTCTTTGGTGATCTATTTTTGATAGGCGGTGATACCAAGGTGAGATCAAATCGTAAATTTATACCTAACACTTCTTCCATTTTTGCTTGCATGGAGCCTACCTGAAGAATGGCCAAGATGAACGTGGCCATCTGCATATTGATGCCTTTCATCATGTTGAGCACTCGAAGCCACAAGAAACCGGTGGTGACTGCCAGGAAATCACGAAGACCGTGCTTTTCGACTATATCAAAGTCTTCGTCCGAATCGGAAGTGGACCGAATAGCGATAACGCTAGCCAATGCCATGACAGTTGCTGCGATATCTGTCAGATTCCAAAAGCTCCACAAATATACCCTCGCACGACGAGTGATCATGCACAGACTGATAGCTTTTCCTAGTTCTCGAATCAAAAAATAAAAGATCCCGGTATTTGCCAAGTATAATCCACGCATCACCTTGTTCTCGTCGCCTCTCACGAGCAGCTCATCAACGGCGCTTCTAAACCCTATGATGAGTAGAGTTAGGAACAACGCATCACAGAGGATAATTGTCAGAGCAAATGGCCGAGCAATGATCTTGTCCATAACTCGACGGACTACCATGGAGATTGCTGCCTCTTCCATTTCGTTTTCTCCCAACGATAATAGCGAAGGCACAAAATCTTTCAATCGACTAATCTCATTGTGGACACCACCTCGGCATTTGTCTGCTTGACCCATGCCCGAGCTTGAATTGTTTGGATTCATATTAGGAATTTCGGCAGCAGTAACTTCTGAGACGCACTTCAAATACTCAACAGCTCGGCTCACGACAACTTTGTCTCCGCTCTGTAACATGCTCGTCAGCCAAATTCCCACAGAGTGCTTAGACATGAGCACGCGGCGTACTATTGTCGTTGAAAGCACGAAACGATGCTCTTCCTCATTGTCAATCAAAAAGATTGTTTTAATGAAGTCTGGAATAGAGGCAATGCTCAAAATAACTGCATCTTTGATTTCATCGTAAGCGCAGACATCTATGATTTTAGCCTCAATAGCCCGATCAAACGAGTCGATTTCTTGCAACGCGTCGGGACTTTGCGCCGCATTACTTTTGAATCGTGTAGCATTCTTCTGAGTACAAGACAGGTGTTCCAACCTTTCAATGATGTTAGAAAGCATTTTGAAGGCAAATTTAGCTTGATTCGTCAGGCTGATGTTTACTGGAAAGCATCTATGGCGAGCTATTTCCTTGGGCATTCCCACGTAGGTCCCCCTGCGACTCAAGCCCGACAACTTTTTCGATGGATGGGGAGTGTTGCCAGAGCTGCTCGTACCGGCCAATGACTCATCCACCGGCTGTCCTGAACTTTTGCGAATAGAATCCATTGTCTTCTTGGTAGCAAAATGCATCGAAGACCTCAGAGCATGACGAACAGCTTTGTTGGCTGCCTGGGGAAGGCTGTCGCGTCGACGACTATTCTGGCTGGCACGATCTTGGTCTTGCAGCATTTCATCGTACCCTTCATTGATCCAACGCGCAATAGCAGCCTCGAAGGGAATATTTCCATTGGCATCCCGGGACATGATGCAACTTGGAGAAGCGGCTAACAGGAAGTCAACAATGAAGTTCGTAGCTGCCACTTCACGAGGTTGAATGCCCTCGTCGAACGAAGTCGGATTGACATTTTCCAGGCCAGGAAAAAAACCAGAATCATCGTTTCTAGGCGTTTGATTTCCACCATGAATAATGAATTCAGACAGCACTTTATTGTCGGCAAGTAGATGCATTGGAGTTTGGCCTCGATCGTCCCTCACTCCACTCCACCCCAGGATTTCCTTTCGTTCCAATTTGAGTCCCAATAAAACGGACCGTGCTTGCATCAAATCCTCTGTAGTTTTGGCTTTGACACAAAGTTCGTGGAGCTTTGTAGGTGCTCGGTAGGAGGAAGCACTCACTTGAAAGAATTGTTGCGATTGAAAATTCCGGGGTAGGCTCGGCAGTTGAGATAAACTCATGCTAGACTCTGATTTTGGTGGGCTTGAGTTCGAAGGAGATTTTGAGCAATCATTGGTGCTGCTGGGCTCAGGAATGATTATTGGAGCTGTATCCAATTCTTGAGTTGGATGCATTTGAGCTTTATGCTGGCTTTCGCCGTTGCCCGAACTTGTGGACTCTGTCTCCGTCAAGTCCAGGGCCGGGTCATTCTTTTCTTCGAAGATGGCATCAGCAGTGCTGCCGATATCAACAGATAACGAATCGCTGCGACCTTGTTGCTGAAAATCTATTTGTTGTCTATTATCCTGAAATGTTTTCTCAACAGAGCTCTCTTGACTATCAGACATGGCCGAGGACGGAGAAGTAAAGTATCCCCGAGGCGACCTTCTGCGCAAAAGATTCCCAACAAGGCTCGTCTCAATTCCTGCTTCACTGTCGACTTCAATGTCAACATTTCTGTCTCGAATAGTTCTATCATTTGGTGACATCTCGCAAGCTTCGAAGTTAAGTTCTTATTTGTCGGTGGAACCAAATCAAGAGGAAATAATGGTGATTGTATCATAAAATTAAATCTGTTCGAGTGGGTTTGCTGCTCACATCATCAACAGTTATTTCAAATTTCCCAGCCATTTTGTGACTGTTACCGCCTGCTGGACTTCGACTTGCGTTCCTGTTTTAGGGTAGGGATTATACTGTGCTAAAAATCTAAAAAGTACTCTAAGTAATTAACGGCCTTGAGTATTCTACGTACCATAGTAAGTAGAGCTAGCGGACCACTCTAGCATGAAGAAGCTACTGTAAGCAAGCCGAAGAGCGCATCAAACAGGAAGAGGGGAAATTCAGGAAAGAGGTGTGTGTATGTCAGAAGAAGAGCTTGCAGAAAATGCCTTCACAGGCACTGCCAGCACGAATAGGAGCGCGAAGTCAACCAGTTTGTGCAATGCAGCGAATGTGGACTGCCCCGGAAATCCCCAACCAGAGCCACGTGTTGCCCTGGAAGAGCCGCGCAAGCCTTTTTGGGGGCTCCGATTTTGTCAAATTCTGATTTCGCCTTTCGTATATGCAAGCTGCTGTATCGTACAAGACAAAACTATACCAACATCCTTCCTTCCTTGTATGGCCAACTTTTCGATGCTTACCATTATGCCACGAAAAAAAAAATTACTAGAAACCTGTCTTTTTGGCGGAAGTGACTAGTGAATCATCTCTATTTTTAAAATTTCACCCAAATTATTATTACCTATTATGAGTTCCACGGATTGTGCCAAATTTCGTCACTGTCAAGAAAATCCAGTGCTTCCTTGACAGATTTGTTCAGGAACGCCGATTGTGCAGTATTCACCAATGCCGTTACATCAAAGTCTCCATCCCGTTGATCTGCATTCGCTTCTTGTTGAACATGTACACTTGTGGGTAATCCACGATTCCAGTCGTCGTTGATGATTCGAACAGATAACACTACATACGTTGATGAATGCTGTAAATGACGTTGTCGTCGTGGCGGTGGTTGCAACAAACGAAATGAAATTTGACGAAGAGAATCGGAAGCCGTTGTACTCAAATTCTCTATCCGTAGTCGTAGATGCGATCCTTCTCGAGATCGCTGCTGTGTTTGTTTTTCCGAACATTCCATGGTCTGACGCCTTTCCAATACGGTCCAATCCTGCTTCCGGCGTTCCCAACACCAACATGCGCGGTAAATATGACGACACCATATCCGCATCCGTTCTTTCCACATGTCCGTCTTCCAATTTTGTGTTTGTTGCAAGTCCCCTAAAGGAAACAAGGACCCCCCGAGGTGCTCTTCACACAGGGCCACAGTAGGAATGGCCGATGGAATCGTGTGTTGCACCAATCGAAGATACAAATTGCTACTATTGGCATGAGTCATTTCGTCCCCGCTATCGTCGTTTGAGGCTTGATCTCTTTCTGGCTGACTACAATCCTTGGTATTTTTCTCACTACTGCTGGTGGTAGCTGTTGTAGCTGTTATTGCTGTTGTTGTAATGAGATCAAAAAAGGCGTGATAACAGGCCACGTAGGATCCATCCTCTCCAAGACAAATATCAAATCGAATGGACAAAAGTTCAGAATCGGCACGAGGAATGGCGACCGTGATTCCTCCTAATCGATACGCCGCGGTAATTTTTTGTTTTATTCGCGTCTGTTGTAACGTCACTGCCAAGGAAGAATTATAATTATAATTATTGTGGTTGCTGTGTTGGTGGTCTGGTTGTTCTTGTTCTGATGGTGCTGTTGCGATTGCTCCAGTCTGTGGAGCCTCCAATAGATTCACGTCGATCAGTTGATTTTGAGATAGGACCCGAGCTACTTCAGATGCGAGAAAGATGCGCTGTTGTTGTAATTCTCGTAATAGTAGTAGTCTCTTTGACTGTTTACCACGATTGTCATCTGTAGGGCTGATGGTACCGTCGTTCCGTTGCATTCGTTTCACATCATAAGGAGCATCCAACAGATTGTTCGTCGTCTTTAAGAAACGTAAAACACTGTTATGCGTCTCCACTACGAAATCATATTTTCGTTTGACGGATTTGTAATGCCTGTCGCTGTCAGTACGACGACGACGACGACGACGACGAAGTGTATCATCGTAATTGTCTGTACACGTGGTAGTAGATGTAGAGTTGTGGTTGTGGTACAACGGCTTGGCTGCTGGTTTTCTGTCTTCGTCGTTGTCGTCATCCGACTCATTCATGAAATATTCATCCACTGCGCCAGCCCTACAACCACTCATGTTTCTTGCTGCCTCCTGTGTCGCCTCATTTCGTTTTGTCTTTCAATAGATTGTGTAAAAGCTGAAAATCCGTAGTAATAATGCGTAAAAGTACTAGTAGTAGTACTGTAATAAGTTAAGTACCGTACTGCTGTACCTGCTAATAAAATAGCTACTCGATTACTAGAGTCTACTTGTATGCAGTTGCGACGATTTTCTGGTGTGGGGTGCTCAGAGCCAGCCGAAGGGAACGTGAGACAAGGAGACCCGAATCCGACGTCACCGGAATGACCCGAAATGCCCCATCCCGTCTCCCACTCAGAAACAGGAACACATCGGGAGAAATCGGATACAACTATTCCCACTTCGGGGAAGAAGATCCACTCGCCAGGCTGCCGAAGCCAAGGCCTGACTCGTAGCCCAGCGTCAAATCCCTACCAAACAAGGAAGGGCCTAGACCTGGATCCAGCAATTGAAGAG
>Ga0210036_1001339_pt1 | contig 27775 bp, 23 predicted proteins | sample CryGeymeta201515_FD_185469 | JGI IMG/M metagenome (GOLD analysis project Ga0210036, IMG submission 185469) | Groundwater microbial communities from Crystal Geyser aquifers in Utah, USA - Crystal Geyser metaG 2015-15 (SPAdes) (version 2) | ecosystem: Environmental > Aquatic > Deep subsurface >...
AGAAACTTTTAGTACTCCACTTTGAAAATAGTAAGCTAAATATTTATCTCGGTCGGAATTTGAGGTCCGAGGTCCCAACTTAAGATATCACTATACAAATTTTCAGTACCCTACTTCTAAAATAGTAAGCTAAATATTTATCAGTAGCACACAAATAAAACTTTCATAGGCCACCCACTGGCTAGAGTGGTTGGCGATAATATTATCATACCAGAAGTACGGTAGTAACAGGTACGGTACTACGGTACTACCACCGGTACTCACCAGTAGTAGTGCTGATCTGCGGTACTAGTACTAAGTGGTACCAGGTATTTCGTACTTCCGACATATTCTATTATTTAGTACGTACGGCAGTCTTATAAAAACCTGTTCTTCAAGGACCTGCTACTGTAGTACACATATGAGCTCACTAACAGGTAACTGTAGTCTACAGTAGTAATACTGGTACCATGGTAGGATTTGACATACTAGTTAGTATTGTAGTAGTAGTACCCATTAACACCCACTTTTGAAGAAGCAGTGACCTTCGTGTTGTCGTTGTTTACTACAGTACTACCAGTGGTACCTTTACTACCAGCCAGTAGCACAAAGTACTCTAGCTAGTAATCAGTCAATTTCTGTCTAATAGTTTACTCTAGCTACTCGTAGTAGTAGAGTGGTACTCCGAGTACCTGGTACCTCTGGTAGAACCAGAGAAAAAATACGTAGAGTCTAGTACTAAAAAATACCAAGCTTTCCGAATTTTGCTGCAAACAGCAAACAATACCAATTCCATAGCTGGATAAAACAAATTGGCTCTAGAGCACCATATAAAAAAGACAGTTCACAAAGCAGAAGACTAGACAGGTAATTTTGGAATCTATTCTTGGAATTAGTTGGCTTTATCTTGCCGCTACTACTTTCTGTAATAATTAGCGACCAAAGATTAAAAAATATGACCGTAGTTCGAACCGTCAATGACTATGCTACTCCACGGGCTCTGCGGTTTGCCCTGCAATCTGTAGATGAAGAAAAGTCATTATCTGATACTGATGAAACTCACACGAACGAGAAGAAAGTCATTGCATCATATTGCACGGACAAGAATTCGCAGTGCAATGAGGATACCACCGAAGCGGTATCACAAAGTGATCAACAGCAGGAGGACATCCAGTTGAATGACAATTGGGATTGGGTCTTGACGAACTATGATGCCGGAACAACGAATCCCCAATCCATAACGCAAGAATTGCATCGACTTCAGGTCTTGAAGAGCTACGATATAATAGGAGCGAACAGGGAGGAGGCCTTTGATAGATTGACCACCATGGCTACTCGGGTTTTTGGAGTCCAGATTGCTCTGGTGTCGTTGGTGGATCTAGGCCGACAGTGGTTCATGTCAGAAGCTGGACTGGGAGTCAAAGAAACACCCCGAAATATTGCCTTTTGTGCCCACGCTATTCAAGGCAAGAACGACGTCTTTGTTGTCCCGGACGCGAAGGACGATCCTCGCTTTTGCGGTTCTCCGCTGGTCCTCGGCGCACCCTTCATCCGATTTTATGCGGGATCTCCTCTTCTATCACCTGAGGGGTACAAGCTGGGCACTTTTTGTCTTATTGATTCAAAGCCACGTCCTGAAGGGCTCAGTGATACCGAAAAGGCCAATTTGATGGATTTCGCCGCAATGGCAATGGATGCCATGGTTAAACGCCGCCAGATCAAGGCACAAGACGATACGGCTCAGTTGGTGGCTTGTACAGCGCATGATCTACTCACTCCATTAATGGGAGTGCAGCTATCGTTATCTTTGATGCAGGAAGAACCTGAGGTGTTACCTGATGCCCAAGCAGAATATCTGTTGAATGCAGTACGCAGCAGTGATTGGCTGGAACGTATTTGTCGAACAACCATGAACACATTGCGAGGCAAAAGCTCGAATGAAGCTGCAGAGGAGGCTCAACAATGCCCTCTGTTGAATATGAATGGAGAACATACATACCATCTAGCAACTACCGGAGCAACGCTAGCTTGTAATTGCGGAAATAAGACGCGGGTGGCTCGGCGTGGCAACGGAGAAGACAAGGCATCGTGCTTCGTTGATATGGCAAGTTTTTTGGATAGTCTGAATAATACAATGGAGTCGATTCCGAAAAAGATCCCGCTTTTTATGACGGTTGATGGGTCCGTTCCAAAGAGGATTGTTAGTGATGAGCTCAAGTTATTTCGGTCATCACTCAATCTATTATCCAATGCCTTTTCCAACACGGCGAATGGGTCTGTCAAATTTCACATTTATGCTTCGGAACTGGGTTTAGTCTTTGAATGCACTGACACTGGTCAGGATTTGAATATTAGTGAAGAAGATGCAAAGTTCCTTTTTAAGCCATGCAAAGGAGATGGTGGATTTAGCGAGAATCTGGGATTATACTCGGTGGGTTACCAAGTCGCATCGTTGGGGGGATCGTACGGATATCGTGCTAGAGCTGATGAAGGAAAACGAGGATCTGTATTTTGGTTCAGCATTCCTTTAATCTTGCCAGATGACGTCTCAATAGCTCAAAGTATTTCCGAGCTCTCTGGACTGAATTTACTTGATACGTTGGATTCGACTACATTGCATTTTCCACCTGTTGCAAAGCCAGCACAAGAAATGTCTCCGACGTGTTTTAAACAAACAAGTCGGCGGCAACCTGCAGCATGTTCCCATAAGAGAAGAATGAGCAGCAGTGAAATGCGTAGGATCGTAAGAGCTGCTGCATCGTCTTCGGCTTCTACCAAATCGGAGTCCTGCTGTGGCCTGGATGAAATAGCCAACTATAAGGATATTGAGACCTACAAAGCCTGTAAGGCTGCTAAAAAGCAGCAGCACGAGCAATCAGTTTTAGCATCTCGAAGCTCTACGAACACATTGAATTCGGATCACTCTTCCAGCAAATCAACAGGTGGACTTAATTCAGCAGGAAATTCCGCCAACGACTTGCTCTCCTCCGCGATAAGAGCTTCAAAAAATAGGCTGCAGAAGTCGGGATCTATAGAAAAGAATTCAATACAGAATAAGAAATTCGCCTTCAAAACGAAATCACCAAGTCCGCCCGTCGCAAACATAATAGTCGTAAAAAACGACAACTACGAAATAGCGACACCTTTATTTTCAACATCAGCAAGTACTTCTGCAAGAAGTGTCCTTCTGGCCGCGAAAAAGAATGATGCTGCGCGATCTAAAGCTGGAGAACCAGGTGGCCAAAGCGAAGCTCCACTATGGAACGTCGCCACTACATCGAAGAATACGTCTTCAGCAGAGGCAAAGCCACCAGGTGGCGCTCTGTTCCAAACTGAGCCCGTCTCAACATCGCATGCTCCCCAGGCATCTACGTCTCCCAAAGGGACAGTTGCAGAAGAGAGAAAGTGCGACAGCAATTTACCCAGTCAGTCGAGACCGAGAAAAGCACTCGTAATCGAAGACACCCTCATCGTACGAAAAACGCTGACGCGTGCCCTTCAAAAGCGGGGCTACCAAGTATCGCAGGCTGTAGATGGACTGGAGGGGCTGGGTGCTTTAAAAAGGACCATTTTTGATATCACTCTCTGTGACTTTTTGATGCCCAACATGGATGGTTTGGATTGTGTTCAACAATATCGGCAGTGGGAAAAGCAAAATCGGACTTTTCGCCAGCGCATCGTTGGCATTTCTGCTCATGTCACCCATAGAGACATTGACAAGGGCCTGGAGGTTGGAATGGATGACTTTCGTCCCAAACCCATCACCATCAAGACACTCCAGGAGCTTGACGAATGTCTTGAAATGGACCTAGTCCGTGAATATCTTTCAACACACTCGGAGTGTTTTGATGGAAGAGAGGAAAACATATTGTGCGATGATGCATCTGGCGGGGGAACTACCGTAGCCAAATTCTGTCTGATTGCCACTGCGCGAAGCAACGTCCAATCCTGCGAAACTGCTAAGAAAATGGCTGATCTTGGTTGGAAGGTTACCTTTGCTGACGATGGGTCAAGTGCCTTGGAACAGCTAAAGCTGCGAAACTGGGGTGCAGTAATAATGGACGACGACCTTCCATGTTTGTCAGGCAACAAGTGTGTAGAGGAATTCCGGGAGTGGGAGCGCCAGAATCGAGTCAATCGCCAGGACAATCTCTTTCTCGTCTGCACCGATGTTGTCTTCACAGCGGAGACGAAAATGATGGCTCCAGCTGGATTTGACGGGGCAATGGACAGCGAGATGAATTGGCAGCAGCTACAGTCTATGATGGCAAATCAGTCACGAAAGTCAGTACGGGAAGGCCTAAGCATAGTGACCCGGTAGCACAATAACAAATACGAAAACGTAACTTCACTACTGGTGGCTACGTAAAGCTTTTTGGATGAGCAAACTCAGAATAACCTGATAGTTCGGCTGTCTCGAAGACGTCTGTACGTGTACTTGCTCGTTCTCACTTTTTAAAAGATCGCACCAATCAAATCCAAGATTCAAGATTCCATCTTCACGATCTTCACGAACAGCGAGTTGACGGAACATATCGGTTCATAATAAGTAGACTACTCTATAAAAAGGAAAAGAATGTCATAAAACACAAGTTCAGCTGATTACTGAAGTCATGAAGTTGTTTACTGTTCATCTTCTTTGCTTGGCTGCTGCACAGCAGGTCGCGTCATTTTCCCCAGCACCTCATGACTTATCCTCGTTGAGACCCATCTCTGTCTCCCCCTTGTCGGCGTCAGCTGATGTGGAAGCTCTCCTCGCCAAAGCCGCAAAGCTCAAAGCAGAGGCAGCTGCTGCGGAAGATCAGCTGCATAAAAGTCTGTTGGAAAAGAAAGGCAGTCAAGAACAGGATTTGGATGCTTGTATTGACATGCTCTTTCCGGTAGACGATGAGAGTTTGATGGGTCTAGTTGGTCGCCTCCAGAAAACCAACTGGTCGACAGAAAAACTCATGAGAATTACCTCCCGCCTGCACACTCGAGAAATGGCCGCTCAGGGGAAAGGTCGTGTTTCTGCAACTCTCCACCACAACCACGCAGCATTTGACAGTGTGTCACTGGATAGTCCAAAAGAGCTAGCCCGGCTTCAGGGGCTCGTTGATCGACTCCTTGATGCTGCAGATGTCATCGACGAAGAGTATATGACAGGAAAACGGACAGTCAAGGATCAAACTTACCTGAACCACGTAGATATGGACCATTGGACTATGGGTGACTTGGCAGGAAACCTGAAGCGTCAAGTGGGGGAGCTTCGACGAGAGCACGAAGATCAATTCCAGGAACGGCAACAGAGCTTCAATGACGCTCAGAGAAAGAAAGACTTGCCCAATAAAGTCGAATAGGATAACTTTGAATCCTAGATAGTGCATAGGCAAAGCCGCGCTTCTGCACGTTTGCACGAAAAGAATAAACGACACATAGCTCGTGGAAGCAACTACTAAAATACTACAATAGCTGGCTATGAAAGGGTTGAGGAGCTCTGAAGCGACAACAGTGTGCGACAAAGCAGGAAGTGTGCAAGTGCCCCTGCTACCGGTAATACTACTATTTGTCACACTTGCTCTTGTCTTCGTTATCGTATGAACCCTTTCATCAAAATTCGCCAATATTTAGGATACAATTTATGAGTAGGATAATTGCTCGATCCGTTGATATCTTTAAGATGAGCTCTTGAAATACCAACGCGGTTTAAAAATTACTGTGATGAATGTGATCTAGTACAGCCATTCCTGCTAATAATACCGTACTCTGCACTGCTCTGCTTTCTACTGCACTACGCATATGGGCACAAAAGAAACAAGACATAGATACTACTATTATTTTTAATAACATTCGCCAGAAGAACAATAACTTCAAGCAGCCAAAGCTCCTGAATACTGATCGCACAACTCAAATGAGGAGCCCCCTGCGTTCTTGGGAGGTCCAGAGCGGAACATGTTGATGCTAGCTAGCTATCGGAAAGAAAAGTGGATTATCTAATTTACGGGGATCACATCGATAACAGCCGAAGGGAGCCAATGGTACCCGGGGGAGAGCTGCATTGACAGCCCATTATCAGGTAGGTAGGTAGGTTGATAGGTTGATCACAACCGTCGATGCTAGCTAGGTATTACTCAACTTCTCAACGTAATTGGATTACAAATGATAACAATCTATCTCATTTAATATCTATCGCTTAACAAAATAGAAACACAAGTAGACTAATTCCAGTTGAAATATTTCTAATGTGATAGCTGCGCCCAGTTTTGTGAGGAGTGCACCTGAGACCAGAATCAAGCGTTGAAAAGCTCTGTTTCAGCAAAAGATTGGAAACAGCAGCCTTTCCATTACCAGAACCCGAATTAAATGACTGATGCGTTATCTTAGCCTACAACGGAAGTTGAATACATTCTTTTACACTCTTCAAGAAGTTGGCTTATTCGAATCCTCTCACAACTATTCGTCCAGTCATCTTAGCCAGCCATAGACGCAGAGCTGCGAGATATTATTCTACATTACTTAACTTTTGACCATGTCCTCGCATATCTTTCCTAGGTGCCCAGGATCGGGATGTTCCTCGTCGTCCTTTAAGCAGACACAGAGGCAAACGAAAAGATTGCACAAAGCTCTTTTTGATGAACTGGATGTTCCTGTGAAAAGCGGCCGAGTGGTTTCCTTTTCATCTGCCAATGATGAACGAACAGAAGCTACCCAGATGCCCTTGCCCAGCGAAAAAGTCCTACTTGATGAAGCCGATGATTCGTTTGGATTCAGCTGTGGAGGTCGTCTTCCAGGATCCTATAGCTTTGGCTGCGGTGGGATTGATACGACTGCTAGTATGTCTCCAAAAATCAGTGTCGTTGGCCGAGTTAAAGCAATCATCCAGCCGTTGATTCAAGAAAAATTCTCCAGCCGTACCGACTATTCACCTTCCGACCAAAGACAGCGCCTGGCTGTCAACTTTGTCGAACACCGGGTGTGAAATGTCTGTACAAGATATTACGAATCTGTGCCATCGGAAAGAGCTGAAGCGGCGATCTTGCTATTTGGAATTCAAGATAAGCCTATTATCATCAAGCGCAGTACGAAGGGCGCTGCAGTAAAGCCTTACATGTATTTTGTCAACTACTAGCTAATCACTATGCTGCTGCCCGACTACCTTGCAGCAACACAAGATTCTACTTGTCTGTTTCCCCCGATTTTTCGATTTATGCCCCAGTCGACTCTCAGTGAAGGTAGAAACCCTGCCCGTTCCTCGTTATTATCTTACTTTGTCTTGCAAATTCGATCGGCACACCCAGTTCAGCAACGGCAAAAATTCTTTCGCCTTGAAGGGCATGGTTCACTCTTCGCCCTCCAGTTCTGGTAGTACGGGTCGTATTCGTTTTGGTCAACGGCACGATTTTGAATTTTAGGCAAGGAAAGGTCAGGAGGCAACCAATCGTGATTTGCTAGTTACATTCTCATACCTGGCAAAAGCGCATACCGATCAAATCCAAGTTCGTACACAAAACAAAACCGATTTTACCGTAGCAACCGCGCCACATGAGTCTAGCGACTCCAAGCAGGCTTCTAATTTCAATTGTCGCAGTGGATCAGCGTCCACCTTGCGTTTTCTCGACAATCAAGTGCTTTCAATGTAGGCTTTTATGCTCTAGTAGACCATAGTATGATGGCCCTAGAGGTCCTTACGATGGCGCAGAGCAAACTGGCCGCCTGAACAGCCGCCACCCAATCTATCAATCATAGTTGCTGTGCTCTTTGTTGCCACCGCGCAATGACCCCACTGCAGCTTGGTTCCAGCAGGCAGCTCATGGCATGTACTAGCAGCACGCAAACTTGCAAGCTGCGAGCAAAAACAAATATCAATCACGTTGTAATATCTTCTGTTCACTTGCGATCGCGACCGTTACGGAGGGGTCGAAGTGATTGACTTCCGCCTGTAATAAGGTGAAGGATAAAATGCAAACTTTGAGTATAACTCTAGTAGTACTAGACTAGTCTAGTAGTAGACTACCAGTAGTAAGTACCCCCCGGAGTAGGCTACTACGTCAAGCTCATGAACACAGAAAGCAAAAATTTGCAGCAGGAAACAGCAACAGCTAGAAGAGAGAGGAGAAAGCAGGGAATTGATCGTCGGAGAACAAGTTTACTAGCGCCCGTCCTTGTCATCGATTACGTAGTTCAGAAGCTAAAAATGAAGAGACGACTCTAGGAGTGGTGGTGGCGTTGTTGAAATGGAGAGCTTGTACTACCAGTAGCATTTTATTACACTGCTAGATGAATAAAAAATGTTCGCTCAAATGGTAGCCAACGACGAGCATCAGTACCATACAGAGTAGACTACTACTGGAGTACCTGGTAGTACCAGGTACCAGGTAGAGGTACCACTGATACCATGCACGCAGAATCGTAAACTGGGGAACCGACAAGAACACGAATTTGCGCGAAGCATAAAAAGAATCAGGCTTATAGCACGTCACTCGTCCAATCTTTACTGCTACCAGTACTACCTGGTACCTGGTACCGTACTGGTAGTACCTGGTAGTCATCAGCCGCTTGAAGCTGTACTCGTACTGCAGTACTACCAGGTAGTAGTAGGTAGTACCAGGTACCTAGTAGACCTACTGAAGACTCCTCTGCGCGGGAAGTGCGCCTCGGACAAAAAACGGCCTGATCAAGAAGGGAAGTTGGAAAACATTTCCGGTAATTGCGGTAAAACTTGTTGCATGCTTTTTAACAATAGAAACTTTTAGTAAATCATCAAGGAATGAAAGAAGTGATATCCTCCATGTCTCTCTACCTTGTGATTATTTGAAAAGAATCCAGATCACCTAGAAAAGAATGTTTACCGGTGGATTATTGATAAATCTTATAGGCTTCTTGATTCTACTCTGAAAGAAAGGGAACAGTGAATCTTAATGATTCAGAGTAATTGTTGCTGTTAAAGATGCCTTTATTAGCCTAGCCTATTTTAGTTCATCGCAAAGCGCACTCGCATAAAAACCACGAACGAATCCTCAATTTTTCCAACAAACGAAAAAGTCAAGGAGAAATGACAATTTCACCAAGTTTCGTCATGAAAGCAAATCAAATGTGCCGACACTCCACTCTGCAAGCCTCAGAGCTTGAAGGATCTCAACAGCGTGTACCCTACCAAGGATTTACCCTGCAATCAAGTCTGGTAAAGCTACTGTCAAATGCCCCGAGTAACACTGTAGGTACAGGTCGAGTCATTGGTCATCAACGTCCTCGGATTTCGGAGGAGGTATTCCTGCATGCCCTTCGAGATGTGTTGGAATTGGTGGATGCTGTTGAAGAGTAGTTCTAGAGCTTCTCGACAGAAAGAAGATGGTTGCAAGGTGTTCATCATCAATTCCGACAGGCATATTATACTCTACTTGTGCTTTGCCAATTGCCAATGAATGACACTCGCATTCATTTCCTTTGCACTGGGACAAGAAGTGCGCCAATCAAGCGGGTTCGATTGATATTGCTTGCATATTATTTTTAAAGGTTCGCAATGAGTGTTTGGGTGCCCTGCAGTAGAGTTTATTTTCCTGTTACGACGATGACAACACTTCGGTCAATGGTCAATGGGTCCACTGAAGGGTAAAGAGGTTTTACTATACTACTACATATTGGAACTGTAATAATAGATATTTTGAGTCTGGAATACAATCACTTTCGCGTAACTGCTATGCCAGTAGAGATGCCATGCCGTTAGCTATTGCTGTAGATGAGGAAAGCTGATGGGAAAAGATATAACTTCAGAAAGAGCCTCAGCCCTCATTCTAGAGGATGAAGGAAAGGAAATTTTCTAAAGTAAACCTGAAAGAAAAACGCACGATGTTTGGGGTGGTAAAAACTAGTACGCCGGGAAGATCAATGACGAGTTGGCCGTCGTCAACGGTGTAATCATATGCAAAACATATTCTAGAAAATTCACGAGAGTATTGCCTTCCGGCAGATATGTGCTACCAAAGCACAGCATGCATTTCCAATAGTCTAGAACCGAAGGCATGCACTAATAAGCTGAGCAGTAATAGTTTTAGATATGTATGGGGTGACGAATAGATACGGTATAAAAGTAAGTGTATGGCCAGGTTATGAAAAGTTATACTCTCCTGGTTCGGAGACGAATGCCACAAAAAATGGCCTTCCTGTATGCGCTTCGAAGGGTAGACTACGACGAGTATCTTTTTACTCGAGTCGGAACTGTCGTCCAGGCGAAAAAAACAAAACTGCTTCAAGTCCAACATCCAGTAGCACTGTGATGCTGATGGTGGATCCACTCGTAGTTGGCAACAGCTTCGGTATCGACGCCCGCACCTACCGCTTTCTTGGGACGTGTCGCAAAGGCTCGTAATTCGGATACCACTGCCGGCGTACGACGTTGGTGATGGTCTGTATCACTGGTGGAAACCGTCGATGCTGTCCACAAACTTCCCAACAAGCTGGTATCGTGACTCTGTATACGCTTGTGTTTGGATTTCGCAGAGGAATGTTTCGTACTGTTGGCAGCCGCTGCACCTTCCGGAATTACCCAAGATGCGGGCAGTACCACCTTTTGGCTCGACTGTTGGCTTGACTGGGGCGAGAGCGAGAAACATCGAGCTGTAAGAGGCTTGAGCAGAGATTTCCTTTTGCTGGTATTAGGCGAAAGGGGCGCGGCTGCCATGACAGCAGATGGTGAACACGGAAATGCAGCAGCAGCAGCAGTTGATGGTTGAGGTGTGGGGATCACATTGTTGACAGTCTCGTTAGGAAGCATAGCAACATTGATTTTAGATGAGGATAAGCTCTGGTATCGGCCCAAGGTTGGTCGGATTTCATTGTTCTTGGTAGTCGCGAGATCGGTTCGGACAGGTGGCGGCAGTGGCGTTGTTGTTGAGGCAGGTACTCGTTGTTGACTAACCTGCTGTTGTAGAACTTGTGATGGTGACAAGGGTGCTCGCGGCGCTTGCAATGTTGCTTTAGCAGTTGATTCAGGAACAGGAGCGGCCGTAGGACAACTCTTGGCTCGAAAGGCCGACAAGGAAATACGCGGTCGAAAGGCAATCAGGGGATTCGATGGGTGATTCTCGGTCGTGTCATCGTCAATATCTTTGACAACAGGAGATTTTTCTTCGTTTATTGGTTCCTTGGATCCTAGAGTACTTGCAGTTGCATCATCTGGCATCTGTAACCAATCGGGTACATCTTCTTGCTGCTCTTCCTTTGGGACTGGCTGGCAACAGTAAATCACCTTGGGGACCACAGGTGGTTGCGTAGCTGCAGTGGCTTGTGGTTGCTGCGCTGCACTTTCATCTATCATATTATTATGGTATTGTTCTTGGGGATCAGGAATCTGGAAGGACCCCGATCGTAAAGACGATACAGTGGAACTGCATCCGATCAGAGCTTCCGGCATGCGTCGTCGGACTCGGCCCTCTAGAAAGGGATTGTCCATCTCATCTGCGTCCATGCTGCTGGCGTTGGGCAACAACAAAGAAGGAATATTTAGATGGTCATCGTTTCGATTACTCATACGGAGTGTATCAGCTGTATCTAAACGACTGCGTGGAGCAGAAAAGGAAGACGAACTGGGTATATCAGTGTTGGTATTTTGGCTGTTACAATTGTTCGATGATTGTTCTCCTTCCTCTCCAGATTCTGTATGTTCTTCCTTTTCTTTTTCAACTGCGGTGGCGTCACCAGCATCACTTTGATAAATTTTGGCGTGTCGCAAAAACGACAGTTTCTTGGAAGACGATCGATGGCGGGCAAACTTCATCTTCTCAGAAGGGCTACTATATGGATGCGAGATGTGGTAGTTGGAAGTTGTGTCTACTTGTGGTAAGATGTAAGATTATCCGAAAAGTTGTGGAAACTAGTCTTGAACTAAGGTAGGATCAACCACTCTTACTTGTCGCGAACTCTGTTAGGAACACTGCTTATCATTAAATTGCGTGCGTGAATGTTTGTTGATGAAGGTGGATACCAGGTGCTCTGCCGTAGTTAGTTAGTTTATCTCGTCGAAGGAGACTTCGGTTGTAGACGGCAGGAATGAAGCAAAAGCAGAATATCTCTCTGCTACGGTACTAGACTACTAGACTACTAGTCTAGTACAGGTACTAGACTACTAGACTAGTCTAGTAGACTACTAGTCGTGGTGGTTCTTGACGGTGGGACCTCACAATTTTTTGCGATCAGTCCTTGTTTTAGGCCTCTACCGAATACAGTAGAGCAATCAGTACTACTAGTAGAGTAGTAGTAGTAGTCAAGTCGAAGGAGAATTAGAGAAATCCAGAGTAATAAGTTCTCATCGGCGAGACAAAAATTAAATGGCTCATTTTTAAAAGGGATTGATATTTGAAACGTAACCCTTAAATGGATATTCTGCTAAATAAAGATTGTCTCTCTGGCGATAAACCAACAAGATTGAAAGCCACTTACGTAGGATTTTTGTCACTCTCAAAAGTCATTTTCAACGCCAAATCCTATGTGTTAGAGGGCATTTCGAAATCTTCAAAAGACTATAAAAAAGGTGGTACCACTACACTACTACTAGGTGATGAAGAAGATGAGGTTCGGTCGAAGTCGTTGAGAAAAGAAATTTCCGCAACTGCAGAAACAAATGTGGCTGTTACTATGATTATATGGTGTGTACTATTTTAGAGCACAAGCCTCGCCCTCAAGAGCCAGAAGCTCCACTGATGATTTCTCTTTGTCCAACGAGCGTCTGGAAAGATCCTCTTTCTCTTGTTGTTTACATAATGTATCTTCTGTTTTCAAGGAGCAGGGAAACCGAGACTGATGAGGGTATGGGCTCTTCGTTGCTGCTGCTGAGCGCGCTCCTTTCTGGTAATAATAATCAGCTCCAAGAACAGGGCAGAGCCTGCGAAAGTTAGTCAAATTTGATAAAACGTTTTTTTATCTATCCAATTTTGGAAGCCCTTTTTCAATCTGCTTCGGTCGGCTACGCAATGACTTATATAAAAGTTCCAACAATCATTATTAGAGAGTTCTTTTGATCATTACTCTAGCTAGACAAGCTCTAGTAAGACAAGCTCTAGTAGTAGTCTAGTAGCTGCGTAACAAGAAAAAACTCGTGCTCTCTACTTAGCAGGTGTTTTCACTCTAAAATACCTTGATGACAACCTAATGAGTGTGCGTCTCCATTTGGTTTAATATTCTACCCCGGGCGACTTCTATCGGTTCTCCCCCCAGCAGTACCCCTTTTTTCGTTTCCAAGCAATCATAGCAACATCCCTGCTACCATACTACTCTACTAGTCTCTAGCTAGTAGACTAGTAAATCACGAGGATCAATGATTGATGCCTTTTATCCACACGCAACAAGTGAACTAGTAGTACTCGTATTCACTAGTACTGAGTAGGACATAATACATAATATCACGCTTACACGCCGGTGTGTAGCATTCCTCATTAAAAACCTACGACTGTACCGAACAACTCTTTCGACCATGGACTTTGTAGATTTGGCAGATGGATTGCAACAAGTAACAGTTACTGTGCTACGGCATTTAGCTACTACTACTGCTGCTACTACTAACATTGCGAAGGACGAGGATTCGGGAGATGATGACTTTGCTCGCATTGATGGTGATGGATACCAATCTGCTGCTGCTGCTCATCATCATCAGGAAGCGACATCATCCTATTATTCCACGGCGGTACCGTTTCATCAACAGCAAGATTCATACAGTAGTAGTAGTAGTAGTAGTAGTAGTACCGAAGGTTATTCGTACTATTCTCCGGATGATATCAATATCGAAGCACAACATCCCTTCTTATCCAAATCAGCCGAAGCAGAACTATATCTTTTGGCAACCAATTTTTTACTTTGTAAGTTTGATGCGTATGGGTTTGCTTGATATTGGTGTTGGAATGTGCGACGTCGATAGTGTTGGTGATGAACGTGTTCATTGCGTTTGTTTTAGCTGTTTTTTTTTAATGAAACGAAAAAAAAAAGGTTGTTCATGCTGTGATCGAGTATTTTTTAATTTTTATTTTTAAACATCTCATAATAATGGTTTTGTACGTATCGCAAATTACACTGCTATTTATACACTCTTTTTCATAATTCAGATGTGGCCATGGTCATCATTACTACCATAGTGGCCAAGATATACTTTCCCGAATCACTGGATCGAGGCATTCATGGTACGCCTCAAGCTCGGACCTTTAGTTATCGTGTGGCCGAAGATGTCGACGATTATTACGGATCCGATGATGAGAATGATAATGCTGAAAAAGCCGTAAATGATTTTATTGGGACCGATAACAGCGCCAACAGGTCGGACGACGATGCCGACGATGAAAATGAAGTACTGGACAGTGATGAAGGAGAAGGTGATAGCAGTGGCGACGATGAAAATAATAATAATGACGGCAATGATGGTGCACCGAACGACAAAGCCGAAGAAGAAACCAATGACCTGTTGTCGGAAATGAGACCAAAAAATAGTAGCAAGCGTCCTGGTGTATCCTTTGCCAACAAACAGTTTATGGAATTCGAACAAATGACGCTTTCCAAAGCGGAAGTTATGAAGAGACTTTCGATCTGTATCGTCATGCTCAATTTGACCTTTGTTACTTGGGGTGTTTTACAGGTAACGCAGCACACAATCGTTTGAGAAATTATAGTTTTCCCGTGTTTTCACTGTTTTTTCTCATATCTTCTGCTACCAAAATGCTTTTTCTCTTTTTTTTTTTTCGTGGCAGGAACGAATGTTGACAAGACGTTACCCACGCTACACTGGAGAATACTTTACCTACTCGTACGCTCTGGTCTTTACCAGCCGCTTTTGGACGTTGATCATGTCGGGACTTTTGCTGTTGTATTTGAAACCTCGTCGAAGTCAAACGACGGTCATTTACGAATATTCGTTCCCGGCCATATCCAACATGTTGAGCAGTTGGTGTCAATACGAAGCCTTGCAGTATGTATCGTTTCCTGCCACAACCTTGTTCAAGTCCTTTAAATTGGCACCGGTCATGGCCATGGGAAAGATCCTTGGCAACAAGTCCTGTAAGTAAATATATGTCGTTTGTTGCGCGTTGCGACGTTCTTGATATTTTGCTCCATCTTTTCCTGCATTTACAAAAAAAATCGAACGTATCCACAATTCACATTCTACCGCTCCTCAGATCCCCAGTACGACTACATCGTGGCATTATGGATTGGCATTGGTATTACAATGTTTATGGCGTCGACAGACGATTTGAGTTTCGGCTACGATTACTTGGGTGAAAAGGCCAGGGCAAAATGGACAGGTGTGATGCTGCTTTTCCTGTTTCTTTTCTTTGACAGTTTTACATCCCAATTTCAAAGCCGAATGTTCCAACATCATCGAGACTTGTCCATTGTAGAATTGATGTTTGCCACGAGTGCCTTCTCAACAGTACTGTCGGCCATTACGCTGGTGCACACCAAGGAGCTGTATCCCGCCATTGCCTTTGTTTATGAGCACTCCGAAATTCATTTGCATTTTTTCATGTTTTCCTGCTGCTCGACGATTGGTCAGCTCTTTATATACTACACCATCAAGAACTTTGGAGCGGTTGTGTTTACGCTGATCATGACTACTCGAATCTTGTTGAGCATTGCATTATCGTGCGTCCTTTACGGCCATCAAGTCACCGCCACAGGATTCTTTGGTCTAGTCGTCGTCATGGGAGCTGTGCTGTACAGAATAAAAAAGAAGGCGCAGGGACAACAGCTCGTAAAATGGCAAGGTATGGAAGACGACAAAGCCATCGAACTTGTACAAGAATGGCACGAGCATATTGACTTCTAATCAATGACATACGATGTTATGCGGCCTCCTAGATTGTGCCAACAGAGTAAGTGCAGGCAATCGCTACCAGTAGATACTGTTGTGCGCTACTGTACTTAGTTGTTCAAGATAGAGAATACCAGGCTGTTGGTTTCTTTCGAAGGAATTTTTTGCAATATTCTCAAGCTGACTATTTTTTAAGTTCCGAAGGGTGACGTTTATTGGATATACTTTCAAGGAATATAACTTCGAAAGCCTGTTAGAATTTATAAATTTGGTGTCGGAAAAGTTGTTCCAGCCTATGACCCCTGACTGTCATGGCGCTGCCAAAGGTGCATTTCAGTTAGCATTAGACTACAGTAGTAGTCGTAGCTAGATATTCTACTGTATGAGGTGCTCTATCATTGCTTAGATGACGGAAGTCTGATCCAGTCGGAGGCGATCTGAGACTTCCAAGACCCAACTGGGACGTCACCTACGATGACCTCAATGTCCCATTCTGTCTCCCACCAAGGAAACAGGAACAAATTGGGAAATTTCAGTTACCGTGATTCCCACTTTGGGGAAGATCCACACGCCAGCAGGCTGCCGAAGCCAAGGCTGCTGAAGCCAAGGCCTGACTCGTAGCCCAGCGTCGAATCCCTACCTAAACAAGGAAGGACCTAGACCTGAATCCAGCAATTGAAAGGATCGAAAAGTAGCAGAAAGTGTTGTCATAAGTTTGGGGTTTGGTCAAATACGAAAGCCACTACTCCGAAGTTTTACCTAAAATAGATTTCTACTGCAAGTCGGTGACACCCTAACCTTACTGACCTAAAAGAAAGAAAATACCAGTAGAGTCGAGCAGTCAAACAAACTCAAGAATTTTTCATTCTTCTATTGATGAATGCATGCATACTAAAATATAAGTTATTACCGGATGTACGCACTGGCCAAGTGATCATACAGTATTGTTGTTTACTAAGACCACTATAGCAAAGCCGTGGATTATGAGCTCCAGTGGTGAAATAAGTGCACCTAGAACAGACAAGAGTCGCCAAAACGAAGGTTGTGACGAGTCACGTGGACAACGTCGTGATACGAAGCCGAGCAGGAAGCGTCATCGTAGTCGGAATCGTGACAAAGACCAGCGAGAAAAGCGGAGTAGTAGGGTAAAGGCTCCCAGGAAAAGTCGAGGAAGGGAGAAGCGCAAAAGACGATCAAAACATTCAGCTGACAGCAGTAACAGTATCTCCTCGTCATCATCTTCATCGTTATCGACCAGTACTGACGATGAAAGCACTCATGAACGACGGCACCGAAAACGCAAACGAGATCGAAAGCGAAAGAAAAAGAGCCGTAGAAGATCCAAGGATAGTACGAAGCCACCATCTGTGATTCAGTTAAAAGAACCTGATGGTACAGAATATACAAGCCCATCCCATCGTGGTCCCACAGCCGACGATATCGCCCTAGCAGCCCAGGCCGAGCAAGAAAAGAAACTTCGACAAGAGAAAGCCAAAGTCATGGTACCAATGTCCCGGGAACAATACGAGGCTGAACAGAACACGATTCGCGAGGTATTCGATGAAGAATCGGGTCGTTGGCGTCTCATCAGGGGGACGGGGGAAGTGATCGAACGCATTGTCAGTCAATCGGATCATGCCAGGATCAATCAAACAGCCACGCGAGGCGATGGTGCCAGCTTTGCACGAAATATATTTAACGCAACGAATCGATGCAAGCGATAAACAAAGGTCCACTCATAAAGATAACGTTGTAGATTGCGACAACTCACACTGTTGGTAGTTATTGTGCTAGGAACCAACGCACAGACTTGTCCTCTGCCAGGATCTCCACTTTGTTAAAGCCATTGCTTTTCAGCATTTCTTGTGCTACTGGGATCGAAAACCCAAGCGTTCCCAAACCAGCACCGTCCGATGTGGATAAAGAACAGCTCATGCACAAGCAAGCTGAAAATCCATAGTACGTGGCAGGGGCATCTAATTGCAACAAATTCTCGCGCACCGAGGGTCTGGCTGGTATATCTGCCAAAAGAAAGACGCCATTCTCTTTCAAAGATGTACGAACTTGCTTCACCAGATCCGCTGGGTGAGTTGAATCGTGAAGGACATCGTAAATGAGTACCAGATCAAACTGTTCTCTGCGATCGCCCAACTGTTCACCAGGAGTGTTCGCATCGTGCAAAAACAAATTCGACAGGCGTGCCGACGCCACATTGTAAGCGGCTTTCTCCAAAGCCACTGTGGATATCTCAAAACCATGAAAGGTAGAATTGGGAAAGGCAGCAGCAAGGGACACCAGTAAAATTCCAGCTCCACAACCTAGATCGGCAACCTCACAGCCCCTCTGCAGCATCTCCAAAACTTTGCCATCCCGAGCTTTCGGTAAGTATTTTGGAATGAAAGCATCGCGAACAGCCGTGGTGTGTTGTCGGTCAATACCTTCTGCAACATCAGGTTCATCATATCTGCATAGCATTTTGTAATGCAAGGGGTAGTTTTTGTTGGTTTCGTGAGGATCTCATTAATACGTAGTAGGTTTATAATGCCAACAAAATCATTTAAGCACTTACGGCCGACCAATACCAGTCTTAAACGCTTCCGGTAGCATTGTTCTTGCTCTGTTTACCAAAGCCGGTCTACTCAATTTGTTGGATGAACTTTGGTGAGACAGACACAGGTAGGAACATAAAATAGTGAAGAAAACACCATCAACCAGCAGTTGCACTTACACCAACTGGACCATGGCAATGTCATATTCTTTGGATTCGGGATTCGCGAAAACTTCTGCCGTGGCCTTTGGGATTCGATAATGCAGGTCTGCATCACTATCACCTGTTCCGGGCAACAATTTGAGTACCCCCGCCGCCGCTTGCTGGGCCAGCCATTCACGAATCCATCGTTGGTTGTATCCTGTCGTTTCAGCTAGTTCCACCGCAGTCGTATACGATCCTGGCTCCTGACATAGCTCTCGCATTGTTTCGTACAGCTTTAACTTATCTCCCGTGTACATCATCGCAGCATTCATCGCACCCGAAATACCAGTCCAAACCAAACCATGGCCAATGGCATAATCCCTCTCAGGATCTTTCTTCTTTGAGATTGTCTGCCAAGTGTAGAGAAGTGCTGCGCCACTTATGGCACTTGCAAAAACCAGCAACGGCAGGGACGCATCACGAGAGGAAGACATCTTCGTTGATGATGTTGGTCAAAAGATAAACAGTCCTGACTTTTGGCCTAAACTGCATGCTACTAGTCTAGCTAATAGAACGTCTCGTCATCGTTACAGATCGGCGGGTCAGGTAGTTCGGTTGTGGAGTGACCTTGTGTGCGTCTAGAGACTTTAGGTAGGTCGAGCAAAACGTTTGGAGTCCACAGTTCATAGCACCGAACCACGACACAGTGCCGAACGATCTGCCTGTATTCCCCTTTCATCTCCCTGCAGAATCTGTTACTACTAGCTCACACAAGTTTCGTGAAAAAATACTGCATGCTTATTATGGCAGTGAAAGGTAATTGATGTCTGCAGGAAACTATAAGGCCACAATTTGAAATCATTGTTTAGCTACGAGGGTATACATCGATGAGAAAACAATTATTTTATCGTAAACTATGCATGGAACACTCTTCAAACCGCAATTATTGTATTTGTAGTTATTGAGCCGTACTAGTAAGTAGCTGGCAGAAGCCAGTGGCAAAGAAGAGAGACTGGACGAAGAAAATATAAAACTTGTGCTTGTGTGTTTTTGTTGTTGCGTGCCGGGTCGGGGGTGGGTCAACGTGCCCGTATTGTATTTCGTCTATTTGTCCAAATGCACAAAACTCCATGCAAATGCTGCAACGTTCGCCTCGTTCATCTTAACAAATGTCTCGTCCATACTGAAGACACACAACGGCGGCAAAGACCCACAATAATCCTGCGACAATGGCCATGATAAACAAAGTGTCTTGACTGACATCGATGGAATCATTCGTTGTAAAGTCCACGACTTCAGCCGCTACGAGAAATTCTCCAACAGAGGCAATGATACCACAAATACCAGCAATGGTAAAGATAACCGGATCAAAGTCGCAACAGCACGCACAAAGTAGAATGATCACCGCAATCAGTCCGGCAATCCACGACAGCAACCATCCGGCGACAGAAATCAACAAGGCAATAACTGCAAGAATTTGAGCAATGAGCAGCTCGTCGCGACCGCATCTGTGTGTGTGTACCAGATGTACGTGTGCGAGTGAGTGCACGCGAAGCGTGTGGTTGGTTTTTGGTGAGTTTCAGGTTTCATACAACAAGAAAATGATGATGGGGAACAGGAACAATGACATCAAGTAATTGTCAATTGCAGTTCTGCAGTGCAATCAATCAGGCAGGCGAAATGTTGAAATATACCAGCATCCACGCAGTACACAGTACATACCCTACGTAGCAAGTTCTGGTCATGTTGTTGTTTCAGCTGGATGTATTTGTTAAAAAATAGTTAATAGTGTATTAAAGAGTGAAATTTTTTTTTAAAGGATCGAATGCTTCCGAAAGAATCTTTCAAGGAGCGAGCTGAGCTTTTTAAAGAGAAAAAATGAGAGGCTTCTGATTCCATCATTATCGCTGAAATTTAGTGAAGACTTAACTCTCGACTGTGCACTGTGCACAGCGTCTGTTTTACTGGCTAAGACGTGGATTTTCCAACGCATAATGATCCGGTTGCCATGCGCAAAAAGCAAAGAGTTCAATCACAAGTTCCTCTGTTGCCGTTATTATTGAATTGTTTATGGCATGTTGCATTGTTTCTGTTTCTTACTGTAATTGTTTTACTAGCTAGTAGACCTAGTAGTAGTAGCTTGTTTGTTCCTCGTTATTATTACCATACTACAGTATTATTTAATTTTCAAACCTCGTTACAGAGCTCGATTTGGTCCCTAACTCTAATTTCATGACGTCAATCGCTTGAGCCAAGCCATCGGAAGACTGGAAAGTGACGGAGTCGAAAAATGTCAAAAAATCGTAGATGGGGACTACTACTACTACTACTAGTAGGGTCTAGTAGTACTGTACATACTTTAGTCCCTACTTGAAATAAAGATGACAGTTCATGATATTCACTGGTCGGAAACAACGCATTTCTTTGTAAAGTAATCATAATAATAATAATATTCTTTATACCAGGTAAATCGACAGGAAGACATTCAATCCATAATCTACGTCGACATCTAGAGATTGAATATAGTGTAAGATAAGAACGATGGAAGCATCACGTCATCGAGAGCTTATTGTTGGAGGACACGACATTGAGAAAGGTCGTTATCCGTACTATGTCAGCATTGACAAAAATAACGGTGTCATCGTCAGCGGAGTTTTGATCGCTCCGGATATTGTCCTTTCGGCTGGACACATTGCGTTGGATCACATGGACAATCTAACCCTTCGCGTTGGACCTTACAAGGCCCGGGGATCGGGGGAAAACGGTACCACCGACGAGGTTCAATACACCAAGTGGGTACTGCCGACCAGCTGGGCTCAGACAGGAAATGGGCTCATGCACAACGATTACATCATCTTTCAATTGACACAAGTAACGACCCAGGAACCCGTGAAGCTCAATTGGGATCCCACGGTACCTCAGGACGACCAAACGGTCGTGGCAATGGGTCTGGGATGGCTCAATGAGAGCTTTCAAAGTCCGGCGAGTGTGGTGCAAGAAGTAGAGCTCTTAGTATCCAACACGCAGAAATGCAACGAAACATTGGATCCGGGTCGAAACTCCTACCAAGGTATCATTGACGACTCCATGATGTGCACGGTAGCACCTAACCATACGGTTCGAGATGGATGGTACGTTTTTAGTCCTATCCTTACATTGATTTCTTTTCTTTCGCCAATCATCTTGCAAACTCCAGCAGGAATCTCATGTTACTCTCGTTCTTTTATAAATTCTTTGTAGTGCGTGGGACTCTGGTGGTCCCATTATTATTGCAGGAGATGGTCCAGCAGAAGATGTATTGGTCGCACTCATTTCGTCGGGTGTTGGATGTGCGGATCCCGTTTTCCCTTCCGTTCAAGCTCGAATTGGCTGCGACTTTGGTTTGCATTGGATTCGACAGCAGGTGTGCCAACTCTCATTGGACCCTCCCGCGGACTTTCATTGTGGGAAGCTAAAGCCCGTGCCGGCCGTAGAAATGTCGTTTGTTCCAACAGCAATGCTTTCTTCGGGAGGGTTCGCTGAGCATATCAGCTTGACATCTCCTATGTTTGTTCTAGCAGGATGCCTTATTGCAGTGCTGGTGGCATTTGTCAAAGCGAAGCAAAATGCTAAGGCCATTTATTCTCCTTTGAGCCATCAGGAACATTCGCCACCCACGTACGGTTCCATCGATTGTTGATAGAGAAAGATATCAATCTCCAATATAATATGCGAGATGAAAATGAAATAATTTGAAAATAAAAATGCGCCTTGTTCATGTCCTGCTTAGTGCTTATCTGAATTTTTAGGTATCATCAACAATTAAACGACGGAATTTGTGAGATTAGACAAGAATGTCGGTGTCACTGCTTGGTATTTGGAGTAGATCAAAAATCAAAGGTGCTCGAAATTACCATGAGCCTTGTGAGCGGAAAGTTGCGGAGCATGGTGCTTGCTACAGCTTCATGAAGTGCCACTTCTTAGCAAAGGTAATAGTCTACTGAGCTGCGCGGATAGAGGGAAGACACGACGTGGAATCAATTTTACAGGCACCATAATCAGGCAGAACTAGTTTCTGTTCTTGTTGAAAGCTATCTGTCGAATTGGTGATTTTCAATGCAGAGAGCCCATCGCCTTTTAGGGGCAAAATGTTCGCATGCTGCTCTGGCCTAGACTTATGCTGGGGCCCGACAACCAAGGATTCACCTCATGTGCTGATTTCAGCGACAAGGTGGCGCGCAGATTGTGCAAAACTTGACGTCTGTTAAGTATGTCCTCTAACTCATTTTCCTTTATCTGACAAACCTGTAAGCACTCAGCTAAGATAATATATATAAGTTTATACAACATATACTACTAGTACACAGCTTCTGCTTGCTACGCAGTGCATTAATCAACCTTTTTCGCCTTGCCTGCTTGGATGTGAATACGGCAGGCCTTCGCCCAAGCAAAGGCGGCAACCATCACGAGCAAAGTTCCATGCAACATGAAGGCGTCCACAGCCTTCTCCGCCAAGAAACAAGCACCGGTCAAGACAATAACAGAGAATACGAGCAATGCGTGTACCACTGGATGCTGGCGACGACTCCACTGGTTCACTTTGATAGCAAAAGATGCATAGTAGGGGATACCCTCTTCGTCGTAGTGTTCGCAAATCTTGGAAGAAAGACGGTGGCACAAAAGCCTCATGGGCGATACTCCCATGTGAACCCAATCGTGCTCAGACATGATTTTCATGCCACCGCCGACCTCGACAAAGTCACTTTCTTTGCCTTGAACAGAGACGTAGGACGATGCAAGGACGTCGTTCACTACAATAGTTCCACCAGGAGTGAAGGGAGCGTAGAGACCTTTGCGTGTAATCTTGTTGATCTTGGTCACTTCGTGGGAGGAGGTGTCAGATGCCGCGACAGCCTTCAAAATATCACCCACCTTGACACTACCCGCGCGGACGGGGTGATCCTTGCCGTGAATAAAGACAAGATGGTCTTCCGTTAGTTCAACAGGCTTGGACATTTTATTCGATGAAGTGAACTGAAGAAATTCGGCTTGCTGAGCTGGCTTCAAGTGGCCAAAGGCATACACAGGCTGGTAGCTTGTTTCTGTCAGCACCTGGTCGCCCACTTGTAAGTCCTTCATGGAGACACGTCCAGTGCCTTTGACGATCACAGTAGCGTCTTCCGGGAAACACGCGGCCGCTACCAAGTCACCACCACTACTGTTCCCGTCATCTTCGTCGTCCTTGTCATCCTTATCATCCTTATCATCGCCCTCGAGGAGTCGATGCTCCGGATTTCCACGCGCTAGTCCTCGCATTTTAGCTCCCGTTGTTGGCGTGAGGGAAGAGAAAGAGATGAGGAAAAGGGGTAAGAAAATGGCAATCTTCATCGTATTATTGTTCTCAGTAGAAATTTTTAAACGAAAAGTAATTTATGAGCAAGATCTTTGGATCTGTTCTGCAAAAACTCTCTCAAGATACACAAGATTGTTCACTTACTCACGTGGCAGAAGCATCACGTGATAGATTGTTCTTACTGTGATCATATGCATTGTTTATCGGCAGTAGCGACACATGGTTATTGCGAAGTATTAGATGTGTCAATAATATGTCCACGTGCGTGACACTTTCCAAAGGAGCGAGCTTGCAAGCGTACAGTATGCATGTTTCGGACATTGGTCGGCGTTACGAAAAAATCTACGGGCGCCAGAAGCTGTCAAGAAAAATAAATTTCACCCTTGCTAATGAACAACTATTGAAAATCTAACACCTTCTTTTGTCAGCACAGGCACGCCGAAGAATCTCGAAGGAATGTCTTATTACGGAGTTGTAGGTAACTCCTATACCAAGGGCGAAAAAAATATGGATCCGGTGGTTTTGTAGCACGGTGACACAGAGTAGACATCTAGTAGGCAACGCAATCAGCTTGCCATCGCACGGTGTAAAAGCGCTGTGGAAAAAGGTGGTGTTTTCTACAAGAGCGTACTAGTACTCTAATTGTAATGCACAAAATCCACTTCGATTCCGAAATGTGTTGATCAATTAGCTTGCGCTTTAAAAGGCAATACTAAAAGTCTGTTTCTTTCGTGTGTGCAACTTTCTGCGCTGTTCCTCGTCTTGCTCTGCGGCAGCATCTTGCTCTTCCTCGGTTAACCAATTGGATGTTTGGTTGCTGTAATAATCAGCTTGATCATCAAAAACAACTGTGCGTTTGGCAGACTCGCGATCGTATCGCAAAAGACGCTCCTTGTGTTGCCAAGCCGGGTCGTCGGTACTGTGTTCATAGTTTTGGGTGTTACAGTTTAGGTGTTACACAAGTTAGTACTATTCTGCAGCACCTTCAAACAAAAGCATAGAAAGCATAGCACCAGAAAAGAACGAAGCAAACATACCTATTTCCTTCGGATGGTTTAACCTCCTCAACAAGATATCCGCAAAAAGGACAAAATTGATAGCCTTCATCTTCGCAGGCAATGCGTCCACAGTAAAGACAATTCGTCAAAGGCTTGTGCAAAGTTCCAAAGCATCCACAGTTTCGTTTTGCTTCACCTTTGGGTGGGAGTCCATGTTTCTTTTTTACTGAAAGAACTGTTGCCGCTGGTTGAGCTGTTGCTTCTTCTGTCTTCGTTGTTGCCGAGGTTTTTGTTTTTTGTGGCAAAGGTGGTACAACGTTGGTCTTTCCGTAGTTCAAAGGTGCTAATTGCGATTCTTTTGCTCTTATCGTCGTTGCGGTTTCATCTTTTATTATTGCTTTTTGTTGTTGGTTCGTAGCAGCAGACTTCTTGTCTTGTGCAGTCGTCACTTTTCCAGCTGATGATGTTGGTTTGGTCTCAACCTCTGCTGCGTTCGCAATCGGTGGAGATCGATGATCCTCGTCGTTCTCTGCTTTCGCCAAAATGGGCTCACCTCTTTGAAATCGACCAATATCCTTGACAAAGTCCTGAATACCATCGTCCTCTGATCCCAGCAACTGTGAAAGATAATCTCGTAGATCTCTCTCACTCTCAACAGACAGTAAGTGCTCCAGAATATCTGATAAGCTCTCATCTTCGAAGCCTAAAAACTCTCCCAAACGTTTTTCCAAAAGAGATCGAGCATCCATTTGCAATTTATTATTTGTTATTCCCAGTCGAATTAGTCTGAGAATGTTCGCAGTAGACTATTTGATATTTGATACGAGCAGAATCGATGAATAGTACCACTTGTGTGGAAGATCCGACTTTTTATGCTATGGCGTTGCTACAAAAGGCGGACTACTGATCGGATATCGTATTAACCGTAAGATGATGGTAAAGATCTGTTAGAGTAGAGAAGTAGATTATTAATTAATAGTTGTAGTAAGGGCTGTGGTAATTATTCGGCTTATAGTTTTGGATTTATTTTTTGTTGGATCACTCTATTGATGCGTGTATGTATCCTCCCTCCCGGAGGGAGTTCACAAATTAAGCCCAGGTGGACTGTCATAGGACTCAGGAGTTAGGTCTTACTCTATTAGGTCGTGTGCCTATGCCTGCTTCCTATACACACACCACTAGTCTAGTCATAATATTATCTAATATTCATGTAGTCTCCACACTAGCTTTTTACGTGTTATCAGACACCATGATGCTCTAAGCCGGCTCCACAGCCGGCTGCCACTGAAGTTAACAGGACTACAGACACACTGTACTAGCCTCTGTTGATGCTCATGCGAGTTCCGGAGACGACACGCAGCTAGTGTCGCAACCGGAGACGCAACCGGAGATCGATTTGGTTCATCATCAAAAACTCAACCACAAAGCTTTGGAGACTTTCCCCATGGCCGAATACGACGGCCGTACACCAAGTTAACTTGCTTGCCCTTCCTCTCCTACTACCACTACAGGAGCAAGGGGACTACCTCGCTTCCACTGGAGACGAGGTACCGTATGACAACCGAGAGATCCTCTTCGTTCGCTCGCCAACTCAACAACCGGAAAAAGCACACCTTGTGCCTTTCCATACTACTACAACCCATCGTCACAACCGGAAGGACCGACGAGAAGCCTACAGTCTACTACAGACGACAATGGAACCCCTGCCACATGGACTTTGGTCTTGTTCCAGCAAGCCATGGACCGGCAGGACCGGACAAGCTGAGGGACGCTTCAGCTACTGGAACTACTGGAGATACAGCCTGTACCACAGGAATACTCCCACTACCGGACAAGGACTCGTCGCAAGACGACATGCCTTGTAGGCACCCCCTCCATTGAGGCTACTACTCGCTCCTGCTCCTGCTCATCAACGACGACAAGCCGAAAGGACGCTCGCAAGACACCTCGCAGAGGACTTCGCATCGCGATAGCCTTCGCATCGCACCTGGACATTCAAGACTACACCACCGGTCATCAAGACTACCGGACTTCCAGGACTACCAACCACTGACATTAACCACCGACTACTTGGAAAGAGAACAGCTTCTTCACCGGTATACGTCCCATTTGGCAACCAACCGGACTGTTCTTCCACTTGGTCTTTCCACTGCCATTCATGTACAACTCAGTACTTTCGGTGGTCCGAATCGATGCAAAGCCACTGGTATCGATGCCAGTATCATGGAAGTATTATCTCTTGTACTTCTCGCATTCAGTCTGTATTCATTGTTTTTGCAATATACCCCAAACTACTGAATCTTTTACTTTGTTGCCTTTATTCCACAGGAATAACACCCACCCACCTCCCCTTAACTTTCAACCCATTCCACCATGGCCCGTACCACGACCCTCAAGCCCTCTAAGACGACGACATCGTCTATCATCAAGACTCGTTCACAGAGTCGTACCGACCCTCGTACGACTGCTCCTGCTCCTGCTCCTGTTGCTACAGGACGTACAATCGGAGGTACGAACGACCGTACGATAGATGTCTCTCCTACTCCTGTCGTTACTACCGATCCTGTGGACAACTTGTTCGCAGGACGTCCAACTACCGGTGCTCTCAAGGACCCCCCTGCCCCTCGCAATTCGGACGACGACGCAAAGAAGCCTGCTGCGAAGCCTAAGCCGAAGCCCAAGAAGGTCGCTCCTAAGGCTACTCGCAAACCTCGCAAGCCTCGCAAGCAGGACCCTGCCGACGATCTAGTGGATCCCATGGCTAATATCCATGTTGGTGATGCCACTGGAGTTGTTACTGCCGGTGGAATTGCTCGTGCCGGTGGAAAAGACCCTGTCTTAGCAGACATGGACTACTCCAATCCGGAACAGGATCCGGAACAGCTTGAACCCCAACCCAAGAAAACACGTCGCGCAGTGGACCAATCTCGCGCATCTCGCGCGAATCGCGCCGGCCACGGTGATGATGACGATGATGAGGACTCCTACAGCACCGTAGGATCTGGTAC
>Ga0210036_1001340_pt1 | contig 27749 bp, 26 predicted proteins | sample CryGeymeta201515_FD_185469 | JGI IMG/M metagenome (GOLD analysis project Ga0210036, IMG submission 185469) | Groundwater microbial communities from Crystal Geyser aquifers in Utah, USA - Crystal Geyser metaG 2015-15 (SPAdes) (version 2) | ecosystem: Environmental > Aquatic > Deep subsurface >...
ATTAAATCTTTTACTCCCCGATCTAACATCATATCTCCAGTTAATAAAATAGTTTTTACTTCCTGATTGGAAAAATTTTCTTCCACTTTTTTCTGCTCAAAGATTACACTAAAATAAGAGGTAGTCTCTTCTAAGTCTAATTTTAAAAAATCAGCAGAATTTTTATGAGCAATAATAAAAGGGGCTTCTTTCTGCCGTAGTTTAGCAAAAAGTCTGGCTGCATACAGTGCCTGCCAGCAATCAACCTCTATGTTTTTAAAATTTTCTTCCTCAAAATTTAATAAAACTCTGATACTTTTTAGATCATGGAAATTAGCAGCCTGCCAAGGAAGATAATGGGAGAAATCTACACTAGCAATGAGAATAGTCCGGACGGGAGCAACTTCATCTATAGAATTGACTAACTGTTTTACCTGTTCTTTAGAAATTTTAGCCGGTATTAGAAGCGGTAAAATTTTAGTTTCCGGGAAATATTTTTCCATAAAAGGTAACAAATTGGTTATTCCAAATTCAGAAACAACTGCGGGATTATTCAGCACTATTTTATTTTTTTCCGCTAATTTTCTTAATAAATTAGAGTCAACTTTTAGATGGTTGAACTCTTCCTTACCCGGCTCTAAGGCAACTGTAATAAATGAATTTTCTTGATGAAGAGCTGCACTGTGCCAATGGTCCGGGCTTAATAAAATAATGGTTTCTGGTTTTTCCCGAGAGAAAATATATTTAAAAAAATCATCTATTATCTCTTGAGCCAATAAATGATGGGGCACCACCCCGGAAGCAATATTTAATTTGTCCCTGGAAAAAGTTTCCGAGGTTATAGATAAAATAAGTAAAACCAAATATACTAAAATATATTTTTTCATAAAACCCTTCTTATTAAATAATATTTTAGCATAAATTTACCCATAACAATATACCCCATACCTCAGCTCCCTTCAGGGTCTTGACAAATATAACGCAGTGTAATTATAAAGGGTTGGGGCTATTCCGGTTCAAGGCAAGGGCAATGATATTAAACTTATAAAAAAAGCTATGAAAGTCTTACAGGCAGAAAGTTGCAGCATGCTAAAGTAACCAAAATCGGACTCGTTCTGGGAAGCGGAGGAGCTCGTGGATACGCTCATTAAGAAAAAAACTTCGAAGATTTAAAGAACCACAAGACCTTAATTAATTACCAAAAATAACTAATCTCGAATGGAAAGAGTAGAAGAAAAATAGATAATAATTAGTGTTAAATAGAAATAAAAAATTTTTCACAAAAAAGAAGGGTTCTATAATAATTTTGTCGTATTAATACTAAGATGTAGAAAAATAGAAAAAATTGATTTTTTAATCGCTGGTAATTATTTAGTAAGCTAAATATATATTCTTGAAGTGTGACAAAGGCCTTCCCCTGAAACATTTAGAATTTAAAAATCAAAATGGAAAAATAATCAATCGAGATGTAAGAGAGATGTTCAAGCTTTCTGACGAAGGAGACTTGAAAGAAATTAAAAAATTGGTAAATTTAGAGATTATTAAGAGCGAAGGCAAGGGTAGGGCTTTACATTATATAATCAAATAAGGTTGGTGAATGAGTTGGTAATACAGTTGGCGATTTGATAAGATTAAGATATTGTATTTCTATAAATTTTTGTTTAGTATAAATATTTTTTTGCGATAATGTAGTTGAATCTATATTATAATTATATAATTGAGTCCACTCTAAAAAGTCAATTATAGGATGAATTATTTTTAGTTTTAAGACGGAAAAGTTGTATAATAAAGGAAGTCGATACACCTGTCTGCATGCGTACAGTACACGCACAGGCAGAGAGGAGGAATAGAAAAAATGTTTCGCAAAAATACAACTCATCTACAGACATCTTTTTTCGATATAGAGAGACAGCTATCGGAATCAAAGAGAAAAAAGATAAGGGAATCGGAGGAATACAGTTTTTACCAACTGATTTTCCAAAAGATAAAAGAGGAAGACTTTGCCGTATTGTATTCCAAAAACGGAAGCCGGCCAAACTCAGCAGTAAACGTAATGGTATCGGCCATAATCCTTGCCTATAGAAAAGGCTGGACCATAAAAGAGATGCTGGAGCAGATAGATTTTAACCTTCTTACCCGGACGGCCTTAGGACTAAACAAGATGGATGATACGGCGTTTTGCGAAGCCACATTTTTCAATTTCCAAAACAGACTGCTGAAACATTTTGTAGAGACGGGAGAGAACTTACTGGAAAGGGTATTTGACGGACTCACCAAAGAACAGCTGAAGAAGTTAAAGATAAAGACGGACATTCAAAGATCGGACTCCTTTATGGCCTTGTCCAATATCCGCAGCTATGGCAGGGTACAGCTATTGATAGAGATGCTGCTCAGATTGTACCGTATTCTGAAGGAAGAAGATAAAGAGCGATTCAAAGATAGGTTAAGAGAGTATACGAAACAGACCTCGGGGCAGTATATATATAAATTAGAGCGGACGGAAATACCGCAAGAATTAGAGAAATTGGGACAGATCTATCATAAACTCTATGAAGCCTTAAGAGAGGGATATAAAGAGATAGAAATCTTTGGTATATTTGAGCGAGTTTATCAGGAACACTTTACCGTAGTAAAAAATAAAGTGGCAGTAAAAAAGAACGAGGAACTTCACAGCGGGATACTCCAGTCGCCTGACGATCTAGATGCCACCTACCGCAAGAAAGGGGAGAAAACGGGAAAGGGACAGAGTGTCAATGTGACAGAGACAGCGAATCCGGAAAACGAATTGAATCTGCTAACCGACATTGCCGTAGAATCAAACAACACGGAGGACAGCGATATAATGAATGACCGTATAGCACCCTTAAAAGAGAAGACCCCTGATCTGAAAGAGTTACACACCGACGGGGGATACGGAAGCGAAGATAATGACCAGAAGTTTGAAGAGCTTGGGATTACCCATATACAGACAGCAGTAAGAGGACGGAAAAGTAAAGTGGAGATGAAGATAGAAGAAACAGAAGGAGAATATGAGGTGTCCTGTCCCCTGCAGAAAGTAAAATCGGAGAAGACCAGAAGCAGATACAAAGTTTGTTTTGATAAAAAAATATGTGGCGGCTGCTTGCTTGCCGGAGATTGTCCGACACTAATCCAGAAGCAGGTATATTATTTTACCCGAAAGCAGTATCTGTCGAACCAAAGAAAGAGAAATATAAATACCCTGCCGCTTGAACGGAGGAAGTTACGACCCAATGTGGAAGCCACCATCAAGGAGTTTGTGAAACCGCTAAATCATAAAGGGAAACTGCGCATCCGAGGACAGTTCAAAACAATGATATATGCCTGCAGTATGGGAATATCGATAAACTTTGGGAGAATCCACCGCTATCTGACGGTAAATCCGAGTTTATGCGGTTTATTGGGACTAATGAAGACCGAAAACCGTCTGTTTTTTAAAAACTTGTTTCAAATTGGTCAAGAAATTGCGCAATATTTTTCGTTTCATCTTTTTTATGGTTAAATTCTGCCAATTGCCCAATTTTAAAATAAAATGTTGTCCACTTGCTTGATGAGGTTTTTAGAGGGGACTCATTATTGTATAAATCTATTCGGTCATATTTATTCCATAGCATCTATAACCGCTTTAGCATATTCTACTGTCCCGTTGTTACCACCGAGATCGCGAGTTAAATATTTTCCTTCCTCTAATACTTTTACTACCGCTTTTTCTACTCTATCTGCTGCCTTACTTTCCCCCAAATACTTTAACATCATCACACCGGAAAGAATTGCTGCTGTTGGATTAGCCGTATTTGCTTCTAATGCTTTTGGTGCAGACCCATGTACTGGTTCAAATATTGCCTCTTTGTCTCCTATATTAGCCCCTGGTACCACTCCAAGACCACCAACCAGCCCTGCAGCTAAGTCAGAAAGTATGTCTCCATAAAGATTGGGCATAACTAAGACATCATAGTTATTGGGTACCTGAACTAATTTCATACTCATTGCATCTACTATCATTTCCTCAAAAACTATCTCTGGATACTCTTGAGATACCTTCCTAACGCACTCTAAAAAAAGCCCATCGGTATATTTCATTATATTTGCCTTATGTACCACGGTAACTTTTTTTCTTTCTTCCCTCTTAGCCAATTTAAAAGCAAATCTGGCTATTCTCTCGCTGGCTTTCCTGGTTATAATCTTTATACTTTCGGCAGCATCTTCTCCTATCTTATGCTCTATCCCGGCGTATAAGTCCTCTGTATTTTCTCTAACTATCACTAAATCAATATCCGAATATCGAGAGGGTACACCTTTATATGATTTTACTGGTCTAACATTTGCATATAAGTCTAATGTCTGTCTTAATTCTACATTAACACTTCTAAAGCCGGTACCTATAGGAGTAGTTATGGGTCCTTTTAGGGCTACTTTATTTTTTTTAATGCTATCAATCACATAATTAGGAAGAGGTGTACCAAATTTTTGAATAACTTCTTCACCAGCTTCCACAATTTCCCAATTAATTTTCACGCCGCTTGCTTCTAAAACTATTCGAGCCGCCTTGATAACCTCCGGCCCAATTCCATCTCCCGGAATTAAGGTAATATTATAAGCCAATTTTATTTCCTCCTAACTAATTATTTTTTTATACTTCCTTTTGATTTTACTAAATTTAAAATGCCTCCTTGAACTATTATCTCTTTCTGTCTTGGTGTAATTTTTAAAATCATCTTATATTCCTTGCCATTGGTCATATTTTTTACCTTAACTACGCCTTTTTTAAGCTGTAGAAAGGCATTCTCTATTAAAAGTTCATCCATTTCTTCAACATTATCATAATCCTCTGGATTTTCGAATATCAAGGTAATTATTCCGTTATTTATAAGATTTGCTTGATGTATTCTAGCAAATGATTTTGCTAAAACTGCCTTTACCCCTAAATATAAAGGGATAAGAGCTGCATGTTCCCTACTTGATCCTTGTCCGTAGTTTATACCTCCAATTATAAAACCACCTCTGTTTTCCCTTGCCTTCTTCGGAAAATCTTTATCGCAAGGGGTCAAACAATAATCAGAAAGATAGGGTATATTTGACCTATAAGGAAGAAGTTTTGCATTTGATGGCATAATATGATCTGTGGTGATATTATCCCCTACTTTGATTAAAACTTTTCCTTGAACCTCTTTACCTAAAGGATGACCTTTGGGAAATGGTTTTATATTTGGTCCTTTGATTACTTCTACTCCGCTACAATTTTTAAGAGATGGTATTATTAGATTATCATTTATCAAAAACATTTTTGGTTCTTCAATTATAATAGGTGCCCCTAACTCCCTTGGATCAGTAAGATAACCAGTAATAGCTGAAGCTGCGGCAACTTCAGGACTAACCAAATAAACTTTTGCTGAAGGGGTACCAGATCTCCCTTCAAAATTTCGATTAAAAGTTCGCAAAGATACACTATTTGTTGATGGAGATTGCCCCATACCTATACAGGGTCCACAAGCACATTCCAGAATTCTTGCTCCTGCTGCAATTAAAGAAACCAACGCCCCTTCTTTAGCCAGCATACTTAATACTTGTCTCGATCCTGGTGCTATCACTAAAGAAACATTTTCAGCAATAGTTTTCCCTTCCAGTATCTTTGCTACTTTCATCAAATCAATATATGAGGAATTTGTACAGCTACCTATAACTATCTGATCAACCTTAAGCCCTTTTAAAGAAGATACCGTCACTACTTTATCTGGACTATGAGGACAGGCTACTAAGGGTTCTAATTGAGAAAGGTCTATCTCTATCTCTTCATCATAGATTGCTTCATAGTCAGCGTTTATTGCTAAAAAATCATTCTCTCTTTGTTGTGCTTTTAAAAACTCCAAGGTTACCTCATCACTGGGGAATATAGAACTTAATGCTCCTAATTCGGTTCCCATATTAGTAATCGTTGCCCTTTGAGGAACAGATAAATCTTTTATGCCCTCACCAACATATTCAAATACCTTACCAACACCCCCCTTGACAGTTAACCTTTTTAGAATTTCTAATATGATATCTTTTGCTGAAACCCAGGGAGGTAATTTCCCCTTAAGATTTACCTTCACCACTTCAGGCATGGTGATATAATACTCTCCAGTGCCCATTGCTATCGCAACATCCATTCCCCCAGCTCCTATTGCTAACATCCCTACCGCCCCAGCTGTAGGAGTATGGCTATCTGATCCTAAGAGGGTTTGCCCTGGGATGGTAAATCTTTCCAAATGAACTTGATGGCATATACCGTTACCTGGTTTGGAAAAAAATATTCCGTACTTTTTAGCTATAGTTTGAATATATAAATGATCATCAGCATTTTCAGGTCCAGTTTGTAATATATTATGATCAATATATGCTACTGACCTTTCTGTCTTTACCCTATCCATACCTAACGCTTCAAATTCAAGATAAACCATTGTTCCAGTGGAATCTTGAGTAAGCGTCTGGTCAATACTTATTATTATTTCTTCTCCAAAAACCATCTTCCCCTTGATTAAATGACTTTTTATTATCTTTTGCGTAATCGTTAAAGGCAACCTTTAAAACCTCCTTAATTCAAAATTCAAAGCTATTTTTCTAATAAACTATTGCTTTTAATTATGTAGGAGTCGGATTTATCCGACCCGTTTTCATTACTTTTTATTTTCAACTCTTCAAATAATTCTGGTATATGCATTCTGGTAAAAGATTTTAGTTCTTCATCACTAAAACTAGTTACCCTACCGGTTGCATATTCTTGGTCAATGCATTCTTTTATCTTTAAAACCCTAGGATCTTTTTTACTTATTTTTCTTTCTCCCTCTAATTTAAAATATTTGTTTATCCAAAAAGCAATCCCAGCTAGCCCTGAATGCGAGCCAACTGTTACTAATACGGGTTTATTCAATATTTTTTCTGTATCAAATATATTATAAATTTCTTCATCCTTTAATATTCCATCCGCATGAATTCCCGCTCTGGTTCTATTAAAATTTTTCCCCACAAAAGGAGTTTGAGATGGAATTCGATATTTGAGCTCTTTTTCGTAATAATTAGCTATCTCAGTTATGACCTCCAATTTCATATTTCTTATCGTCCCTCTAAGTTGAACATACTCAATAACCATTGCTTCCAGAGGACAATTCCCAGTTCTTTCACCTATTCCCAAAAGAGAAGTATTCACAGAAGAGGCACCATAAAGCCAGGCGGTAGTGGAATTAGTTACCACTTTATAAAAATCATTATGCCCATGCCACTCGAGCCATTCTGAGGGCACCTCAGCATAATGTCTAAGTCCATATATAATGCCTTGCACACATCGAGGTAAAGCTGCCCCCGGATAAGAAACACCTAAACCTAAAGTATCACAAGCCCTAATTTTAATAGGAATCTTCGCCTCTCGAGAAAGTTTCATAAGCTCATTGGCAAAAGGAACCACAAAACCATAAAAATCAGCCCGAGTAATATCTTCAAAATGACACCGGGGAATTATTCCATTTTCCAGAGCTAATTTTACAATAGAAATATATAATTCTACTGCCTGTTTCCGAGTAAGGTGAAGTTTTTTAAATATATGATAATCAGAACAAGGGACTAATATACCTGTTTCTTTTATGCCCATCTCCTTGACTAATTTAAAATCCTCTTTCTTTGCCCTTATCCAAGTGGTTACTTCAGGGTACAGATATTCTCTACTCAGGCATTTTCCCACGGCTTCTCTATCGCCTTGGGAATAAATAAAAAATTCTGTCTGTCTTATAAGCCCAGAATCATTATCGAGTTCATGTAAATAATCGTAAATTCTTACTATCTGATCTACTTTATAGGGAGATCTGGATTGCTGACCATCCCTAAAAGTAGTATCCGTAATCCAGATCTCCTCAGGAACAAACATCGGAACATGTCTATGGTTAAAGGTTACTTTGGGTATCTCTTTGTATGGAAATATCTCCCGATAAAGATTAGATTCGGGTATATCCTGAAGATTAAATTTATAAACTGCCTGTTCTATAAGATTGGTTCGCTTACTAAATTCTACTTTTGCCATCTGCTCACTCTCCTTTAATCTGATTAGACTTTACTTAATAAATAGATTAATCTAAAAATTTAAGGCCAGATTCCTCGCACTTTCATTGCCTTCGCTACCTGTGATACAGCATATATATATGCTGCAGTCCGATTATCTGTTTTTTCTTTCTCAGCAATTCTTGAGACTTCATTAAATGCCTTTAAGATTAGCTTTTTTAATCTTGAATTCACTTTTTCCTCACTCCAGAAATAGCCATAAAGACCTTGCACCCATTCAAAGTAAGATACAATAACACCACCAGCATTAGCTAAAATATCAGGAATTATGAAAATTCCTTTCTGAAACAATATTTCATCTGCCTCTGGAGTAGTAGGCCCATTTGCAGCTTCAGCTATTATTTTTGCTTTTATATTATTTGCATTCTTCTCAGTTATTACCCTTTCTAAGGCTGCCGGTACTAAAACATCGCATTCTAGTTCTAATAAATCTTTATGGGAGATAAATTCTGCCTTCGGAAAACCTTTTACTGAACCGGTTTTAGTTTTATAATCTGAAACCCCTAAAATATCGATCCCTTGAGGATTATAAATCCCACCTTTAGAATCACTGACCGCGATAATTTTATATCCTTGTTCATGAAGTAATTTAGCAGAGATTGAACCGGCATTCCCATACCCTTGAATTACTGCTGTAGCCTCTAAAGGATTAATACTTAGCTTTTTTGCAGCTACTTCTACCGTATAAGATAAACCACGGGCGGTAGCTTCTCCCCTACCCTCTGAACCCCATAATTCTAAAGGCTTCCCAGTTATAGTGGAAAAACTTGCTCCTCCAGTAAGTTTATTATATGTATCTATATACCAACCCATAATCTTGGGGGTAGTATAAACATCGGGTGCAGGAATATCTTTTTTAGGACCGATAATAGATGAAATTTCATAGATATATCTTCGGGAAAGTCTTTCTAGCTCCCCCTCTGACATTTCTTTTGGACTACAAATTACTCCTCCCTTGGCTCCACCATAAGGAATTCCCGCAACAGCACACTTCCAGGTCATCCAGGCAGAGAGGGCTTTTACTTCATCTAAAGTCACATCGGGATGATACCTTACTCCTCCTTTTAGTGGGCCTCGAGCAGAATTATATTGTGCTCGATAACCGGTAAATACTTTTACGGTTCCATTATCCATCTTTACTGGAATAGAAACTATTAGGACTTTTTCTGGTTCTTTAAGTTGAGCTAATATATTAGGATCTAAATTCATTTTTTTAACAGCTTTTTCTAATTGTATCTGTGCTACTTCAAAAGCACTTGCTTGATTAGTATCTTTTTCCAATTGTATTGGCATCATTTTCAAAGTGTCTATTTGACTTGTCATCGTTAATTTTCCTCCTAAATTAAGTTTTTTAATTACCATAAATATTTTTTATATTTAACATTTAATATTAAGATATAGAATAAACAATAACACCTCCCATTTTCTCTTTATTTGCCTCAATGAAAAGGCCTAATCTAAAAAAGAAGAAGCCCTTCTAAGACATACGCTGTCAAAAAGGGCTTCTTTGGCCTTGTTTAAATAGTTGAGCTTCTTTGCCGTTTATTCTACTCCCTTGTAGAAATTTAAATTATTTATCTATTTTCTATTTTTTTATTTGTAAAAATAATAATTAAAAATCATATCTCCTAAAAACTTAGTAATTAGTAATAGTTGATTTAGGTTAGGTGTGTAATATATTAATTCATTTTATTTGCCGAATTTCATCAGAAAGTATTATGGCCTCGGCAATCTCCTTCATGGAGATTCGTTTATCCATACTAGATTTTCTTATCAAAGAAAATGCTTCCTCTTCGCTTATATCTTTCTCCTTCATCAATATACCTTTTGCTTTTTCTACCTTTTTTCTGGTTTCTAATTCTTCCTGAATTATTTTAGTTTTAACTATTAGTTCAGTTTTTTCAATAGCTACCGCTGCTTGATTGGCAATGGTGCTTAAAAGAGTAATCTCAGATGTAGTAAATTCATAATATTTATTGGTATAAACATTAAGAACGCCAATAACTTCATTTTTTACTATCATAGGAATACTAGCCATAGAGACTAAGCCTTCTTTTATAGCCAGATTTTTTTCTTTGTATTGTTCATCTTTTAATACATCAAAAATTATTTTTGGTTTTTTCTCTCTAGCTACTAATCCTACTATGCCTTCATTTAATTTTATGGTTCTTTTTTTAAGATATTCTTGGTGCATTGATTGAGTAGCTTTAATATTAAATTCTTGTTTTTTTTCATCTATTAACCATACATTACAAACTTTTGCTTTCATTACATTGGCAGTTAAAGTTACAATAAGTTTTAATATATCCTCAAGATAAAGATCAGAAGTTATAGCTCTACTTATTTTATTTAATGTTTTTAAATAGTCTTCATAATCTATATTAGTCATAATTCTCTCTATTGTTCATTAAAATCAATATCTTTACCATTCTTCAAGTATTTAAAGTGTTAAATATTTATTTATAAAAAAACCTGAAAAATAGGTAATGTTAGTAATATCAACAGAACCTATCTCTCAGGCTTTTATCCTAAAAGTGTAATATCCATATCAGCTTGGATACTTTGCATCGCTTGGTCCAGACTCTAACCATTAATTAGACGGAACCCTAGATACACTTCTGTATTCATATATTTAATTTTAAAAAATATTAACATATACAAATTGTTTTGTCAAATACTATTTTGGAAATATTTTTTATTCTGATAACTTATGGATAAAGATACCGCTACGAAGTTTAGGTTCGAACCAGGTCGATTTGGGAGGCATTAATTTCCCTGCATCAGCAATTTCCATCAATTCTTCTATGGAGCTGGGATATAAAGAAAAAGCCACTTTCATCCCCCTATCAACTCTTCTTTCCAGCTCTTCTAAACCTCTAATTCCGCCTACAAATTCAATTCTCTCATCTGTTCGTGGATCTTGTACTCCCAAAATCGGGGCAAGAAGATTATTTTGCAGTATCGATACATCAAGACTATTCACTACATCATCTTGGTCAAAAGTTCCCGGTTTGACGGTAAATTTATACCAGCAATTACCTAAATACATCCCGAAGAGATGTTTAGCTTCTGGTTGGTAGGGACTTTTATCACTATAATTTTCTATAGTAAACTTTTCAGAAATTTTTCGAATAAATTCTTCTGGAGAATTTCCATATAAATCAGCCACCACCCGATTATACTCCATAATATAAAGTTCATTATGGGGGAAAAGAACCGACAAAAAGTAATTAAACTCTTCCTTTCCGGTATAATTTTTAAATTGTTCTCTTTTTTTAAGCCCCACTTTTGCCCCTGCTGCCGCCCTATGATGCCCATCAGCGATGTAGAAATAATCAATTTTGGTAAATAAATTTACTAATTGCTGAATTATTGATTTATCATCAATTATCCAACAGGTATGGGTTATTCTATCCTCAGAAGTAAAATCATATACTGGACTTTTTACCTCAATCCATTTATTTATAATTTGATTTATTTCTTCCTTGGCTTTATAAGTAAGAAAAACGAGTCCAGTATTAGCATCAGTATATTCAATATGTTTTACCCGATCTTCTTCTTTATCTGCTCGGGTATTTTCATGTTTTTTAATTATATCATTAAGATAATCATCAATAGAAGCACAAACTACCAGCCCAGTTTGAATTCTCCCTTCCATAATTTGCCTATAGATATAGAAAGTCTCTTTTTCTTCTTTTAAATATACCTTCTCTTCAATCAATTTAATCAAATTATCTCTAGCTTTTTCATACACTTTCTCCTCATAATGGTTTATAGTAGAATCAAGATCTATTTCAGCTTTACTCACATGAAGAAAGGAATAAGGATTATTCTTGGCCCTCTGGTAAGCTTCTTCTCTATTCATTACATCGTAAGGCGGGAAAGCTACTTGGGATACTAATTCAGGTATAGGTCTTAAAGCTCTAAACGGTTTGATTATTGCCATTTTTCATCCTCTACTTTAAAAATTATCTTTAATAATCGAAATGATTTCTTCTCCAATCCTTTTTTGAGCTTCTTTGGTAGAAGCTCCGATATGTGGAGTTACCGAAACTCTTTCGTGATTTACCAGTTCCAGATTCTTGGTTGGCTCTTCGGGAAATACATCAATCCCCGCTCCAGCAATCTTCCCGGAATTTAGTGCCTCCAATAAAGCTGCCTCATCTACCACACTACCTCGGGCACAATTAATAAGATATACTCCGTCTTTCATCTTGGAAAATTCTGGTTTACCAATCACCGGAGATTCATCTTCATTCCCTGGTAGATGTAAGGAGATAAAGTCAGAATCAGTTAGAAGTTGATCCAGAGAAACAAAAGAATATTCAGGACAATCTTTGGTTGGGCCTAAAATATCATTATAGATAATCTTCATCTCTAATGCTTTAGCTTTTTTAGCTAATTCTCTTCCGATTCTACCAAATCCTATAAGTCCTAAAGTTTTGCCGGAAAGTTCTATCCCGGTATATTTATTTTTGTTCCATTTACCTTCTCTCATGGTAACATTGGCAATTCCAATAAATCGAGCCAGAGAGAACATATGACCCAAAGCTAATTCTGCCACTGCTAAACTGCTCGATTTGGGAGTATTTCTAACCTTTATCCCTTTCGATTCAGCATAAGTTACATCTATATTATCCACTCCAACTCCACCCCGAATAATCAGCTTTAAATTTCCGGTTTGTAGGGCGGAATCTATTATTTCTTTTCTAACTTTAGTTGCAGAACGCACAATTACTACATTAAAGCTTTTCACCTGTTCTTTTAACTCTTCGGGTTCAAAGAATTGCTCTGTTATTTTATACCCCATATCTTTTAAGGTTTGAACAGATCTTTTATCCATTCCATCAGTTACTAGTATCTTTAGCATCTTTATTACCTCTTATAATCCTAAAATCTCATCAATATTAGAAAGAAGTTCTTTAATATCGCTGAGAGTAAGTTCCCCCATATGGGCTATCCTGAAGGTCTTCTCTTTCAGCTTTCCATATCCATTAGAAATCATAAAACCTCTTTCGCCTAAGGCTTTATTCAGGTCACCTATGTTAATCTCTCTGATATTCTTTACACAGGTTACGGTATTGGAGGCAAATTCTTCCTGAGCGAAGAGAGCAAATTTATCTTTAGCCCAAGCTCTTACAAAATTAGCCATCTCTATATGGCGGGCAAAGCGTTTTTCTAAACCCTCTTCGAATATCTTATCTAATTGATAATCAAGGGCAAACATATGGGATAGAGAAGGGGTAGAGGGATATTGATAATCTTTCTTTTGAATATACTCATATAGCTGTAAGAGATCGAAGTAAGTTCCTCTAAATTTAACTTTCCTGGCTGCTTCTAAGGCCTTTTCCGATATAGAGCAGAGAGAAAGTCCTGGGGGGAGGCCTAAACACTTCTGACTGGAAGTTAGGCAGATATCGATGCCTAACTTATCCACTTCTATCTTAGTTCCACCTAAAGAGCTAACCGCATCTACGCAGAATATTACTTTGGGATATTTTTTCATCACCTCAGCAATCTCTTCAACTGGATTCATTATTCCGCTGGAAGTCTCATTGTGGGTTATAGTAATCAGGTCATATTTACCGCTGGCTAAAACTTGATCTACTGATTCCGCAGTATTAGGTAATCCCCATTCCACTTCAAACTTATCAGCAGGGACATTGTTATCTCTAGCCATATCATACCATCGATTACCAAAGTTGCCACAAGAAAAGACAGCTGCTTTCTTCTGAGTACAGGAACGGATAGATCCTTCCATTAAGCCACTTCCCGAAGAGGTGGAGAGCAAAATTTCATTTTTAGTGGACATTAATTTTCTTAATTTATCACTGATACTTCTTTGCAAATTAGAGGCTTCTTTACCTCGATGTCCAATCATCGGAGTAGCCATCTTTTGCAAAACATCTTCAGTTACATGAGTAGGTCCTGGAATAAATAATTTTTTATACATTCTCTATCTAAATCCTCCTTATGTTTTATAATATTACTTTTTATATTACTGAAATAATGATTTTATCCTTTAATTTTTTATTAACTCCTATCTAATTAAAACCATATAAAAAAATTCCAGTAGTAATGAATATAATTTATAGATTACTACCTGGGACTGATTAAAATTTTTAAGTTCTTATAAAAAATCCTATTCTTCCCAATTAAGAAAAAATAACTTTTATTCAATACCCTAACTATATTTTCTATTTTCACTAAATAAAAAATTATATCATAAATTTAACAGATAATTTCATTTTGTCAAGTACTATTTAGCTAGAATTAATTTTAAAATTTTTCCGATCTATTTTTTATTCACTAAAAAAGGAAAAAAAGACTTTTCCCCCAGAAAAAGATAATCAATTTATTTTTTCTTTCCAAACAATCTTTCCAGAATCAATTTATAACCATCAGCACCATAATTTAAATATCTTTTTACTCTACTAATCGTAGCAGAACTTGCCCCAGTTTTATTAAAAATCTCTTCGTAGGTAGAACCAGTGTTTAACATCCGAGCCATTTCAAATCTTAAACTAAACTCTTTAATTTCATTAACCGTTGCCAAATCCTCAAAAAAACTGTAACATTCTTTTTCGTTTTTTAAAAGTAAGATGGCTTTAAATAATTGGTCAATAAACTCATCTCTCCAACGGGGATAACTTTCCATCTTTATCACCTCATTTTTAATTCTACTTTTTAAATTATTTTACTTCTACTATTTTCTTCTCTTTCTCAATTCTTTAAAGATATCCAAAGGAGTAATATCAAAACTTCCTAAGGCTACCAAAGTATGAAACCATAAATCGGCAACTTCACAGATGATCGATTTTCTTTCTTTATCTTTAAGAGCGATAATCACTTCTGCTGCTTCTTCACCGATCTTCTTAGGTAATAAATCACTACTACGAGCTAATAATTTACAGACATAAGAATCACTTTTATAATTTAACTTTCTATCTTGAATTATCTGATAAAGTTCATTAATAATTTCACTCTCTATTTCTATTTTACTGTCTTTACCTTTTTCTTCGGAATTTCTTAAACTTTTTAGTGATTTTTTTTCTAAAAAGGAAGAGGGTACAAATTCTATCTCCTTAAAAAAACAGGAATAGTTTCCGGTATGGCAGGCCACTCCTTTTTGCTCAACTAAAATTAATAAAGTATCACTATCACAATCTAATAGATACTTTTTGATAGTCTGGGTGTTTCCGGAATGCTCTCCTTTAAACCATAATTTTTTTCTACTCCTGCTGTAAAAACAAGTTTTCCCTTCAATTAAAGTCTTTTCTAAAGATTCTCTATTCATATAAGCTAACATTAAAACTTGTCTGGTTTTTTCATCTTGAATAATTACCGGAATTAGTCCTTCTGGATTAAATTTTATCTGATTTAAAATTTCATTTTTCTCGATCATCACTTTTCTCCCTCCTTAGATTTACTTTCACTCCTCTTTGCTTTAAATATGCTTTAACCTTAGAGATAGAATATTCTTTTTTATGAAATATGGAAGCAGCCAATGCAGCATCTGCTTTTCCTGCAACCAATACCTCGAATAAATCTTTTGGTTCTCCGGCACCGCCGGAGGCAATAATAGGAATATTGACATTCTCCGAAACTGTTCTGGTTAATTGAATATCATATCCTTCTTTGGTTCCGTCTTTATCCATACTGGTAAGTAATATCTCCCCTGCACCCAATTTTTCTACTTTTTTTGCCCAATCTGTTACTTTTAAATTGGTCCTGGTTCTCCCACCGTTAATCATCACTTCCCATTCAGAAAATCGCCTCACGGCATCAATGGCTACTACAATCGTTGAACTACCAAATTTTAAAGAAGCTTCCTGAATTAATCGAGGATTTAAAACAGCCATTGTATTAATGGATACCTTATCTGCTCCCGCTCTCAACATATGAAAGATATCTTCTAAATTCTTTATTCCCCCACCAACAGTAAAGGGAATAAAAACTTTCTCTGCCGTCTTTTTCACCAGTTCTATGATTATATTCCTCTTTTCCCAGGAAGCAGTAATATCCAAAAAAACCAGTTCATCTGCCTCTTCCTTTTCATAAAACGAAGCTAATTCAACCGGATCTCCGGCATCTATTAAATTAATAAACTTTATTCCTTTTACCACTCGACCTTTGTTTATATCCAGACATGGAATAATTCTCTTGGTAAGCACTTTCAATTCCTCTTTTCATCCTTTATTTTCCCTTGGGTTATTTTGATTGCCTCTTCTAGTAAAATACTTCCTTTATATAGAGCCTTACCAATAATCATTCCTTCCAAACCAATATTTTCAAATTTCTTTAATTTTTTAATATCCATTAAGGAAGCTATACCTCCGGAGGCAATAAGGGGAATATTAATCTTTTTTAATAATTCTTCTATATTTGTAATATTTGGTCCTTGAAGAGTTCCATCTCTCTGGATATCCGTGTAAATTATCCGTCTTGCTCCTAATTGTTCCATCTCTCTGGCAAAATCAAAAGCCTTTATCGGTGTAGTATTCTGCCAGCCTTCTATCGCCACATAGTCATATCTAGCATCTATGCCGGCAACTATTTTTTCTGGAAATTCATCAAACAATCTTTGGGCTAGAACCTTATTTTTCCATAAAATAGTGCCTAAAACGATTCGATTGACTCCGAAATTTATTAACCTTTTTACTTCTTCGTAACTTCTGATTCCTCCGCCTACTTGAACCGGAATATCAACTTTACGGACAATCTTTTCAATAAGAGAGATATTAGTTAATCTGCCATAACGAGCCCCATCCAAATCTACCACATGAAGCATTTTTGCCTTTCTGCTAGCCCACTTTGCCGCAACTTCTACAGGGTCATCAGAAAATATTTCCATCTCTTTAAATCGCCCTTCTCTAAGGCGAACACATTTACCTTCCTGGATATCTATAGCTGGAATAATTAACATCTAACTTAATTCTCCAAAATTTTTTAATATTTTTAATCCTAATGTACTGCTTTTCTCCGGATGAAATTGAACCCCAAAAAGGTTATTTTTCCAAATAGAAGATGAATAAACCAGACCGTAGTCCGTTACCGAGGATATGATCTGTTCATCATTTATCACACAATAATAAGAATGAACGAAATAAAAATAAGATTCATCCGGTACCTCTTTAAAAATAGGATTCAGGTCATGAGAAGGATGATTCACGTATTTTATGGTATTCCATCCCATCTGGGGACATTTGACAGAATGATGAAATCTTTTTGCTTTACCTGGTATTAAATTTAATCCTTGATAAAGACCGCCTTCCTCGCTAAAGGTAAGCAATAACTGCATACCCAGACAAATACCCAAAAAAGGTTTGTTTATCTTTACTGCTTCAATTAATTCTTTATCTATCTTCTTTTTTTTTAATGTATTAATGGCATCCCTAAAAGCCCCTACTCCCGGAAGTACTACAGCACTCGCTTTTTTAATCTGATTTAGATCTTCAGTAATTATCGCCTTATACCCCACTTTTACAAAAGCATTCTGTACACTCTTTAAATTTCCCATGCCGTAATCCACTATTACAATCATCTTTTCCCTCCCGAATTTATCAATCAATCATTCCTTTGGTAGAAGGAATACCATCTATCCGGTTATCCATACTACTTGCCATATCTAAAGCCCGACCAAAAGCTTTAAAGAGAGCTTCTATAATATGATGAGCATTTTTTCCCTCAAGTAAATTAAGGTGTAAGGTGATCCCCCCATGATAAGCTAAAGCTTTAAAAAATTCTTCTACCAGATTAACTTCAAAAACCCCTACCTTTTCTTGTTCAAACTGAACTTGATAGAATAATTGTCCTCTCCCGCTTAAATCTAAAGCAACTTGAACTAATGATTCATCCATGGGTAAGATGGTAAATCCATATCTTTTTATCCCTTTCTTATCTTGTAAGGCATTCTTAATAGCCTCACCCAGGCAGATTCCTATATCCTCTACGGTATGATGATAATCTACTTGAAGATCTCCTTGGGCTTTTACCTCCAGATCAAAAAAACCGTGTCGGGCAAATAAAGCAAGCATATGATTTAAAAAATAAATTTCTGTCTGTAAATTACTTACCCCTTTACCATCTAAACTTATCTTCACTTCTATTTCGGTTTCCAAAGTCTTTCTTTTATATTCACCTTTTCTTTCTTCCAAAGTTATCCACCCGCCTTTCGACTATTTTTTGCTATTTTTAACTCTTTCTAACCGGTCCAAGATACAATTAACATCTTGGGCTAGTAAATCTACTCCTTCATTTAAATAAAACTTTACGGTCTCGTTTTGTAAATTAAATCCTTCTGCTAAAACTATTGCCGACAAAAAGTTTGTTTTTATTATCTCTTTATTAAAATTTTTTGCGGTAATCAAATCATCCCAAATATCACCTACATAGATCCCCAGTTTAGTTTTTAAACTGGCAGATAACCTTTTTAATCCCTGAGGATGGGGTTTTTCTAGGCCATCATCAGCAGTGATTATCTTTTCCTCTGATATAATATCATCCCAACCTAATCTTTCTAAGGCTATCCTGGCCTCCCCCCTGTTTCTACCGGTTAAGATGCCGATAGAGAAATATTGTAATAAAAAGTCTTTTTTCTTTTTATCTATAATTATTCTTTCTTGTTTTATTAAGCCTTCTGTCTTAATTAACGAGGGATAAAATCCGTAAATATTAAAACAATATTCTTCTCCCGCATAAATTTCCTGAAATATTTTAGTAATCAAATCTTTATCCCACAGACTCAATATCCATTCTTTTGCGTGCCCATCTTTCTCGATTGAATCTATTACTTTAGTTAAACCTCCTCCGTGAGATAACCTCTTAGTGATAAAAGTTTTTATATCTGGTTCTCTCATTTTAAGTTCATCTATATCCTTTGAGTTATCTTCCTTTGCCTTAATTAGGTAAAATAAAACCACGGCAGAAGTTAAATCCCAATCATCATTAAAGCCCCCGGTCATCTTAAAATATTCAATTTCTTCCGGGCCAATTAAATTTTGGGAACCCTGAAAGTGTAATATCTCTTTAAAATAAAATTGAACTGTTCGACATATAGCTCTTCTAAAAGACTCCCGCACATCAATTAAGACACCATCGATATCAAAGACAATGGTATCTACTTGAGCAAGTCTATCTAAAATCCTTTTATTTAAAACAATTTTTTCCTGAAATAAATAACCTGGATTTAATTTTTCCGAAATTAACACTAATTAATCAACTCTTTCTTAATTTATTCGACCCGTCTCTATCGTCCCATCTGTCATTCCCGTGGAAACGGGAATCTATTTTTCTTTATTCTCTGGCACCTGCGGGCACGATGCATCGTGCCCCTACAACCCACTACAATAATATTCAATTTAATCCTTCGTTATGAATTTCTTATCTCTATCGAACGGGCATGTGCCTCCAACCCTTCTAATCTGGCCAAACTCGCTATTTTTTCACTGGCTTGCCCCAATCTTTCTTTATCATAAAAAATTATGCTACTCTTTTTGGTAAAGTCTGCTACCGACAAGGGCGAAAAACATCTTGCTCCGCCGGAGGTAGGGAGAATATGATTAGGCCCAGCCCAATAATCTCCCAAAGGTTCTGGAGAATAAGCCCCTATAAATATTGCCCCGGCATTTCTTATCTCCCCTAATATCTGCCAGGGATTCTCTATCTGTAACTCTAAATGCTCAGGGGCAAAGTAATTGATAAATTCTAAAATCATTTCTTCATCTTCAGCAATAATCAACTTCCCTTTTTTCTTTAAGGACTCCTGAATAATTTCCCTTCTATTTAAATTCTTCAACTCACGCCCAATCTCTTCTTTTACTTTTTCTACTAGTGAAGCAGAAGTGGTTATCAAAATAGCCGAGGCTTCTACATCGTGCTCAGCTTGAGCAAGTAAATCACCAGCTAAATATTGAGGATTAGCTTGATCATCAGCCCAGATAAGCACTTCACTAGGTCCAGCTAACATATCTATATCTACTTCTCCAAAGACATTCTTTTTGGCTAAAGTTACATAGATATTCCCTGGCCCTACAATTTTATCTACTTTCTTTACGGTTTCCGTGCCATAAGCTAAAGCAGCTATCGCTTGAACTCCACCTAGTTTATAAATTTCTGAGATTCCTAATTCTTTAGCGGTGGATAATAAATAGGGATTCATCTTCCCCTTAGGAGAAGGAGGACTTACCATCACTATTTCTTTAACCCCGGCAATTATAGCCGGTACCGCTGCCATAATCAGAGAAGAGGGATAAACCGCGCTCCCTCCCGGAATATACAAACCCACTCTCTCGATTGGATTTACTACCTGCCCTAAAATAATACCTCTTTCGCTGGTAGTAAACCAGGAATTTTCTTTCTGCAGTAAATGATAATTAGTAATTCTATGGATAGCTTCTTTAATTATTTTCAGTAAATCTTCTTTAGTTTCTTGTTTAGCTTCCTTCCATTCCTCTGGACTGATTAATATTTCCGCTGGACTTAATTCTACCTTATCAAACTCTTTGGTAAATTCAAGCAGAGCCTGATCTCCCTCTTTTTTCACTCTTAAAATAATTTCCCTAACCTTTTTTTCTAAGTCATCTATAGAATTACCTCGATAAAATCTGTTTTTATAAATCTCCTCTATCTCCACTTTATTTTTTTTATTTAGAAAAATGATCTTGATCAATTTATATCCAACCTACCCTCCTCTTGATATTCTAAATATCCTTTACTATACCATTCCTATCCATATTTCTTAGTTATTTTTATTTATTCTCTACTCTATCCTTAATCTTCTTCTAATTCAGCTGATTCTAAAGCTATAATCTGCTCAATCTTTTTTAAAAATTCATTAATTCTTTGATGTTTAGTTTTATAACTAATCCGATTAACAATAAATTGGGCGCTAAGAGGCATTATCTCTTCCCTTATTACTAATTTATTATCTTTTAAAGTACGACCCGTAGAAACTATATCCACAATTACATCGGCTAAACCTACCTGAGGGGCTAATTCTACCGAACCATAGAGTTTAATCAATTCTACATAGATCCCTTTTTCTTTAAAATAATTTCCGGCAATCACGGGGTATTTGGTAGCTACTTTCAAACGATATCCATGGTTTTGATCATATTTTTCTTGTTTTATCTCTGCAGGAGCAGCTAATACCATTTTACATTTTCCAAATTTTAAATCTAAAAGCTTATAAACATCTTTATTCTCTTCTAATAAGACATCTTCACCTACTATTCCTATATCTGCTGCTCCGTATTCGACATAAGTAGGATTATCTTTAGGTCTGGTAATAATAAACTCAATCTCTTTTTCGGGATTAAAAAAGGTCAATTTTCTGTTTTTCTCTTCCCCACTTTTTAAATCTATTCCTAATTTTTTAAATAATTTAAGAGAAGGATTAAATAATTTTCCATTGGATAAAGCAATTACTAAATAATTAATATTATTTCCTTTACTCATAAGTTATAATTTCCTCTCTCTCGGAGATCGTTTCAATTTTTTTTACTTCTTTGGATGGGGAATTATCTATTCTTAGGATATATTTTATCCCTTTACTTCGAGCATATTTAAGTAACTCCTCCCATCCTCGTCCACTTACCTCTACTTCTACTATGCCTCCTTTTTTTCTTATTTTTTGGGCGACTAACAGAGCTTTTTTAAAATTAGCTTGATTATTTTGATAATACACTACATATTGGTCGGGTTTTCCTATCTTTAAGGAATTGATATTTTCTTTTTCTAAAGTTATCATTAATCTCTCTAAACCAATAGCAAAACCGGTGGAAGGTAGGTTTTCTCCAAATTTTAAATAGAGATGATCATATCTTCCTCCTCCACAAATCGGAAATCCCAAATATTCTGTATAACCCTCAAATATAATCCCCGTATAATAATCAAAATCACGGATAATCCCTAAATCGATTAGCACATATTTTTCTAAGTTATAATCTCTTAAAAGGTGGAAAACTTCTTTGATTTCTTCCAAAGCAGCTAAAGATAATTTATGGTTTACCATCTTCTCAGCCAGTTCTAATACTTCCTCTTTCCCTCTCAAGGTGGGTAGCTTTAAAATAAATTCTTTTTCCTTGTTCTGGATATTTTCTGAAGATAAGATCTTATCCAGTAATACAAAATCTTTATTTAAAATAGCTTCTTTAATCTCCCGTTTTTTACCTGCAGTAATTTTTATAGATTCCATAATACCATTAAAAAAATTAACTTGTCCTATATCTATAAAAAAATTTTTCAGTCCACTATTTTTTAAACATTCTATAGTTAAAGCAATTACCTCCGCATCTGCTTCTTTACTATTTACTCCGATTAATTCCACTCCAGCTTGACAAAATTCTCTTTGACTTCCCACCTTAAAATCATCGTATCTAAAAACATTACCAATATAATAAGCTCTTATCGGTTTAGATTCCTGCTGCATTTTACTCGAAACTACTCTGGCGATTGGAGTAGTCATTTCAGGTCTTAAAGCAATAATATTTCCTTCTCGATCAAAAAATTTAATCATCTCTTTTTTCATGATCGATCCTGCACCTTTGGCTAAGATTTCATAAAATTCAAAAGTAGGAGTAATAATTTCTTGATAACCCCATTGGGTAAAAATCTTACTTATCCTATTTTCTAATAGTCTCCTCTTTAAAACTTCTCCTGGCAACAAATCATTTAATCCTTTTGGAATATTCATCTACTATAACCTCTCCCTTAACCCTTGTCTTTTTCTAAATATAATTTTTATTCTTTAATGCGTTAAAGATTTAACGAATGAAATTTAGAGAAATTTTAACATTGTTTTAGAATTTTGTCAAATCTTTTCCCTTCCTCCACTTTCTCACATTGGCACTTTATGATATAATCGTTTAATGAAAAAATCAATGAATTACTGTAAGGAGTACTGATGGTTACCAGAAAAAATTTCGGGCGTACCTGGTGGGGAAATGCCTGGATAGAAGCAATGGCACGAATTGATCACGACACCAACCGCTTGCCCAGAGGTAGAAGTTATGCCAACGGTGGCAGAGTACAAGAGATTCAGATTTGTAACGGCGTTGTGAAAGCAAAAGTAAAAGGTAGACAACCAAAACCTTATCAAGTAACCATTTACTTGCAAAAATTTACCCCGGAACAATTCGCCAAAATAAAATCCTGTATCGCCGAAGATCCAGCCTTAGCCTCTGAACTGGCTTTAGGAAAACTACCGCAAGAGATGCTGAATCGGCTTGCTCAGGAAAAGATCTTTCTTTTACCGACTACCTGGAAAGAGCTTAACGCAAACTGCTCCTGTCCCGACTGGGCCAACCCCTGCAAGCACCTCGCTGCAGTCTACTATCTTATTGCTAATGAAGTGGATAAAAATCCCTTTATTTTGTTTCACCTACGAGGTGTGGAAACCAACACCCTAATGCAGGCCGCCGGTTTTGCAGAACCTACCGCGGCTGCTGAAAACGAAGAAACTTTTATCCCTTATACACAAATAAAAGTTCCCGCCAAAGGCAATAAAAAGGACAATAAAGTCGAACCTGAGTTTTCATCAATTTTAAGTTCTCTCTCTCAAGAAAAGGATAGTGCTGCCATTTTTGCCCTGCTGGAAGAATCCCCTTTGTTTTACCCCGAGGGTAATTTTAAACAAATCCTATTTAAAGCTTATCGCAATATAACAAACCGTATCAAACAATTACAGCTACTGGAAGATTTCCCCAGTTGGTTAAAGTCAAATATTTGCCTGCTCGATCCGGGAACTAAGGTCCGTCAGCCTTTATCTGAAACTTCTTTTTTTATCTTTCTCCCCAATAAAATCCCGAAAGATTTGGAAGGCCCATCAAAAATAATTACCGTTCTGCCTGTGCGTGTCTGCACCTGTCTGCGTGCGAACACGCACAGGCAGGCGCAGACAGGTCCCGAAGCCGTGGGCGGAAAGTTGGTTCTAAAAAGAAAAAAGGGGATGCTATTGCCCGCAGCAACTCTAATCGATTACTTTATAATATCACCTCTGCAACTTTCTTCTGAAGAGAGCTCCCCTGAGGTAAAATTAATCAGCATCGCGACCACTATAGCCCTGGCCCTGGCCAGGGAATCAGCATTTGTGCCACAGATAAGGAATGACCAAAAAGGTAACTTTTTTGTGCGTTATATGCCCCTTAACCAGCTGAAAGTCACTGAAAAAGCCCTGGACTTTCTGGCCGGCCTCATTCCGGTAACCTTTCTTTATCGAAAAGAAGAAAAATCTCTTCTTGTAGGGCGAGATGCCGCCAGTTCTCTTTTATCACTTATCCTGACCTATATTGTGCATCGCTTTTCCGGGATCAAAGAAAGTAATAAGCTTTGTAACACCTTTTTTAATGGGGAATATTACCAGGTTCAGGACTTTACCGAAAGGCAGACCGCCAGGGTAATTACCAACTGGCTAAGCATATTAAACTTAAGTGGGAATGAAATTTCCCCGGCAATTAGAATAGAAATACCTCAGGGTAAAAAAACTCTTTTTCAGTTACAGGTGGAGATAGAAAACAAAAAAGATCCCCTCTCCCCACTTCTCCCTTTAGCGGATGTATTTACGACAAAAAAAACTATTTTCTCACATCCCATTGAAATGGTGCGCTTTACCGTAGCCCACCAAATTTCTACAGCCTCTACTTATTTCCCGCCTCTAAAAACGGTTCTCAGCAGTAAAGGAAAGGAGTCACCCCTTATCGACCCTCTGGAAGTGGCCAGATTTATCCAAAATGGCCAACATATCTTTAATATGCTTGGCATACGCGTGATTGTGCCCAAAGAATTAAAAATACTTAGCTCGCCTCAGCTGTCTCTGGCAGCTAAGCTTAAAGCCGGCGAGAAGCAAAATATTTCTTATTTTAACCTGGAAGAAATGTTAACCTTCTCCTGGGAAGTGGCTCTGGGTGATCTTAAACTAACGCGAAAAGAATTTCTTCAGCTGGTCAAATCTGCAGCAGGGGTAGTAAAATTCAAAGAGCACTATCTGTTACTTCAGCCTGAAGAAGTAGCGCGAATAGTTAAAAAGCTAAACCAGCCCTTGCCTAAACTATCTTCTGCAGAAATAATGCAAGCATCACTAACCGGACAGACCGCCAATATTTTTTTTCATTCTGATGATCAACTCCGCAAAATGATAGATGAGCTTACCAGGTTCAAAATGGTCAAACTCCCAAAAAGCCTAAAAGCAGTGCTTCGACCCTACCAGAAGCGAGGTTTTCAGTGGCTTTACTCTAACGCTGACAAAGGGCTCGGTTCCTGCCTGGCCGACGATATGGGATTGGGTAAAACCATCCAGGCGATTGCCCTTATTTTAAAACTGAAAGAAGAGAAAAAACTGGACCATCCTGCACTGGTAATTTGCCCGACTACCCTGGTCGGTAACTGGCTGAAGGAATGCAACAAATTTGCCCCATCCTTAAAAGTTTTGACCTATCACGGACTAGAACGTCAACTTATTACCGCCCACGCCGATTTAGTCATTACCACATATGGGCTATTGCGCCGTGAAGTTGAAAAATTTAAAAAAATAAACTGGGATCTTATTATTATTGATGAAGCTCAAAATATAAAAAATGCAGATAGTAAGCAGACCAAAGCGGTTAAAGCATTAAAAGCCAGGGGCACTATCGCCTTAAGCGGAACGCCGGTAGAAAATCGCCTGAGTGAGCTCTGGAGTATTTTTGATTATTTAAACCCAGACTACCTGGGAACCCGGCAGAATTTTATGCGTCGTTTTGCTATGCCCATCGAAAAGTACCGTGACCAGAGAAAAATCGCCTTATTACAAAAAGCCACCGCTCCTTTTATTATGCGTCGCATGAAGACAGATCGTTCCATCATACAGGATTTACCGGATAAGATAGTAAAAAATGAATACTGTTACCTGAGCAAAGAACAGACTGCTATCTACCAGCGTGTTGTAGATACTAATATACAGGAAATTTCCAACAGTGAAGGAATCGCGCGCCGGGGACTTGTTTTCAAGTTAATGACCTCTCTAAAACAGATCTGTAACCACCCGGTTCACTATACCAAAAAAGGAACTGTGGTCAAGGAGCACTCGGGTAAAGCAGAGATGACCATTTCTCTACTGAAAAAGATTATATCCGCCAGGGAAAAAGTGCTCTTGTTCACCCAATACAAAGTGATGGGAAATCTACTGGTACAACTAATCCAGACAGAACTTCAGGTAGTTCCTCTCTTTTTTCACGGCAGCCTCACCCGGAAAAAACGAGAAATGATGATTGAGGATTTCCAGAACGGCAATTGCTCCCCCATTATGATCATCTCACTGAAAGCAGGAGGCACCGGCCTTAACCTGACCGCCGCAACCAACGTCATCCACTACGACCTTTGGTGGAACCCTGCCGTAGAAGCACAGGCAACCGACCGGACTCACCGTATCGGCCAAAGCAGGGAGGTATTTGTACACCGGCTTATTACTATCGGTACATTTGAAGAAAAAATTGATGAAATGATCAGCGCCAAAAAAGAGTTGGCTGAGTTAACTGTTTCTACCGGTGAAAAATGGCTCAGCGAACTCTCCAACCAGGAACTGAAAGAAATATTTAAGCTAAGCTAATTCTTCGGGATACCTTTCGCTTGAAATTTGTATGTGGAAGATGTATAATCATTGTAGATACATTTTATAGTTCATTTTTGGAAGGAAGGTACTATATGCAAACTAAGATTAAAAAATGGGGTAACAGTCTGGCATTACGAATTCCCAAATTATTGGCATCAGATGCAAACCTGAAGCTAAATAAATGGGTTAATTTATCTATAGATAAGGAGAGTATCATTATTACGCCAATAAGTGAAAAAGAATATTCGCTCGAAAAACTTTTAGAAGGCGTCACTAAAAGCAATCTTCACGGAGAATTTGATACCGGGGCACCGGTTGGAAAAGAAAACTGGTGATGGCGAGCAATTTTATTCCGCATAGAGGTGATGTGGTTTGGATAGATATGCAGCCTCAAGCCGGCTATGAACAATCCGGAAGACGTCCGGCAATCGTTCTGTCGCCAAAATCTTATAATGGTAAAGTTGGCCTGGCCTTATTATGTCCGATAACCAATCAAATAAAAGGATATCCTTTTGAAGTTATAATCCCATCTGGATCAAAGGTAACAGGTGTTGTTTTATCAGACCAGGTGAAAATCCTTGATTGGAAAATTAGAAATGCCGAATTCTGTGATAAAGTACCTGAGGCTGTGGTCCTGGAAATATTTAAAAAACTTGAGACACTGCTAAATTTTGATAGGTAGTGTTTTATTATTTTTTATTCGATTAACTAGAGTATCTTGCGTTAATATTGTTTTATGTCGCGCTCTGGCAACCTGTTCCCCAATCCAAAGATTTTGGTATTCCTTGTCAAATTTCTCGCAAAATTCTTTATTCTTCATTAAATTATCCATATAAGTTTTAGTTTTTTTCATAATAAATATCCTCAAGCTATTGTTAAAAAAGAAAACCCGCCAGGGTGCGTATTATAAAGAGGCGTAGTGGGTGTGTTATCTATAAGACGCGCTTCTTAAGCTTATTTAAACCCGCTCCTATATTAATATATTGAAATATCAAGAGGATAGTAAGATCTTAAAGCTTATGATTTTAACTAATTTATAGCAAGATGAAAGCCTTATAAAATAAGGGTTTCAAAGGCAGAT
>Ga0210036_1001348_pt1 | contig 27683 bp, 20 predicted proteins | sample CryGeymeta201515_FD_185469 | JGI IMG/M metagenome (GOLD analysis project Ga0210036, IMG submission 185469) | Groundwater microbial communities from Crystal Geyser aquifers in Utah, USA - Crystal Geyser metaG 2015-15 (SPAdes) (version 2) | ecosystem: Environmental > Aquatic > Deep subsurface >...
ACTACTACTACTACTACTACTACTACTACTACTACTACTACTACTACTACTACTACTACTACTACTACTACTACTACTACTACTACTACTACTACTACTACTACTACTACTACTACTACTACTACTACTACTACTACTACTAGTCAACAAGACCAGAGTACTAGCTAGCTAGTAGTAGGGTCTACTATTACTTCGAGCCTTGTTCTTCCAATCATGAATTGGAGTCACGCGGCGATGCTCGCTCAAGATTCTCTCGCGACTTCAAATCAAGGGTTGGCAATGATCCACTTCACCGCTCACTCCACAAAAACAAAGAAGTAGACTAGACTAGTCTAGTATATCATTAGTATTTGATCCCTGCATCACCAACTACGGTAGATAAGTAGACTACTGCGAATAGCATCTTTTTTAACAAGCTTGCTTGGTCTTCATATCTTTATAAGTTAGATAATAGTCATTCATAAGCTGGAAGCAGACACACACTTCTAAAAAAATGTCCACACCTCCCTCCAATAAAAATGACGCAGACGACAACAACAACTCCAATAACAATGCCAGCAAAGACAACAATGGCGATCAACGCAAATTATCTCCTACTGAAGCTGCCATAATTGATATGTTAAAAAAACAATCTATTGGTGCGAATCAAATTTTAAGTTCCGCAGTAAGCAGTGATGACGAAAGCAACAAAAAACACGCCTTTTGGGATACACAGGTAAGATAAAAAGACACAAGAAAAGGATATTCAACATAGGAGGGCAACAGGAGAAGAAAAGATGCGGAGTTTGTTGGAAAAACTGGATTATCCTCCATCTCTAATAATAGATGGACTCATTCATGTGCTAACTCTCTGGCGTCCTGTCGCGTGCTTTCATCGTTTGTTTTTGTTTTTTGGTTTGGTTTCAGCCCATGCCACACGGATCCCGAAATGAACATCCCGAGGGTCCCATTGTTCCCAACAAACCTATCGAGGAAATTCGAGATGAACCGTACACTATGCCGGGTGGATTTGAGTGGTGCAATGTCAATGTCAAGGATGATGCAGAACGCGAGGAGCTCTACCATTTGCTCGCACAGAATTATGTCGAAGACGACGAATGTCTCTTTCGGTTCGACTATTCCCAGGACTTTTTGATGTGGGCCTTGACACCACCAGGATATCGAGACGATTTTCTCTTTGGAGTTCGTTCCACGGCTAGTAAGAAATTGGTAGCCTTTATCAGCGGTGTACCGACCAAGGTCCGAGCCTACCAACACGAATTGCCCATTGTTGAAATTAACTTTTTGTGTGTGCACAAAAAATTGCGTTCCAAGCGATTGGCACCGGTCCTGATCAAAGAAATTACACGACGTGTCAACAAGACGGGTGTCTTTCAAGCCGTTTACACGGCAGGAGCGGTACTGCCCGTACCTGTATCCAGTTCGCGATACTATCATCGCAATCTGAATCCCAAGAAATTGGTCAAAGTGGGATTTACCCGATTAAATCCTCGTCAAACAATGGCACGTATGATCAAATTGTACCGACTTCCGGATCATCCCGATACCAAGGGATTGCGACCGATGGAAGAAACAGATGTGGAAGCAGTGCACAAGTTGTTGGTGGATTATTTGCAAAAGTTTGAATTGAAAATTCTCTTTACGCCCGAAGAAGTTGCGCACTGGTTATTGCCCAGAGAAGGCGTGATCAATTCGTTTGTTGTGGAAACGGATGGCAAAATTACTGACTTCTGTTCCTTTTATCACTTGCCGAGTACCATTCTAAATATGGACGATACTCTCTACGCGGCCTACTCGTACTATAATGTTGCCAACACCATGTCACTCTGCGATCTGATGCGAGATTGTTTGATCTTGGCCAAGCAATGCAAGGCGGATGTATTTAACGCGCTTAATCTCATGGACAATGAAGAGTTTTTGCAAGAGTTGAAATTCGGAAAGGGTGACGGTTGTTTGCAATATTACATATACAATTGGGCGTGCCCGGAAATGCCACCCAGTAAGGTTGGAATAGTACTGCTGTAATGCAAATGTAATACCAAAAAAAAGAAAACACGCAAGCCTGAAATAGATTAATGCTAATAATAATAAAGCAGGCGCATAATTGGAACAAAAACAATCAGCAAATGACGTGCTCATCATTCTTGCCAATGCATTTGAGCTAATCAAAAAATGCAAAAATAACGTTCTAGTAGTAGTATTAAAAGGTTGCCCTATTTGGAGTCGGTTGAAGTTGCATAGTCGCTGGCAGTGGAATTTTCCTTTCGTCGTCCGACGACGAATGGTCGTCCGTATCGTCAATACTACGAATGGATTTATTTGCTGGCACCACGTTCACGTTCACTACCATTGTATTACCCGTTTTTTGCAGCATTTCATCGACCCCGTCGGGCGAATGCAGCATCCCTTCGCCAATATTCAGGCGCTTCCATTCTTCCTCTCGGGCCTTTTTACGTCTTCGGCTCAAATATGCTAGCATCAGAATAACTTTCAAAGTAACGAGAAACATGATAATTCCGGCAATGCGAAGAGGGTGAAGAGGATCAGCATCGACTCCTTCTACCTCAACAGGGTGCATGCCATGATGTTCATTTCCCTCGGATATCAAATGAGAATCTTGAAATGTGTCCAGTTCTGATCCGACCATACTGGCCATGACTGGCTCATCCAATAGGTCCGCCAGTAGAACATCCAGTACCTTGAGGTTGATATTATCGTTCAAATAGGATTCCATCTCTTCCCCAAAAAGTTGAGTGCCCAGTGCAAAAATTTCTTTGTCCGTCACACCTTCCTCTTTCATCTCGGCCTTAACTAACCAGGCAGTTTCCAAATAATTCATACTGAGTCGAATGACGGGCCAAGTTACGGTCCATGTCGTCCAGGCCTTATTATGGTGATTGGCATGCATATGAACTTTTGGAAGCAATTGTGGAGGATGCATAACAATCGATGGATCTTCCATCACAGGCACTTGTTCGTTACCATCCTCTTTGTTCTTGTTCACGTTGTCATTCTCGTTTGCATTCTTCTTGATGCTGACATTTTTAGAATTCTTTTCAATATTTTGCTTGCCGCCGTTGTCCTGTCTATCCTTGGCCTTGTCTTTCTCCTTTTCCTTCTGCATCTCGTCACCATTTGGTATTTCCTTTTCAACATTGGGAACCTTCTCACCATTGCCACTTGGTGTACCCATATTTTGGGGTCCACCTTGGTCCAGTCGATCCTCCTTGCCGCCCTTGTTTTCTTTTTGCTTTTGCATTGCTTCAAAGTCCGCCATTTCCTTTTCAATATCCTTTTCGTCAAACATGTGAATCTCTGCTCGCTTGAGCTGCCGACGCAATCGTTGTCTCCCACCGGTCAAACTCAGTGCCATTTCTCCGTCGTGGTACGAAACCACACCATCTCCTTCCATTATGCTTTCGTGTACAGCACAAATGTACTTTTCGTTCCAATTTTCCAATTCCGTATCGAGTCCCCAGGCTTCCAGGTCCACCTGCTTGCCCTGGACACAAAACAGGTAGTGCAAAGCAGCAATCAGGCTCGATTGGACGCTGGCCGACATGCTAGCCTCTTCGGTATCTTCTACACCGATCCGGTCGGGTAGCCACAGAGAAAAAGACAAGGCAATGGTTGGTTCATCTCCCGCCACTGTAATTTGAATGCTTTCCAGTTGTTCTTTCGTTTCGTCGTTAAGCTCGAGGACGACGGATGCATCTACCAATAATTGTTGTTGGCTTGGTGCCGCTGTTGCATTGGTCGGATGAAACGTTGGTTGGTTGGTAGGATTATACGTTGGAGATAGAGTAGGATTCTCCGTGGCGTTTACAGTAGGCTGCTGAGTAGGTTGCTGAGTGGTAGGCAATCTCGTTGGTTGTTGTTGCGGTGCCGTAGTAGTAGGCAGTTGTGTAGGACTACCTGTTGGCGTTGTCGTTGTTGGTGGAGCTACTGTAGGTACGGTCGTAGAAGGTGCCTCGGTTTTGTCTTTCTTGTTCTTGTTTTTGTCTTTATCTGTGGAGGCAAAGAAACGGTGTGTATGTGAGCTCAAAGTCTGCTACAAAATCAATAAAAGTAATTTGGTCGTCGTCCCAGCAAATGACAACAAACGTACCATCTTTGTTGTCCTTATCATTTTGTTCCGGATCATCTGTCAAATCAATTACCCTTTGCAAATTCCTGGTTCCTGCTGCTGCTGCTGCTAAATCAGGATTCGTCGTCGTCGTCGTCGTCGAAGTCGTAGTCGCGGTGGAAGCACCATCGGGGATCCGAATGGCATATCCACAGGGCAGTCCCGGTACCAAAATAGTCAATGAAGCTAGTGATGCCGTAATCAGAGAGCGTTGGAATTTCATGGTGGCGAATCGCGAACGAATGTATCGACAAGTAGTTGGCTGCAACTCTTTTTTGTGTGTGTGTTCAGTCGCTACTACTGCTTATTATTATTATATGACGCCTCTTCTGGGTCGATTATAATTCTAGTTCTGTATACTATTATTGTTAGAAGTTAGAACAGCTCTTGGGAATCGCCTTTGTGATACTATTATTTGATGCTACTAACTTACTAACAAATAGAGTACAAACAGTGTCGTTCGCTTAGTGTATCTCTTTTGACCCTTTCTTTTTATTACTTATTTTTTCACCAGAATGTATGTACCACCCCACTACCCACGGGAACTCCGAAATGTTGCACAACGCACGGAAATCAAAAAACATTTCGCGCACCTCGTTTGTTTGTGTGATGATGAGGTGAATTTCTTGTATTTAAAGAGCCTGATGATGCGTGTGGGTCTTATCTGACATGCAGGCTCTGGTGACATGATCAATCACATCTTTCGCGTATTAAAATGATTGTCTATACTACATCCATACATGTGTACGGTAGATGGTACCATAAAAATTGAAGAACGGTGGAATGGGACGAGTAAATAATGAGTGGAGTGAAAAGAGTAGTGAAGAGCACACAACACCAACAAAGAAGTAAGTGTACTGTTGTATGATTTTCGTTTTCAGTTTAACAGCAGTTGTTGTTCTAAAACGCTAACCCTTTTGTACCAAAACTCGACCTGGCTATTAGCATGGCTGCAATTTTGTGATTTTTCATTATTTACCAGGGATGAAGCAGGGAGGTTGAAACGTATTGTACTATTGGCAATACGACTTCAGTATGCTACTGCTTTGAACTCAAATACAGTATTCTATAGTCAGTCAGACATAAGCTGTAGGCTAAAAATAGGAACTCATTATTTTACACCCCCAAGTAGTACTCTCAAAAGTTCTTCTTCCTGTTCTACTCTCAAAACAGTTTGTACACCAAACGGAAGGCTCCAACCTTCTTTCATGGCCATTTCAAAGGCTTCAGAGAGATCGATATCGTAATCTCCACACAAATGGATCAAACTCTGGTTCGAGTACCGATCGTGCAAAGCCGACACATCCAGCGTATTGATGGCTTCCAGGACGGAAAAGGCTTGCTCTCCCGTGACCAAATCTCCCAGTCGATCGTGTACGTTGATCGGAACAGGTACACCCCACATGCAAAGAACATCTGCCAGGTAGCAAACCGGAACCGAATAATCTGTAGCAATTTCTTGCAGTGTACAATCTCCTAGAAATCCTGGTTCGCGCTTGCGAGTACCACTGCTACTGGATTGCTGCTGCCACCTGGTCTTGCCTCCCATGGCACGAATCACGTCTTCCTCTTCTTCGGTATAAGCAGAAGCCGCCATCCTCGCTCCGGGATCGTCCATCAGTTTTTCATCTGGATTTGTTCGTTTTACTACATCTTGTGTGGTAGTATCATCTTCTTTGATCTTGGTTGGTACATGAATGGCATTCGCCTGAACAGCTTTTTTCACCTTGATTCGGTTTTGTTTGGCCTTTTCCCGGTCGGGCATCCATTCACCTTCGTCATCGTCATCGTTTACAGCACCATCACCTTGTTGAATTACTTCCGCAATTTCAGCAGCAGTCCATTCTTCACTTTCCTCCCTATCGACATTCTCATTATTGTTGCTGTTGTTGTTGCTTTTAGCCAAATAGAAGAACGTATTTCTAGCAGGTGTATTAAACTGTCGTTGTAATGTCCGTGCGAATAATAAGAATACTTGACTCGATGGATTTATTGATTTCGATTGTTGTTGTTGGACACCAAAACGAGAAACATGAGAGGGAATCCAGCAGGCAACAAGTACTGGACAGACGACGAAGACGACGACGACCAGTAATATGAAAAGCCCTCGTACAGTCATTTTCTATACCTGTGTGCGTGATAGCTTGGGCGGGAGCGGGGTGAATTATTGACAGAGGTAGTACGCTTCAGGTGCAGGTAGGTGGAGTGTTGACTGTTGACGGAATGGAAATGAACTGTTTCGATTTTCGATTGGTTTTTCTGGGTGGATAAGAAGCTAAGTAGTGATTGATTGACATATGGATAACGCTAACCCTTTTCTACATAATCGAACTTTCTTTTGGGCAAAAATAAAAATAAATTCGGAGGCTTCCAACAAGATGAACATGGAGGCTACTGAAAACTGAAAACCCACATTGTGGGTGCGAAGGTGTACCCAAACAAACCTAGTACTCCACCTACGTACTGGACGCCAGCGGCATATTTTCTCTGTAAAAATACAAAAAGCTACCTCTGACTCGTTTCGTATAGACTAGCTGGATTGCTGGAAATGGTCTTTTTTGAATGAAGTAGTACATGTTATTGCCAGCCTGACAGAATTCCACTGTGAAGAACGAGCATCAAATCCTGGAGCTGTTGTGTCACAAGTATGCATTCTAATTATTTTATTTATCGCGGCTTCTTGACTTTCTGTCGACACATCAGTGAGAGAGATCTCTCTCAACTGCAGGCTACGCTAACGCAGTCATTCCGTTGTATGGGTGATTTTGTTCGTTGCAGCGGATCAGATCGTAGCCTGATAGGCGGCCACCTTGCAGTGAAAAAAGAATGGACAGTACCTTGTTGGTGACTACCTGTTTGGTTTCACACTCATTTTCAATAAAAATATAAACACATGGGATGCAATTTACCACAAACCAAATTTCTTCTTTGGTTTCGCAGCTTGCTGAGCCGCTGCGTTACTGGTCTTCCGGGGAGTGGGAGCGCCCCTACCAGACCAATCCGCTCCTGCCCAAAATGGTTTCTTCTCGGCTTGCTCGTATTTTTTGTCATCCTCGCTCCACTGCTTCTTTCTAGCCGTTCGAAGATCAGAGTTGTCCCAAGCTCCACCGCGTTGCATATAGGGAATGTCCTCTTCGTTAATTTTACCTTGCTTGACCAATTTCTTTGCATTCATCACAGGCAATAAATGGTCCGCTTTTCCCTTTTCCAAATCCTTTTGAAAGGATTGAAGGGAGCGAGATTTGAATGTCTGAGGTCCAAAGGCTCCAAAATTCTTTTTTGAATTTTTGGCCTTTTCTTCTTCCTGCACCTTTTTCCACTGGGCAGGCGTCATGCCATCAGGAACATAACCCACTTAATGATTTTGCATCGCATCGAGATCAGGCCACGTTGCATGGACAATGGAAACAAATATTACATGAATATAGTTTAAAAAGAAAAAATCGCAAATGATCCTATGATTTTCGGGCTTTGCCAGAACTCGCCAATCAGAAACTAAAAAGAGTACTACTTACTTTCAAGGACCAAAGTTCGCTTGGGAAAAGCCGGTGCCGTCGTAAAAGCAGCAGTCGAAGCTATCAATGACGCTAGGAAAAACGAAACAAACTTCATTTCAAACTACGGAGCAATTGAATTTTTATGGGCGATAGGAATAGGATATCGTTTTAATGCGAACAGGGAGGGTACTACTCTAGAAGCAAAGAATAAGAATTAGTCGAGCGCGTATGGTTGTTCGCGTTATCTTCAGCTGGTAGTACAGTAGTCTAGTACTACTAGCTAGCCGACGCACGACCAGTAGGAGAGTACTATCTACTCTGGAGTACGAGTACCACTGTACTCCGAGTACCAGGGCGGTACAACATGTTGTACCTGGTAGTAGAGAAAGATACCAAGTCGGTTTGGTAAGCGAAAGTTCAAAGGACACTGACACGTGCGTGTCATCCAATAGACATGCATGCTTGCCCGGGTGTAAGAATCCTTTCGGCAATCGTGGGGAGTGAATAATTAGTCTACTAGTACTTGAGTCCCGACTTCCGACTGAACCTCAACTCAAGACTACACAACCTTACTACGTACCGTACCAGTATTGCATCAAAGAAGACTAATGTAAGTAGGTAGACCTACCATACATCATCCGACTATTATTACTACTACTAGGTACTACGTACTACTAGTAGCACTGCAAACATCGAGGCCACTCCATCCTCCTTTACCACGACGTGCATCGAGCGACTGGACTTTAGGACATGGCCGTGGCATTCGCTGGTTCTCTATTCCAATTGTTTTAGTTTTGCACACCCTGTAGTTGCAAATGCAGCATTTGAATGGACAAGACTAAGCGCCACGTGTATTCAATAGAATGTATTGTTTATTTATTTTCCAATACAATGAAATACTATCAAGAATTTACAATGTGGACAACGGTCTCATAGTCCATTTGTCATCATATTTTTTTGCCTTTATTGGTTCACTTTCAGATTCTCTGCTTTCAAATTCTCGGGCAATGGAATCTTGCTGTCATCGTCGTCGTCTTCATCATCATCCGCGTTGTTAACACCAGCATCATCCTTTCCTTCCCCTGCTCGTTCCGATGCTCGGAGCATGTTTTCTACACCTTCATGGTCATTAAGCAATCCCGCGCCTTCCTTGGCCATTTTTCTCTCTAAAGCACGACGTGCCTGTCGCTTTCTGCTCATCCACGACAGTCCAACCAGTGCTGTTGTTGTCAGGAAAAACATTACGATTCCAGCAATGCGCAGAGGATGCCAAAAGTCGGGATCCAACGATTCGGTGATACCATATTCCATTGAGTATCGATCATCGTCCCACCCATCACTTTCCGCGACAGGATCCATGGTACTTGTGTTGTTATCAGCAAGCGAGTTGCCGTCAGAGTCTTGTGTTGGAATCACGAGATCGCCTTCCGGCAGTCCCAACGCTTCCAACTTGGAATGCAATGATTCTTTTTCCTCTCCGTACACACTCGCAATGACGACTCCATTGTTGATGGTATCGACCTGTTTCATACTCCTTAAAAGTAACGCATCATATCCATTTTCTCGAATGCTCACTTGCAAGGCCAATTCCAAGACTTGTTGCATGGCATCGATACCAGCATTGTAAATATCTTGATGCGTCGCATCCCCAAGACTGTCCAGATCAAGATTCTCGAGACCCTGTAAGATGTAAAAGGTTCCCAATCGCAATACATTCCAGGTTACCTTCCAGGTGGTCCACCGCAAGGTAGTGATACCATCGGTGGCGGAACGATCCAGGATCGAAATTTTCGGGGGTTGCAACAAGATAGAACCCTCCACAAATTGTCGATTTTGAAATGCATCGGTTACCAGTTCTGTCTTGACCACGCACAATTCTCGTTCTTCCGTGTTATCGAATGCTGTCGTATCGACCACGTACTCGGAAGAGGTAGCTGGAAGTCCCAGCGCTTCATTGTTACTGTTAACCTGAAGCTCGTCCGATTCTGAGTCTTCCAGTTGACAAAATAGACTCTGCATAGAGGTTAAGACAGCTTGTTGCATGGGACTGGTTTGAGACTTGACATCTTGAGACGTCCGTCCATCTTGAAACCATAAACTCATGCGCACTGTTACGGTTCCATCTCCCAAGTACTGAATGTCCCGCAATTCTTGCATATTCAACGTAATTCCGTTGTCCGAGGTCGTGACAGCTGGAATGGTCGATTCGTCCAGAGGGGCTTCGGTGGGAACGCTTGTTGCAGGCTGCTGTGTCGGTCGCTGTGTTGGTTTTGTCGTAGGTTTGATGGTAGGACTTTGTGTAGTGGGCGACAGTGTGGGCATTTCGGTTTCCTTGTTTTTGCCTCCTCCCTGTATGTCTTTGACAACGGTAGCAACAACTTCTCTCCCAACATTCTTATCATCTTCATTCTTCTGCAAGTGCCTCCTACTCGAATGACGGTATCTGGCATGTGCATGAGAAAACAGAAAGTCCTTCTTTCGAGAAACAGGCAAACCCTTGGGTGCTGCCTCTCCTTCTTGCACTGAAAGACTGCACACGATAGCTAAGATCAGCAGGAAGTATCTTTTTTGGTGTGAAAGCATCATTATTGTTTGTTATGTTGTTGTTTTTGTTGAATGTTATAAAAACGGAGGCTAGTTAACTACTACTCTACTCTCGAGTACTCCGGAATGTGCCCAAAACGCTTGTATTGATGAATCTCTGGTTATTAGATACGACCGGTTATTAATGAGAGAGCAAGAAAATTCGTAGAAATTCAAAGCATGCACAGCAACCTACTATGGTACTCCGAGTAGCTAGCTAGTAGTAGTCTAGTAGTAGACTTGACGTAACTTGAGTTAAATACACCACCAGCCAGTGTACGTAGTAGACTACTCCTTTAATAGTAATAAGAAAGTGACACATGAAGTCGTATGTTGTGATGAGAGCGGGTCCGAGCCTGGCTGGCCACAAAATTTCATCTCTGTCCAAAAGATATTTAGTAGGCAAAGCGTGCAGGCGTTTTCATGTTAAATTTGGGCTTGACTTTCTTAATGTCAAGGAAAAATACTTATCCTAGCTAGTAGTAGTGCATTCGATTGTGATACGAATAATAAGTGAAGGATAGCTCAATTATTGTACTTTCCCAGTATCGAGCATATCCAGCGTTCCTGCTACCGTAGAGTAATCACAAACATTGTGGTGGCTCCACGCTCTTACAGTTTCTGCTACCCTATCTTTTGCGTTTTCCGCATTGGCAGCTTCGTACTGGTGACGCAGACAAATTCAATATACCATGTAGCGTCCACAGTACCATCCTTTGACACCCTCAGTTGTACCACCTACGTCCAAAACTCCTTCCAATACACCTCCTAATAACTTCCCCAACCTCAATGAAATAAAAAAGCGGTTGTTAGAGGGGAATTCTCTTGGCAAATTCACCAGAGATATCGATCACTGTTTAGCAGTGTGCCAAATCCGTACTTTGAAGAGTGATTCTCTCATGAACAGCTTGTGCAGAAACCACACGGGTTCAAAAAGCAAGATAGCTCGGCTCTTTCAACGAAAATTGAGAAATTGAACGTGAACTGTACTGTAATAGCGTCAGTAGTTTCTATTACTAAATTGAACTAGAGAATCTGATACAAGCCCGTATGTCATCAAAAAGCAGAATTCATTTCTGCGAACTAGAGCAACATCGTTGACTTCCCCGACTAGACAAATGCTACAGCATGCCACATTCTACAAAATCTTTCGGTGCATCTCCATAAATTGAGAAAAAGTAATCCCTTGATCTGTATGAAGTAAAAAGTAAACTACCAGTTCTTCTTGTCGTTGTCATCATCGGCATCATCATCTTTGCTCAATCGTCGTCTCTTGGCGCTGGGCTGTTGTTCCATATCGTCGGCCAAGGCATCCTCTGGTTGGTTGTTACTGTTGTTAATATTATTAGCAGCACTGTCATCGCCATCCATCATGGAATCTCGGTCTCGTTTCATTCCCAACTCAGGAGTCGATTGTGGTCCACGGCGTCCCGTCATTGTTTTTTCATCGCGCACTTGACCTCCGTGTAGTCCTCTGCCGTACTGCCGACCAAGATGAAATCCTGCGTCCAGTTCGACTCGGATCACGCGCGAATCCAGTTTGCTTCCCGACAAATTCGCCACGGCGGCCAGGGCCGAAGCACGATCGTGATACTGCACGAAACAAAAACCGCAGGGCGTCTTTTTGACCCGATCCAATCCCATGTTAATTTCCTTGACTTTGGAAATGGTAGAAAAGTGAGCCCGAACTTGAGCTGTTCGCGTAGAAAAGGCTAGATTACCAACGTACAGAGTAGAACTCTTGGCCAAGGCTTGCTTCTGAACCTCGATGGATTCGTAGTAGGAACGATCCCAGTACAGGCGCTTGGAGGAGGTATCATCGGCAAAGAGTAACTCGGATGCGGTTGGAGTTAACATTTGTATCGTCTTTGCGTTTTTCCCCTTGCTCTTTCGGGGGTGACTCGTGCACTGGGAAAGCGGTGTCCAGGTTTTTTCAGTACCTGTAGTCAACTTACTTGCGGATGCTGGTGTTCGTATCTTTCATCCGTTCGTTGTTGGTGTTAGATTGGCTGGAGTGTTGGAGGAATTTGGATGCACAGCCAAGCTGGGGGAATTCATGTGTCCGGGTGAACGACTACTAGAGTGGCAAAGTTGATTGGTCCGTCCGTCAGACTACTACAGTACTACATACATAGCTACTAGTACACTACTAGACTACTCGAGTACTACTGATGTACTCTACTATGAGTACTACTAATAACCATCTAAAACTCGTGACTAGTCTTCTCTACTAGTAGTAGTAGCTAGCTACGTCTACAGTAGAAAGAAAACAAATCCGCCAAACAAAAGGTTGAGCCGTCCTTCTAGAGTAGTAGAAGCAAGTTGCCCATGGCCTATTATGCTATCGGAGCAATTCATGCTCGCTGGTTTTGTCAAGACGTCGTCGGTGCCATTATCCTTTCAAAAATACACGTATCCTCTTTTGACATTCCAAATTCCCAATCACTCCGAGGATAGTTCCCGTGTAACCAAATTTTTGAAGCATTGCAGTAGTCTTCCGGTCCATTCAATATAAGCATATCAAAATCCAACATCATGCAGTCAATTGTCTGTGCTGGGTCTTGATCGGTCGATAGTACAATACGCACAGCATCCTGGCTACTAACGGCAGATGAGCAGGACGAGCAGCTCATTCCTGCAACCTAAAAAGCATGTTACGATTTCACAGATTAGCATCAAATATCATGACATGTTCTCAGAAACGCACAGCTGACACTCACTGTTGCTATTAGCGAAACCACATAATACCACTAAGAAATACAAGCTGCCACGGGCACATCCTCGCACCTTCCCCTTGGCGGCACATCCAGCAAAGTGCTCCACAAGCTTGGAGACAGTGATAAGAGGCCATACTGAACATTAAAGACATCCAGCGCATCCATTCGAGGGTTGTTGCCGTTGATGGTAGCGTCGTCCTCGCCCCATGGACTGCAAGCAGAGGCAGCAAATGCCAGCAACGTGACAAACTGGCTTTTCGAGCAGGGATTCGTGACACTGACAATTTGGGCTGCTCCAAATCGATTCAAGTTCGTGTAATAGGAAATAGTTTTCCAAACGGTAGGGTCCACGTCCACGTGCACGTGGTAGTCGTCGTAAGTGTATGTTTGCAGCTTGTGATTGCTAGTTGTGTGCAGTGCAGTCGCAATTCGATCATGATCAACGCGACATCCGCCTCCCACGAGTTGTATATGAGATATTGAGCTTTCAGGTTGGGACAGCAGTGCCACTATATATGGCGTCAAATTGGGACCATTATTGATGCACTCCAAAGTCAACCGCTCTATCCGTGGCAAGTACACGAGTTCTTCGAGAAGCCCGAGCTGCCAATGAGACACGGAGTCCGACCCCAAATGCAAATAAAGACTTGTCAACTTAGAATTTCTCAAATACATAGTATCACTTCCAGCCACCCAAGGCCGTTCAACATGCATGTCAAATAATTTTAAGGATAGTAGCTGTGTTGGACTGGCAAGGATGGATCCAAGGGATGAACTCGTCTTCAGCGAAAATCCTCGCAACTTTAAGGTCTGCAGGGCATATGGTCTGCAAGTCAGCCCTTTTGCCAAAGCATTAATACAGGCATCATCGTGTCCATCGAGAGCTGGGTCATTGTCATCGTCTCCGCGAAGCATCAAGGTGGTTAGTTGCGGCAAGTCGGCAGCCATAAATTGGCCGAGTAATTCGCAGGCCTTTGACTGAGGTGCCAAGATACGACGGGGCAACACCAACGTGAGACTCTGAAGATTGTTGTTGTTTCGTTTGTTGTTAGTTTCACAGCCCAGTCCAATCATAGACTGCATCAAATAGTCAAACGCCTTATCAGTCCATTTACACGATGTGGATCCATCGCACGAGGGGATATAGGCACACGAATCCATTGTAGGTAATAGTCGAGCGATTGCTTTGGCATGATCCAAATTCAAGCATCCTCCTGCTGTTCGGTTCACAATCAAAGAGAAGGGATGATGGTTCTTGTCCGGGTGCTCGGCAGCCACTTGGAACAAAAACTCTAAAACATTTGGCTCAATATTGTTGCTCTTCATCAATGCCAATTGCAGGGGCGTCAGGCCCAAATCTGTCTCTCCTTTAAGCGCCAATCGCCCGATACTGTTATCATTATTATTTTTTGAGCTCGGTCGGCCCAGAATCACACGCAACATTTTTCGTGTCAGTGGTCGACGTCCAGGATGGAGCATTAGAAAGTGCAGGGGATAGTACCCCACACGATTCGGCAATGTCACTGCCTCGGGATAATGTTGCAACAAAAATTTCAAGATGGAAGGATCGGTCCGTGCCTTGCAAGCAAAATGCAAGGGGGTATTTCCCCAGCGATCTTTGGATTGAACGGCATCCGGATGGTGCCGATACACTTCCTCAATGGCGTTCAGGGAAGCATTGTGTTCTACCAAAAAAGCGAGAGGTGGATATTTGTTTTTCAGTGGCGTACAGTCTCTGAAATATTGCGATGCAAGGCACGGATGCTCTCTCAACAAGGTCAAAACCCGTTGCTCCTGATCTCGATTAATGGTATAGTCCAACGCGACGGGGAGAGGAGCAGGAGAATATACATTGTGCGGGAATGTTGGAGCCGTGGCAAGATCAACACTACTAGTGGGTGCCTTCCAATCTATCATTTTTGCCAGCTCTTGTCGAGCCTTCTTCAGTTCCGTCATGTTGTATTACAGCTAGTCTTGATGTGGTTTAGGCGATTCAAAGAACCACTGGCCTTCCTGATTCCTGACGATAGACACAACGAAGAAAATTATGGTAGTCTACTAGAGTCTAGAGTCTAGTAGTAGACCTGTGGTGGTACTACCAGGTACTCATCAGTAGAAAGAAAATTCGGTTTCATTTTGGAGTAAGTAAAAAATTTGCTCCATGTTTGAGACGCACACTTGAATTTATGCTCTTAATCATCGAAAAGATTTTTGGATTCATTATTTTATCTCTACAATTTTTTTCTTTTTCAAGATTATTATTACTCTACTACTCTCTACTCTCTACTGACACCTGACACCTGACACAGCGACACAGCAGGCTGCCGTTCGAAAGCCAACACATCCTTTATTCGTTTACGAGAACTTGTCAAACATTCATTATTATTTCATCCGAAAAACAATATATACATATACATTATAAGCAGACAGCATAGATTTTTTCAATAATAAAGACAGCATGAATTATTCTTTCGCTTGGATTGCCGCACTTTTTTTGGTGGTGACGGCAGGTAGCAGGAACACATCTGTATCCTCATTTGCCTTTCGTACAACAACAACAACAATAACAACCATCCCTGTTAATTCGATTGCTCTTCGTCGTACATTTTTCAATGGCAACACCGTTCCTTCCTTTTACCAAAAGCTTCAACAGAAGCAGCAGCAAGAACAATCAGACTGCGTTATCAGTGCTACTGCTGCTGCTGCTGCTGCTGCTGCTGCTGCTGCTGCTACTACTACGGTGCTCCGTATGAAGGATGGAAATCGCGATGCCAGTCGCAGTGGCACCAAGAGAGAACGGCTCGACAAGTTGGCTGAATTGGAAAAAGATCGTATCGATACCGACAAGGGATTCGTCGTCAAGGCAGCCGGTGCCTTCGTGGCACTGATTGTCATTTTGTTGATTGTGGCCTTTACGACTTTGGAGGGACCCATTTAAAAGAATGAAAAAAGCAAGAATGACGGCTGATGGTTTTCTTTTCTTTTGCAGTCTTTGGAATGAATGAAGAAGTGTGAATGTGCATCGTGGAAGCGATCCTTAAAAGAAAAATAGATATTCAAGTGTTTCATGTAAAAGCTAACATAAATGAAGAGTGCTTAACCATGTATGTAGAATTGGAGGCGGTGTGCACGAGAGGGCCGAATAGCTCATAGATCCCAATGCCGGGAGGAGAAGCTATCATGGTTTTTGAACACTAGAGGACCTGGGGGTTGCTAGAAGAAGTGACAATTGACTACGCATTACGATTGAGCTTCCAGAGTTGACAGAAAATCTCGAAGCGTGCCTCCTTCGTTGTTCGTGCGGTTCTGTCTGGTGCCGCCGCTTGATCATGATAGCCGACAGGCTGGTGTGGCAACCCAAATTCAAGTAAATGAGACTTGGACTTGAAGTGTGCTGGCGAGTTTTCTCTTCAATCGCTGCTCTTCAACATGGGTGCGGACACTGTAGACTGCTAGTCCAGTCTAGCAGTCCAGCAGTCTACAATGTTCCTGAAAAGTATGCCAAAGTAGAGACTATGAAGCACTTCGCTACTACAGTAGTAGGACTACTTACATGAAGAACAATCCCCGTGGACTGGTTTGCCTTCTTGTTGTTACTACCTGGTACTACTACTAGTACCGGTACTCTACAGTACAAAATACAGTAGTGTTCAGGATTTGACCACACCTCAGCATCTTGCCTTGATCGAGAAACTCCAAGAAAACGAACAAAAAAATGCTGCGTGTGCTTCTCGCTCTCGCTGGCCCACAAGCACGAGAGGGGGGGAAAACAATCCGATCCGAACAACCACAACGCGATATCAGCACGAGCGGAGCCATCCTATAATCGAGTAGTACCTGGTAGTATAATAAAAAGACAACCAACATTTCATCATCAAGCATCAATTGACAGTTACAGTACTCCCCTTACTTAGTAGCGTTTAATATCCACACGTCAATATCCCACTACGAATCCACGAAACACTTTCTTTTTTGCACCGGGGAGGGAGCAATCAATCAATCAGTCAGTCAGTCACCAAAAACGTTAAAGGCAAAACAATGACAATGCGTCGAGGTTGGGATGAAAGTTATGCGGCTCTAATGAAGTACAAGGACGATTATGGAGACTGTTTAGTTCCTGCCAGTTACCAAGCTGATACAGCTCTGGGACATTGGGTAAGTCAGTCTACTCTACGTGGAGAGCCGTGTGCGGTTTGTGTATATGCGCGTATGGAGATTAAATTGCCATCGATCCAATCAAATGGATGCGCAGCGACACAACCGCACTGCGTTCCTCTGTTGCAAATTGGTATAGTCCGTGATAATGAGTTGCTTAAAACTGGAACTACAAACAATTGCACTATTAGAATAATATGTTGTTAACCAACGAAACACTAACACACAAACGATGTTCCGTCTCCTCGCTCGTTTGCTTGTTCGTTCGTTGTGCAACTACAGGTCCGGAAGCAGCGACGATATGAAACCAACGGAGAACTCCCAAAAGGCAAAAAGAAAAAGCTTGATAAACTAGGATTTGTCTGGAAATTACGCGACGCCAACACAACCAGTGCCGCCGAAACGGAGAAACCGCTACCACCAACACCACAACCTCCATCCCACCGTTCCAAAAAGAAACGTCGTCGATCATCCTCTGTATCCAACACCACCACCACTTCTTCTTCCTCCAACAAGAAACTAAAGAAATCTTCACCTTCCTCTCATACTCGCACAGCCCGGGCTACCACGAGTAGTATCACCACCACGAAACGCAAGTCGCTGCCCTCCAAAACCACGGAATCACCAGCAACAGCAAGTAGTATCAAGGGTGCCAACCAAGCAATCGTCCAACAGTGGGAAGAGAATTATGCTCTCGTGAAGAAGTACTATGCCAAACACGGGAATTGTCTTATAACTCGGAGGGAGGACAAGACTCTCAGTTATTGGGTCTCACGACAGCGTACCTTGTATCATCAAAAGAAACTCAAACCTGACCGCAAAAAAATGTTGGATGAGATTCCCTTTGAATGGTATCCGGGCACCCAACAGCAGTCCAATGACACTTATAATGACACGATCGAACAGGAAGACGAAGAGGGAGATGAAAACAATCGGGAGGAAGCATCTTCGACCAAAGAATCAGCAGATGATGTCGACATGGTAGCAAGTCCTGAATCTGTGTCTTTCCGGGAACCAGTCGACGTTCCCGAACTACCTTACGACTTTGTTAAAATGTTGGGACATCTCTTGGAGTATCGTCAAAAGTTTGGCGATGTTGACGTGCCATACTTTTACAACGTTCCAAAGGGATTGGGAGAATGGGTAGATTGTGTCAAGCACCGGGCTCGCTACGGCAAATTGACACCCACTCAAGCCAACATGTTGCTCCGGATCGGTTTTACGTGGTTGGAAGATCGAAACCTGTGGTTGTACAATCTACGCAAAGTATCGGACCAAGTGAAGAAGCATCATCGGATTCCTCGTGATTGTGATCACTGGCTACAAATTCAATTTCTTCTCATCGATTTTGATTTGCTCCCCACGAAGCGCAAGACTCAGCTGGATGCTCTCGGGATTTTATGGGATGGTCGAGATTATGCATGGGTAGAGGAACCACTCACCAACAACTACCATGCGGCGTCGTGGATGCATCCGGGGGACGAGGAAAGCGACAACGATATCTCTGACACGGGTGGCTTTCATTTGCAGGGTGCAGCAATGGCATGGGCTCCCACGAAGGGTACGCCGCCACGAGGTGAAGGCAAGACAACACTCGTCACCAAACGAAAAACGGTATCATCGGCTCTAGTAGTATCGCCAAATTGCTCGTTTTCAACGACGGATACTGATGCAAATAATGGCCCGAACAATAACGATCGTCAAACCGTTGTGACTCCGACCAACGAAAAGGAAGCTGTAATAGGGTACAATACAACCCACACGTCTTTGGTGGACGATACCTCCTCTACGGCTGTGGAAACCGCGACGAGTATGAATGAACATGAAATACTGGAACAAGGAGGCGAGGAATCGGGACCAACCCAAAAACGTACGGAGGAGGTGAACCATGGTTTTGAACGTGCTTGCTTAAAATGAGTACTTCTCGGAGCATGCTGTTGACTCGTTTTGAGGCATTTCTCTACTCGCAAAGGTAGTACGTTGAGTTGCTAGTACTAATAGTTGTAGCTACAGTTAATTACTGCTTGTATTTTAGTAAAGGGTTCACCATCTTCGCTAGCTAGCGTAGCATACTCCACAGTAGTCTGGTAGACTAGTAGCTAGTGGTAGTAATCATTATACCGGAACAATTGAGTAGAGTACTATCGTGGTGGTGTGCGTGCGCAGGTGGTACTACTTAGCTACTACGTACTCCGGAGTACTACTTTAGCTAGAGGAGTAGTTCGACTGGAGTAGTACTCTATTGAGTTTTAGAGAACAGGTGTGCGTCAGGACAGTATAAATCGACACGAAAGCGATTCATCTCAAAAGTTCACATCAGCATAAGTGTAAACCAAGTACTGTATTTTGTACAGTACAGGAGGTGAGTGCACGCCGGGAGTGCTAATGTTCTCTCTCGAAATTGTGTCGCTTATTATTTTAAGCGACTCGGAAGTGCCACCAAGAAAGCTAGCTTGGTTGGAGATAGAGCCAGAAACTTGTTACGACAGAACAAGAACAAGATTTCTACTTGTCGTATTAGATGCATGCAGGCTCCTACATTTAAACTCTTTGTTGGGCTAATATATTGATCTGCTGTGCCTGGCGAAGGACAAGCTATTAAATATTTTAAAAGACCATGGTTACCATGGCCGCATCCAAAGCGGCGGCGGCAGCGGCAGCGGCGGCAACAGAAGGCGCCACTACCGCCACCACCTCTGGTAGGACCGAAATGAAAGTTGTTCAGGAAAAAAAAAGTCAAGACACATCATTTGTTCGATACGAGAGAGATAAGGAGATCGTTCATTTGAATATTGAGGACGATTGGGATACCGTTTTGTTATACCTTCGTAAAGAAGATAATAATATGAGTACTGGCACTGGTTGCGTCCATGGTCGCACGTTCGTTTACGGACGAGGTTCCTGCGACGATGACTGCGATGAAGATGTTAAAAAATGGCGAAAGGTACCTCTACAAGTGGTAGAAAGATCTGACGAAGAACCAGTGCTAGCTTTTTGTCCAGTCGGTACTGAAACTACAACTGCGTCTTTTCCTGAAAATTGGGAACAAGCGATATCCAACATTTTTCAATTTCGACAAGCTTCCAACAATTATGACAAGCCATTTGTGATGCATAATGAATTGGAAAATGCTAATACAGGCATAAAACAATTGCAATATCCCATCGTGGAAGCTTACAACAAGGAATATGAAGAGGAGGCAAGAGGGGAAGAGAATAGTCAGGTGGATGATGACGCAAAGGAGGAAACAAGGGATAAATCTGCGAGTATCACAGATGAGAATAAGAGCAATGCTGGTGGTACTACGCCTTACGATTTGGGCAAAGCAAAAGCCATGAAAGCTTTTACTTATCTGAATAAAGTAACAGAAAAGCGCAGAAAGAATCCCAAGCATGCCTTGCCGATGGATAAGAATAGCACCACGGTTTCTAATTGTGAAGCTTACCAAGACCACATCGAAATTATACCATCCATTGAAACTTCAGGATCAGAATACGAATCCATTGAAACAGTAGCGAAGAAGCAGTCCTCCTTTGAGAAAGATCAAACAGCTCTGTTGGACCACGCCTGTCGATTAAGCAACGTTCGTAACCCGGATGGCGCCCAGCAAAAGGAAATATTCGGCGGAGACTCTGTATTAGGCGTTCCCCTAGAGATTGAAGAAGAAGAAGAAGCCAATCTAATCAAAGATCTTCCTATTGTATCCACTGCAAATTCTGAGCTGGACGGGTCTATTTTGACGTCACCAAGCATTATTTCCCGCGATAAGATGCAGGCCGAGCGAAAGCCTGATAATACGCGAAAGGACATGTTTAACTTGATGAAAGGGAAAATGCTAAATCCAAAGCATCTCTTCAAAGAATATCACACCAGCAGCGTGGATAATGTTGAGGCTGGATCTGAAACGTCCATAACAATCCAGCAGCAGCTCAATAACGAACAGCCGACACTCAACTCTTCTGATCGGTGCAACGAGGTGAAAAGTACTTTAGATGAATGCCTAACAGATGAGTGCCCGTCGAACATTTTAAAAGAAGAAAAAGAGGTCGAGGCAGGCCCACTAGAAACGTTTAATGTTGAAGTGACTATATCGTTTCCAAATGGTAACCCTTTATCGGAGTGTGAAGCTTTAGAGGTCTCGACAAAGAAAAGTCCCGCGAAAGACACCGCAGCCGAATTTTCGCCAATAGTATCGAGTGAAGTAAAAAGAACCTTCAATTCCAGTCCGTCATATCAGCGTGCCTCAGAGATCGCAACTGGTCGACGACTATCAGAGTTACCGGCAGCAAAGACGCACCCTGGTCTAATGACGCTAGGAACCAATGAAAGTTTTATCCAAATTCAAACACCAGCAGTGAGCAGCAAGGAGGCAGGATCAGCAGATCCGTTTACAATGATAGCAAAGTCAGAAACGAAGCGTGGAGGTAAGACTGTGGCCTCCGTGAGCAAAAGGAAACCCACAGGGTACCACCTTAGTAAGCGACATGCACATTTTCTTCGCAGACGAGTTGGAAAATTCAAGGGGGGTTTAAGGAGTGAAGGCACGAACAGCATCATCACCAATTATACCATTGGAAATCGGGAGGTTGAGGAAATCAAAGATGGCTGCGCGAATGAGGCTGAAACAAACGAGGTAGATGTTATTTCCGAGCATGTTCTTTCTTTTGATGAGAACAAGGTTATTGACCGCGTTGAGAAAAGCCAGGCGGAGAGTAAAGTGTCGGAATTCATCGTAGAAAACATAGAAAAGCCAAATGAAAGCCAACAACAAAAGAGTCTTGTCAGTCCCCTGAGAGCAAGAAAAGGATTTGCTGCTTTCTTCGCCAAAAAGAAAGCTAGATTCAAGAATGAAGTTGAAGCGCCAGCACAAACAGAATTAGTCGTCGTTGAAGTTTGCGACGAAGCAAAAAAAGGCGTTCGCCAGGAGAGGATCCTTGTGAATTCCTCAGATGAAGAAGAACAGTTGCAAACCCAAAAGAAGAGAACCAGCATCACAAGTTTACTATCGAATGGAAGGAGTAAGTCGAAGAGCTTGTCTCAGACAATCAGTAAGACGTCACTGTCATTCACGTCGTTCAAGTCGGCAGATGCACCTGGCCTTTCGCCAATCCCTACCACAGAGACAGCCGATGAAAACCAACAAAATAAAAGTCGTAACAAGACTATCAAGCGAAAGAAAAAAGTTAGTTTCTGGAATGAGAAATCCGCCAGTATTGACACTATGTCTAATGAGTCCGATGCGGGAATTTCTTCTGGATTGAGCAATGTCAGCGTTATGTCAGACGATAGTTCATGTGTGACAAAAACAGTCTTTCCTGAGGATTTTGATTATGGCATTTTGCGAGGTTTTCAGGAGAAGCATTCACACGCTGCCATGTGTTCCACAGTGTGGCGCAGGAGTATTCCTTCAAGAGACTGTCGTCAGCGCTTAGCCAGATCTCCCGCTCCATTTTCTTTGTCGTTAACTAGCAGGAATAAAGAAGATGCTGCTGCCTCTCAAATTTTTTGGGATGACAGCCAGTCTTCGTCCAATGAGTTCAGTTTTGATGACACCTACGCTAATGAATCTTATGTGTCAAGGAATGATGGCAACTGCCTCCTCTTCGGCGATTCCCGCAGCCTCGATGATTATGCGTGTGGCGATCAACACGAGGACGACGAAACACGTGCCAGCATTGACAGTGATATCATCGAAATGTCCAGACGGCACATTCGCAATCCAGTTGCAAGGTTTGCAGCAATGATGACGCGCGACAAGGCACAACAATCTCAGAAAATAACAAAGAAAGATTCAATCAGCAAGGGCCAGTCAAGCGTCTCTTTGTTAGTGGCAGCGCCTCCTGCCAATCTGCCTGTGTCACCCCGCTCAAATGTGGATCCTCCAGCGCATAAGGTCGAACAGGAAAATGTAACAGAGATCATTCCATTTCGCACTAGTGCTATTGATATGATTACAGGCACAATGAGCTGTCCGCTTGATGAACCTCCTCCACCTCCTCCAACAAAACCTTGTAAATCTGCCTGTTTTCGTAAGAAACAGCGAGTCCCTCTATCTCCAACCTCCACAAACGAGACTACCATCTATGAGACTATATTGAAGAAATCAGAGTCAGAACATGAAAGCAAGGTCACCTCGACTCCTCCTCCGCCACCTCCTCCTCCACCACCACCTCCTCCGCCGCCGCCACCGCCGCTGCTTCGTCGTCGTCGTCGTAACCGATTAAACCATTGCAATAAAGAATCGATGGCTGTAGGGGAAAATGAGACACCCTTGCTGCAATCCAAAAGTACCTCGCAAGGTCGTTTCGGTTGGATCAAGTTTATGCTTACTAGATCTCAAACGGAATCCAGTAGTGCTAGTGCTACTAGCAGTCAGAACACAGCGCACCAGCCATTGCTGAGCGAAGAAAATGTTCAGTTCCGATACGTGCGAGAAATCAGTCTCGCTGCCGAGGGAAGTCAAGAGCTGGCGACCTTCGATGTTGCTAGTAGTAGTGTTGAGATGGTTTCCTGCAGTAGCCAAAAAGTGGCTTCCTTTGATGGTAGCCAAGAGGCGATGTTGGAAACGTATGAGTTTTAACTACTATTCGTAATTAGGTACGACGACAGTGGCAGCGACCAAGTATCTGCCACGGATCGGAACAATTATTTCAATCATTCATTCTTGCAAATTATCACAGTTGGGATTAGCTTAAAATGCTTTAATTTTACACAACTTTCAGTACGAAAATCCACTCATCAGACATCAAAAACGAAGGGAAATGATTAAGCTCGACAAAAGATTGGAAGAAAAAAAGGAAATTGCTCTGTTCCGGAGCTTTGCTTCTCGTCTCCCTTTTTGACTTTTGCCTTCCTCGTGATCATCATTCCCCGCATAAAAAATCCTCGAAAAGCTACAAAATGTAGCCAAACAATGCTTTTGTGGTATATACTCGACAAGTAGTTGCGTAGCACACAAGTAAGTAGCAGCTTTCGACCGACTTTCTTTGGTCTCGTCTCCATTGCAAAGTACTGTATCGTTGAATTAATATGACGTGGGACTCATTATTTTTAACTGTTCCCATGTGAAAACACCAGTAGGCACTTTTTACTGTTCTTGTTGGCGCAGTTTAAGTCAAGTCAAGTACCAGTACGGTAGCTACGGTAGAGAAGCTTGAAATATATAGACGCACTTTTGATCGTTACTAAACGGATCAGTGAATTCAGCTAATTACCATTGGCAATATCTCAGATATTTTTTCGCTAGTACTAGACTAGTAGTTACTACTACTAGCTAGCTATCTATTAGATAGATAGACACTGAAAAACTATTTTTGTTGCTACTACCACAAGCGAGAGAGCAATGAATGAAGTTTTGTAAGCACCCATGCATCACAGCTTCCTTCTGTATGCTGTAATAAACACAACGAACATATTACATTTTAAAAATGAAATCGACCAACTGTAGAATCATATGCCTCTTTCTGCTGCTATTTGTGGAAACACTGCTTGATGCCTTTGTCCTTGCTCCGATACCAACAAAGAAGGTCTCGCATCATCATCATCATCATTATCATCGATTACCAAAAATAATATCATATAGTAATGATAATACGAATCATGACGGCGAAGGTGGTATGGACCGTGATTGTGCTGATGAAGGAAAACCTCTGTCCAGATCGGCATTTCTTTCGTCGTCAGTCACGGCAGCTCTAGTGGCGGTTGTTGCGGTGACAGTGGCTTCTCCCGATCAGGTCCACGCGGCAGCGCCATTGTCGTCGTTGTCGTCGTCGTCGTCGTCTGTCGGCAGCAGTAGCAACCCCAGCACTAGCACTGCACCTCCAGGGACCAGCCTCGCGACTGGAACTGCTACTGCCAAAACTAAATCAAGACAAACCTTCGAAGAAACTGTATCTGGTTTTTTCGCAGGCGCGGCACTGAGTACTACCAAGACCATCGTCAAGTATCCACTCGATACGGCGACGGTTCGTTTACAAATGCCCAACTCTCAATATTCTATTTACGAACCACTGACACTTCTGAATGGGAGTTTTCGTGGAATCGCTACGCCTCTGATTTGTAACATTCCGGCGGGTGCCGTCTTTTTTTCTGTCAAGGATGCGACCAAACAAATGTTGAAAGCCAACGATTTGCCACGATGGGTTACCACCAGTTTGGCCGTTTTGGTAGCAACCTTCCCCTACATGGCCGTTCGGAATCCCAGTGAAGTTGTCAAAACGAGACAACAAGCAGGAATTGATGGTTACGGCGAAGGTGTATCGGCACTGGAAGCCTTTCAAAAAGTCCGGCAGGGCAGCAGCAGCAGCAGCAGCAGTAGCAGCAATGGTAATGGTAATAGTAGTGCCGGAATGATGGGAGATTTTTACGTGGGGTATTTTGAAAATATTTGCTATACCTATCCAGCCGATGTGCTCAAGTTTGTGACGTACGATAGTCTTTCGGGAGGACGCAAAGATTTACCTCCCGCACAGGGTGCGGTCTACGGAGCCATTGCTACCGCTGTGGCGCAACTGATAACAACACCGTTGGATGTGGTCCGAAATCGAGTCATGGCCGGAGAAACAAATAATAATAATGATAATTATAATAACAATACGAATGCCGACAAAAACGAGAAGAGCAGGAATGATGGCAACAACAACAACAACAACAACAACAACAACAACAACAACAAAAAGAGCAGCAGCAGCGAAACAAAGGAGGATTTCAAAGATAAAAAGTTGTCGTATTTGGAAAGCTTGTCCAAAATTGCCAAGGAAGAAGGAATAAATGGTCTTTTTGCAGGAGCTAGTCCACGTGTTGGCAAAGCTATATTGAGTGGAGCTATTCAATTTGCAACCTACGAAGAAACAAAGCAAGCTATTGCCAAGTCCTTTCAAGGCAACCGATAGACACGCTTCATGTACTACCAAATGATCGATCCTTTTATAATGCTTTTTGTGCTTTCTAATTCAAGTTGAACCAGCAATGTGCATGACACACACACACACACACACACACACACACACATGCAGTGCGCTTGTTGACAAGGAAACATGTTGTATTGTTTGCTTGATTGACACTCTAATGTAGCGACTTTTTAGTGATCCAGACGGCCCGGGTGGATCATCAACGACTGGATGCTGATTGTCTATCATTAATGTCCAAAATTCGATAATACTCTAGTAGAGACTTAAAGCCAAGAATCGAAGTGACACCAGAAGAACCTTTTTTCTCGTAGAAGCGGGCACACACAAAAGTGTTGTAATATGTATGGTAATATGGAATAACTTCACGAAGCTTCATTGCAACAATAATAATAATAATAATAATAATAATAATAATAATAATAATAATAATAATAATAATAATAATAATAATAATAATAATAATAATAATAATAATAATAACAAAAACAACAACAGTCCTCCTGATCATCCGTCAAGCAAAGCATAGGGACCATTACTACTATATTACTTCATCGGGTCGGACAAACGTGAGTGACCAATAATTGATATTATTTGATATCGTCCACCGTCCACAGTCCATACCAGGCACCCGACCAAATTCCAATTCCAAAAAAGACCACAGAAAAGATGACAATGGTGGTAGTAGAAATACCAACAATACCAACAATACCAACAGTAATAACACCATGATATCAAACAATCAAGAAGAAAAGAATTTGGAATGCTCTACGAGTAGTTTGTCCAATGCTGTCAGAGAATACACCAATTTGTCTGTGAAAGATTTAGAACGACAACAACAACGGCAACAACAAGAATCAGCAGCAGCAGCAGCAGCAGCAGCAGCAGTTTCATCATAATCAACCAACGATATTAGTAATAAAGATGACAACGACCAAGAGAATGATGATGAGAATGATGAGAATGATGATAATGACGATACTGATGATGATGATGATGATGATGATGTTGATACTGATGACCAGCTGTCTATATTTGAAATATTTGCACAACGTCGCAGCATGCGACAACGATTCTCGTCAAGTCTGCAACAACAAGATCAACAAGGAGGGACAACAAAAATGATGAAAATTCAATTTGATGGATCTTTTACGCTTCGAGATATCCAACCCAACATCCAAAAGGAACGACACGAACGATTAAAGCAGCACAGAGAAAAGGAGCAGCAGCAGCAACAGGAATGGACAGGGAACGAAAATGACACCACTGCTGAACAGACTTATCCAGAACAGCACGTTGAAAAAAATGATATTTCCAGACATCAGCAACAGCAGCTTTATGAAATGAGGGAAAATGGAACTGTCAGAAGAGCTACTACTGCTACTGCTACCGCTACTGCTGCTACTGCTGCTACTGCTGTTAGTAGATCTTATTCGACTCCACAAGCAAAAGAGGACAAAGATGACACTTCACCAAAAGAAAGGCCTCGACAACAAAGAAAACAAGCATTATCTGGTCAGCGAGTATATCGGCCACTACCGTCTACTCAGAGCCAGCCGAAGGGAACGTGAGACAAGGAGACCCGAATCCGACGTCACCGGAATGACCCGAAATGCCCCATCCCGTCTCCCACTCAGAAACAGGAACACATCGGGAGAAATCGGATACGACTATTCCCACTTCGGGGAAGAAGATCCAC
>Ga0210036_1001350_pt1 | contig 27677 bp, 20 predicted proteins | sample CryGeymeta201515_FD_185469 | JGI IMG/M metagenome (GOLD analysis project Ga0210036, IMG submission 185469) | Groundwater microbial communities from Crystal Geyser aquifers in Utah, USA - Crystal Geyser metaG 2015-15 (SPAdes) (version 2) | ecosystem: Environmental > Aquatic > Deep subsurface >...
GTCGTATCCGATTTCTCCCGATGTGTTCCTGTTTCTGAGTGGGAGACGGGATGGGGCATTTCGGGTCATTCCGGTGACGTCGGATTCGGGTCTCCTTGTCTCACGTTCCCTTCGGCTGGCTCTGACGGGAATGCTGGCTACTAGTACACTACTCTAGCTAGTAGATTCTCTAGTAGTAGACTAGTCTCCTCGTAACTAGTAGATTCTGTAGCACGGAGCCCGGCTGGTGGCATCGGAGGGCAGCCAGGAGCTTCTAGGGTAGATGTCCCTCGATGCTCTCGAGTGAAGAAATGAGGCTCTCTTTTGGCTATAGTCTCCAGAAATTGTCCCAAAAGCAGCTGGCAATTAGTAGTACCCGATAACCCGCTGGTGTGGCCCCCGTGGTGGAGAGGTTTCTGCGGGCTCCGTCAGTAGTAAGGTTTGGCAGTCCACGGTTCATACACTACTGGAAAAAACGTGCAATGTAAAAATGGAACCATGAAACATACCATAACGATGTTTCCATGTCGTGCGAAACAACAATTGTGGACTTAAGATCGAGGAAAAAACGAAATCAGACTCCAAGGAGGAGGAAAGGAATATTTCGAGGATTTTTTTTGCCAATTGTCGCATTTGACGAAGCTTTCTCTCGCATGAATCAAATACAGCAATCGAAGTAATCCATCTGGTTCTCATAGACACTTTCTTGATTGGCGACTGAATCCATGGATGAAACAGTACATTTATTTTATTATTATAAAGACATTGCTCTTCTTATTTTGTTGAACGAGTGAGCTCGCAGCCCAAGTTACTTTCTGCCAGCTCGTGTCTTAGCTTTTAATTCCAGTGTTGCTGTTGGTCCAATGTTCAGGGATGCTAACGTTGCGTTGTCTTTCAAAAACTTGGACGATTTCAATTGTATCTTGTTGATTGGCATGTCATTTAGATGAAGACGCGAAATCTCTTGTTTCACTGCTTTAATCTTGGAAGTAACATCCACAGTGACAGAAACAATTTGACCGTAAAAGTTCCATGCCATATTGGCCGGATCATTTGGAACGCGGATTTGAATCAAAACTTCTGGTTTGCTGAGTGTTTTGATAAATTCAGCCTCCGGTAACAAATCCTGCGGTTCTTCTGTAGTAGATGCCTCCGCACCGTCTACGACGACTTCTTGTGCAGCGGCTGGGTCTACGGGTGGAGGCCCTGGTGGAGCACTTAATAGCGGTGGTGGTAATCGAGGATCATGTAATACTGCGCCATCCAAGCGCTGTTTCTTTGTATCTGGTCCCTCGTCCGTTGCCCCAGGAGGAAGCGGATGCTTGAGCGATGATGGTAGCGGTGGTGGTGGCGGTGGAGGAGGGGGTGGAGGAGGCATATTTCCTGTTGCAGGAACCGGCGGCCCTACTGGAGCTGGGAGTGAGGGCCCCACACTACGATGCGACTGTTCGTTTATAATGCGATTAGCCTCTGCGAGCCTCTTCTTGGAGTCCGTTTCGCCAGTCAGCAAGTCGTGGGCCTGTATCATTTTTTATGTAACCAACAGAGCAAGAGAGCGAGAGAGCTTGTGAATAAAATAAATGAATACAGTGCAAGATCACAAATTTGATGAATCATGAATAATAATAGCAACAACAAGTGGCAAAAAACAAAAAAGGAGACGCACCGTAGTTCCCGATTGATCCCTGTTTAATCGAGAAATATTGCTGGCAATGTCATCACCACTGACAAGATTGCTATCCTTTTGTTTTTCCTGAAATCTCGCCCGTTCTTCGGCCCACTTGGGATCCAACAGTTGAATGCGCATATGCTCGGGCATGTCTGCCACGCGAACACTCTTGCCCGTAATCGGATCAATGACTTCATCCATAACATTGGCATCCGATGCTGCCACGACCCGGGGAGTGTAGGATGGTACCACACGAATAGTTTCTTCTTCTTCTTCGTCATCATAGTCGTCATCGGATTCTTCCATACCTGTCCCCGAAACTCCTGCTGCCAACAAATCTCCACTAAGTGCCTTATTATTAGTGCTACCTTTCTTGGCCATTGTCTCTGTAGTAGTGGTAGTAGTAGTAGTTCCCTTCGCTGTAGTAGTAATTGGTAAGGGTGGTGGTGGAAGCATGGCTAATTCTACTTTTTCATCGACGGGAAAATCAATCGTTTCGACTACAACAAAATCATGCCAATCAATATGAACCATAGTGGCAATAGGATCTCCTCCTGCTATTTCCTTATTGTATCGTGCTTGTTCTTCAACTAAATCACGTTCATATTCGACACGGTAAGCTGCCATTTCCAAACATTTTTGGGGATTGTTGGCTCTGTCCTGAATATTTTCATTATTGTATTTGTTGTTATTGCTTGTGTTGGGGGGGTTGGCAGCACCACTAGCACCAGCATGATTGCTCCACGTTGCCAAAATGGTACGATAGGCATCGACCAATGCCGAAAAGTAGGCAAAATGTCCGTGACGGGCCTGTAAGAACTGGTAATTGGGATTTGACCATTCCCGACGTACCAAAGCAGAATAAAAGGGTCCAGCCTTATTACCATCGAGTGCTGTCATTTGTGCCGCCAATTGAATAATTTCTACTTGTGCAATACTTAACGACGATGGTGCAACAATTTGTGGTAATTCCAACTTGGTAGCAGGAGGAGGCGGTGTATAATGCGCTCGTATTGTTGTTGTCTCAGGTGGAGGTGGCGGTGGTGCTGGTACCGTTCCATCCTCTGTGACTGGCGGAACAGCTTCGGGTTGTTGTTGTTGTTGTTGTTGCTTCTGTTCTTTGGCTATTTGTTCTTGAAATTCTGTACGAGCTTGATGAATCTTAGTTCTTTGCATTAACAGTGCCTTGGCAACCGGATCAATGGCGGCTCTAGACTTTTGACTACTGGTTTTATCATTCTTGGATATGCCGTTCTTGGTTTTGTTGTTGTCGGTATCTTGAGTTTCGTTTTCTTTGTCGTTTTCTTGCTTCTTCTTTTTGTCGTCCTTTTTGTCAGCGTCCTTATCATCATTGTTATTATTGTCGTTATCATTCCCATCGATACCTCCCTGTTCGTAAAATTGAATTTTGGATTCGTAATATGCGTGAAAGGGCGATGTGGGTTGCAAAAACGAAAACTTGGGTGTCTTACCCTTACCACTGCCTAAAATACGAGACTCAAAAGCACGACCATTCTTGGCAACATAACTGGCCGTCTTGTCAGCTACGGCACGTATTTCTGGTGGTGGACGAATAATACCTTCAATACCCATAGCTTTTTCTCTCTGTGTCTTTTGAATGGATTAGTTTTGTTTGATACTGGTAGTAAAGTAAATGTTATGAAATTAAGTAAGGTGTAACTCTGTTGTGGCTACTGCTTTATTTTTCGTTGTTGTGTGTGCTTGGATACAACGAAACTTTGGGTTATGGGCTCATATAGAGATGGGACTAGAAAATTTTGAAACAGCAACACAGGAGTACTACTACTACTAGCTACTCTAGTAGAGTAGCTACTAGAGTACTAGCTACTCTAGTAGTAGAAGTTTAGAACGCCAGTTTGAAGTGTTGAACGCCAGTTTGAATTCTTGAACGCCAGTTTGAAGTTTAGAACGCCAGTTTGAAGTGTTGAACGCCAGTTTGAATTCGACTACCAGAGTAGCTAGCTAGTAGACTCTACTACAGTATTACTACTACTAGGAGATAGTAGCTAGTCTAGCTAGGCAGTCTACTACTAATAAAACGTTGGACAACATGAAAGATACAAGACAACACGAAGAACGAACTAGTAGTACACATTTTGTTATTGCAAGGCTTCTCTATTTATTTTCGTGCTAAAAATCCTAATATTCTTCATCCATACGACCCATACCATCCATACAACCCATCCACTGCCTGCTTTGAGCATCATGTTGTGGTCTCTTTGTTTCGTATCGAGTACCAACAATCAACGCAAGGTTGTCAAAGTGGATCCTACCAAAGAGTCTATTCATGATGTGTATCGTTTGGCGGGAGAAGCCTTTCAGAATTCCACGGCAGCAGCACTATCACCACCAGCAACAATATCAGATCTAAAGGCAGGATTTCCACCACAATCTTTAAATACTCAAGATACACGACCACTGATAGAGTCAAAACAAGTTTCTAATCAAGAACGTATTCATGTTGTATTCGAAACAACAACAGCAACAACAAGGTCAGAAGATAAGCAATCACCAGAATCATCAGTACAAAAAAACAAAAACAAACGTGCAACAGAAACAACAACAAGTACTACTATTGGTCGACGATCGAAACGAGCAGCTGCACAGGTTGCCAATGATTCCTTTGCCGATGTGATTCGAGAACAAGATCGACTCATGAAAACAGAAGCCTCTAAAAGCAAGAGAAAAACACGACAACGAGTCAACAACAACAACAACAACAATAATAATAAAACTTCTGCTGCCGGTACTGCTGCTGCTGCTGCTGCTACTACTACTAAATTTACCTCCTCTACACCGGGTCGTCGTTTAGTCGATGGAGCCGTGGTAGCAACATCTTCTCCCAACAACAACAACAACAGCAGCAAACAAAAGAAACGAAAATCAGCATCAGGAACGTTAAAAAAATCATTATCGTTACAAGATCCATCACAAGAAAAAGATTTGTCCATGGCCTTATTGGGAGCTTTGAATGATGGGGGTAGTATGGGACGGATCTTGCGCAAGGGCATGTCGAATGCGGTAGCACAATCGTACGAAGCTACGAGAGCAGCCACACGGTTGGCAGCACTGGAATCCAATGTACCACAAAGATCCGTACAAATGACGGAACTTGTTGCTGGTAATAGCAATGGTGGTGGTGACAAGAAATTAAAAGTAAAGTATGAAAAAGGAGTACAAGGACACGGATATTTTGAAGAGACGGTAGATTATATTCCCACCAGTATCTTGCGACAAGTCGTATCTGCCATTTACAAGAGCGATAAGGAAGGATTGCGTGGACACAATCTTAGCTTTTTATCACCCCGGGTTTTATGGGCATTGGCATGGGATCATTGGCAACGACAAGAACAACGGCAGCAACAAGAACAACAGTCAGCAACAACGCCAACATCGTTGTGGGAACCATTTTCATTGGAATTGGCCTATCGAACCTTGCTTCCCGATGAACAATATGATTGGTCATTTTTGCGACGTCGAAAACAAACCTTATCGGCCAAGGCAATGGAAAATCAACGACAAGCAGAAGCAGCATCAGCAGCATCAGCAGCGACCGGACTAAATAACAATGACGAAGCAGCCAACAACAGTCATTGGGAACAAGCTGCAAGTGCTATTCAAGACGTCGAAACAGCCATGCGAGATTTACAACAACATGATCGTTCGAAACGTGCCGAACGCGTTGCCATTGCTGCCGTTGCTCGTCAGCAACAACAGCAACAGCAACAGCAGCAGCAAGAAAAAGAAACGTGGAAACTTTTAACGCCAACTGAATTTGACAAGGACGAATTGTTGGAGTGTATTCAAACGAGTCCCCTGATGAATCCTGATGATTCCAACAAGATTGTTCAACAACTCGTGGAACAAGCTATGATTCATAATTGGCGTGAATTGGCCAATCAGGATCCTAATGCATTGTACACGAAACTTGTCGACAGCAATCAGAAGGCGAATCACGAACTGCGACTATCTCAGAAGCAAATTGAACAGTGGGTTTTGTACGCACGAACACAGTCCTTGGACGAAATTATTTTTGAGATTTGCAATAGCAATGCCGACTACGTGGAACTTCTTCGGGAAAAGGCCAATTGTGGCACACCCAAAGATTTATGCATGTTTCGGACCATGCCGGACATGTTGCTGGAAGAACTGGGAGACGCCGCACCTAGGATGTCGTTGACCGTGGCGGAATTGTCTCGTTTTTGCGAACGATCGCACATGGCTATTCAAGAGTATCCTTGGCTCGATTGGTTTTCTTCCGATATTCCTGAATGATTGGCATTGGATACTAGTATATCATTGTAGTACCGTAGTACTGTAATAAGAGAAAGTCGATCGGCATTCGCGTAGTACGATGCATAAACAGTAATTCAGAAATTAAAAGTAGGAGGCACTGATATCGCTTGTTCTGATACTACACAGACATGCCTGACGATAACTTCTTCGGCAAACGTTCTGTAAGCAGAGCGTCTTTTGTTAACAGTTGAAACAACTGTAGCACCGAAGCACACGACGCCTTTGTAGTTCTCATTGCAACAGCGGCATTTTTAGCCAGTGATGATAGAAAGCTTTAAAGATGCAGGCAAACTCGTGCCAACAAATTATTCCTTTGGAGGTGAGATTGCGATCAACAGCATCCCGTGCTGAGTTGAGACGAGTCGTAACTTTGTTGCCGCAGTGAGCCATGGCCTGCTAGACAACAGGAGAAAATCCAATTTGCTCACGACAGGCCGTATCTCTTTCTCTCCAACAGAGGAGAGGCTGACTGATAGGGACCTTGTTTATTAGGATGTAATCGTAGTGGCCTCGACCATAAGGTCAGTTTTGGACATTGTTCCTTCCGTCAACCGGTTTCTTGTGCGAGTAAACGGGACTTCTCATTTCCTACTACCTTTATCGTACCAATCAGTCACTATTGTTGTTACGTGGTTGTGGTGGTGGTTGTGGTGGTTTTCCAAACAGAGGAGGGCACATACGTGAACCGGCAATGCGACTGTATAACGGTACCACGGGAGGCCATCCCTCATTGGCAACGACCAAATACTTGCACGCATTTTCCGTGCCCCATGTTGGTTCGGGAATGAAAGGAAATTTGTGTGGCAAATAAAGATCTTCATGCCATAATTCAACGATTCCCGTTGACTTGGTGGTGACTCTGTGTTGCTGCTGCTCCTGTTCGTACTTTTGGTAGGCCATCCATAAAAGCCGTACTCCCAACATGTGTTTTTTTGGATCGGGCAACAACCGTGTAGAAAGCTGTATCTTTCCTTCGTAATACTGTACAAAGAGTTCCAAATAATGTCGAAGGATGGGATGATGGGGTGTTGCACCTATAAATGCCTGAAAGAAACCTGGTCGTTGTTTGGATCGTTCGTGAACTTTGACCGTAACAAAGGATGTGCGTGGACCCAACACATCCCACAACGACATACGGACTCCTAAATCGACGTCAAAATATAGACCTCCTGTTTCCCACAATGCCGCTCCTCGACACATATCCGATTTGTACATGCCTTGAGATTCTTGTCGAAAGTAATTTACCAATTTCGTATCATTGCCCAGTGCATTACGTATAGAGTGTTCACAGTCGCTATCCACGAGAAATCGAACCGTAGCTTTGGGGTGCAAATCAATAATATTGTGAATGTTTTGTTGCAGTACCAGTAATTCATCATCATCATCACCATCATCATCAACAACAACTTTTTCTTGTTTGGTCCGAACATTAGTAGTCGGTAACAACAAATTTTGATAGTGGGTAAAAATTAGAACATTGGGAATATCATGATTGTGCTTTCCCAACTCATGTTGCTGTTCTCGATCAATGATGTTCTGTATCAACATCAGATTATTAGATTCTTGTGTGTACGTTGTTGTTGTTGTCGTTATTGCACCATCCTGCCAATGCCATATTCCCAACAGAAACACACTACCCACTACCACCACCTGGACAACTACCAACAAGAGCACACTTCGAACAAGCTTTTTGCTACTTAAAGTGGGACGGTATGGACGCTGTGACATACCAGAATGAATGGAGTATGGACTATTATATAATAATATCCCTTCTGCCCCCCTCCAAAAAAACAAAAAACAAAAAAAATAGAAAATATGTAGACTATGCGTGGCCTTTTCTCTTTTTTTTGGATGGACAAACCTCTCTAATCGCTATGCCATGCTCCTCCTCCTTGTTATGAAAACTTAAAACCAATGACTGCTGCTACCCGAGGTTTAAATAATAGATAGTAGTATGCTCTACTCCTCTGCTGCCAGATCAAAAACAACCCCAGCTCTAGGTGCTAAGCAGTTTTTTGTTTTTGTTTTTGAAAGGTAGAGAGGCTTAAAAGTCGCAACCGGTAAAACGCAATTAAAATTTGGGACTTGGTAAAAAAATAAATTGTAATGAACAATCATATCATGTTATTATTATAAGCGTAGTAGGGTCTAGTCACACTCCACAGTCACGTCATTGTTTGATCAAACAAGCGATGTGATGAAAAAATGAATGGATTTCTCGCAGCATTTTTATTGAATTTCTTTTTTCAAGAAGAAGAACTTAACTGTAGTTTGGTTGGTTCCTACTGTGTGTATATCAATACACCCGGGCATTGAAAACTGCGAGGTTGAAGTGCACGAAAAGATCGCGTGCGATCATCATCATCACCTTGACATCATCACAACACCATGTTGTCACATCTTCTTTTCTCGATTTTATTTTTTCAGAGATAGAGAGAGAGGGCAAATTGGTTCCCTTTTCGCATTTTCGAGAAACAAATCAAAAACAGTCAAAAAGCTAAAAATGAGAGTACCTTTCAAGGCAGTACAGCGGTTGACACAACAACAAAGACGTTGCGGAACGATCCTACCATCGTCGTCGTCGTCGTCGTCGTCGTCGTCAGCGTCGTCAGCGTCGTTGTCGTTAAAGTCGTGCTTTCATTCCTCGGTCGTTGTTCCGGAAAAGATTGCACAGAGACCATGGGCCGATCCGTATCAGCGTCAATACAAATTTTGGAATCGTGAAACCAGTGTCAAAGATTCCTATTCGTACTTGATTGATATATCACCGGAAAGTATCCAACGGGAAGCCAAAATACTGTCATTGGCAGATCCCAAGGAACCAGCCGATGAACCCTTGCACAAGGGAAAATTGCCGCTCTGTACGACCCTCTTGGGCGTAGGGACGTCTCTCCAAGACTTTGAACACTTGAAAGATCAGAAACCCAATGTTGTATTTATGTGTCCCAGCTGTCCAAAGGCTGCGGAAACACTTCCTCGCGTATTGGAGACCTTTCCTTCCATTGAATGGGTTCACTGCCGATCGGCGGGAATTGATTTTGTCGAATCGGATCAGTTACAAACTATCTGCAGTCAACGCGACATTCGTATTACCAATGCCAAGGGACAATTTTCTTCCAGTTTGGCCGAATATGTTATGATGGCATGCTCCTACTTTGCCAAGGACTTGCCTCGTCTTATGGCCAATCAAAACAAAAAAACCTGGGACAATTACGACGTTGAAGAACTAAGGGGAAAGACCCTTGGTATCGTTGGGTACGGTGACATTGGTAAGGCTTGTGCACGATTGGCCAATGTATACGGTATGCAAATTATAGCCCTTCGTCGGCATCCATTTTTGTCCAAGGACGATCCGCTCTGCGATGTAGTGTACGGAACCGACAAGGCCAGTTTGAACAAACTCATGAGCGAATCGGATTACATTGTTTGTTCGGCACCTTCTACTACCGATACGAGAGGAATGGTCAATGCTGATGCTTTTGCTTCCGTTAAGAAAAATGCCGTCTTTATCAATCTCGGAAGAGGTCCCGTCGTTGACGAAAAAGCTCTCCTGGAAGCTTTGAAGTCTGGACGGCTAAAGGGAGCTGCTCTGGTACGTTTTTGCTTGTTGAAGTTGCAGATTGTTGTTCTTTAGTAGTTTCGTCCCTTTTTTCTTTTCAGTGGAGGGATGCTAATATAATAGTGGGTTCTATTTTTTGGCTGCGAACACAGGATGTGTTTATTGAAGAACCTCTACCTGCAGACAGTGAGTTGTGGGATGCCCCCAATTTGCTGATCAGTCCACATAATATGGACCAAACTGCCACATTCATGCACGAGGCAACCGAATTCTTTATCAATGAAAATATTCCTCGCTTTCTATGCAAGGAGGACCTTTTGAACCCAGTGGACCCATTTCTTGGATACTAATGAATCAAGACTTAGCCAGGCCAGGGATGCGCGTAGATTTTGGAAAGAATCTCACACATGTTGCTGAAATCTTTTCCAATTGTTATACTATATTTATTCATTCATTCATTCATTCATTATTACTCGTAGATTGTCCATACTTTTCAAGATCGCTACCTATGTAATAGCCTGTACTGTCACTGAAACAAGTCTTTTGCTTTAATATAGTTCATGTAAAGTTGTTCTTGGATTCACAACAGTCTGATCCTGAAATCTTCCGAGGAAGGGGTGGGATGCATGCTGATTGGACCTCAAAACTATGGCAGCTGCTAATGAATGTGCAGCTCCATCTCCGGTTATTCACCAGCCCCGTTTCAATTTGCTTGAGTCTGTTGGATAGTGGCTCTTTACTAAAAAAAACTGTTTAGGCGCCGTTACCTATCCCATCGATTGCGTTACATTACAATCGTTCGCAATCAGCAGTCTACGAATGCTTGTGCGAGATCACCTCCAACGCCTTCTTAACAATAGCTTCTTCCCACAGCTTTGTTCCCTCTACTGAAAGATGGATTCCATCCTCAAGAAATAAATTCGGATCGACGGCGCCTCGCTTAACAAAAATGGCTGTGGCGTTGAAGAATTCAGTTCCCTCAGTAGTCTCTGCATAGCACTCCAACCGACTGTTGATTGTTTGAATAATAGGCCAGAGTGGATCTTCGTCAAGGTTTACTCGTGGAAAAAGTGAATTGATGATGACATGTGCAAATTCATCGCGTCGATTCATTCTATCTTTGCGATATATTTCGTTGGCGACAGTCACAATTCCTGCTACGACAGCATCTACATCACAGTCCGCCTTGACAACATCATTGGTGCCAATCATGAGCCACCATGCCATGGGTTTGAGACCCTTTTGCATTTCGCCGTTCGATAATCTGTACATGAGAGTATGAACCTGCACAGAGCAAAGAATGGCAGGTGTCAGATACTAGTAAATTGAATAGATCTTTCTGTGGACTGTAATGTACCGGTGCTTCCAACATTGCTGCCTACCTCATCACCCGCAATCCCCAACGGAAGGGCATCAATTTTGCCTCCACCTTTTCTGGTCAGCAACTCGGTTGTCACGTCCAATTGGTCTTTTAATTCTGAAAGTTCTTTCCCAAAAACCATTCCGTTCATGCGCTCAATAATGGAATCTCCATAAAGAACAAGATCGTACCGATCTCCTGCTTCGAGAGTCTTGTTAAGATTCTCCAAGTGGCCGTTAAAGACCCCCTGCCATCCATCTGGCGCATTGTCGACAGATATTGTGAATGGATTTATGCACTTACAATCGTCAAAGGATATCTCAGAACGACAAAGTTCGTTGCCATCTGTTTTTCGAATATGATGCGTCCATTGTGAGAATGGTTCGTCACTGGAATGCACAATGCAAGTAGATTCGTCAGATTCGCTACCACTGCCACTGCCACGAGCGCTGCCACTGCCACCGCTGTGTGGGATTATTGCGATTACTGCTATTACAACCACGAGACACATCATGATGCCTATACAGCAAACTCCTCTAGCCTTTGGGTTCATCATGGCCAGTTCGGCGGTATAATCTCTTTGGGTGGCCACTTTCATGCGATTCATTCTAGCTTTCTTGTGACGCTTCATTTTGGAGGGTGATGATCCAATGGTAGCTACTGCTAATCCATTGGAATGTCCACGTCCATTCGTACCATCAAATTGTCCTTCTTCACCAGCTTCGTCTTCATCGTCCCAGTATTCGTCATTTTCATCATTATCATCATCACCACCAGGAGCGGCAATTTCAAACGTACTCTTAACCATTTTGCTGTATTCAAATTTTGCGACAATAATGTTCGCTTTCTTAAACTGAATCTCCGAACGCTATCTAGTAGCTCTGGTAGTCACGTAGTCTAGCTACAGTAGGAAAAAAGATGATGTTTCAATTTTATTCTCGCTCTCTCAAGATTCAATCGAGCTTCAATATCTTGCTTTACTCAAGTGAACGAAGGGAAGGAATCGGTGCAGCCAATTATAAGTTGTATACTGTACCTGGTAGTAGGAAATTGTTTGCTTTCTTTTTTTCTGTACTACAATTTCCGATCGACTTATTAATCAATTTGAGAAGCTTGGAGACTTCGGAGGGACGATCGATGTGCTTGTTCAGAGCAAAAGCATGGAGCAACGATCAAAGTTGAAATAAATAATTTCAACCGGTCACGAGGAGGTGGAAAAGATGACTGCAAGCTACAGTAGTCTACTAGGAAGGGGAAATATCCGTAATTAAACTCAATCCCATACCAGGTAGCATATTATGCCTCTGCCAGACCATTCCTTAGCAGGGTAGAATATCCAATGTCTACTCAGAGAGGAACCAGAGCCCATCACAGACACTGAAATTGGGCTGGATTTTTTACCTGCATTCTCCACATCAGAGGCTAAATTGCCAGCTTGTGAGCCAGCCAGGTGTCAAATGTACATTTTCAAGGAGGTGATCATGGTAATTTTATGCCTCTACCAGACCATTCCTTAGCAGGGTAGAATGTCTAATGTCTGCTCAGAGAGGAACCACTACCCATCACAAACACTGAAGTTGGGCTGGATTTTTGCCTGCATTCTCCAAATCAGAGGCCAAATTGCCAGCTTGTGAGCCAGCCAGGTGTCAAATGTCTATTTTCAAGGTGACCATGGTTATAGTGTGCTTCTTCCAGACCATTCTTTAGCAAGGTAGAATGTCCAATGTCTGCTCCAAAAGATAGTGAATTGATGCATGTGTTGCTCAAGGTCGCTCAAGGTTGATATGGATACGAGGAATGAGTACACTACGAGATAGAAGTTAGAAGTATTATATTTTTTTTTAATGAACCTGGGCCAGCACTGCGGTCTCTGCAATTTTATTGAAAGTGAGCGAGTACTGCTGCTTGATATGGCGGTAGATAGCATTTGCAATTTGTAGTCTTTCGGTCGGCATATCAATTATTATTCAAGAAAGTCGTGCGCTTATTACGTCCACCAAAAGGAGTCTAAGAATTTCGTCGGCGATTCCATTTGTTGCCCTCTACGACATTGCACCACCAATCCTCGGGCAGATCCTCCATACCATGCACTGACTCTGGATCGATACCGATGAGATCATAGTATTGTTGCCAGGATATTGTCTGCTTGAGTTGCTGCAGTACCAGGTTACCAACTTGTCCATCACGGTAGCATTTTTGGAAAATCATTTCTACAATTTGGTCACGGGTACTGCAAACGGGCATTTGATTGTGACAGACTTGCAAGAAGGTTCCGTACGTGACTTGATCCGGCTTGACCGATTCATCGGCCTCTAAATATTTCAATACCTTGTGTGCAATCTCCATGGCTCGATTTCGCTCTGGAACATCTCCCGTTGTGTAGGCGCAGGCATTCATGACAGCATTAGCAACCACGACATTGGGTCGTTCATTTTCGTTCCCTTTCTTGCTCAACCCGTCCATCTCCTTCAGTAGATTGAGTGCACGCTCGGCTTTATTTGCACTGGTACTCCGAGCCCAAGCTGCAAAAGTAAAGAACGCTGGTTAGGAATTGTTCAGAACCAAACAAAGCAGCCACTCCTAATACTAGACAGACGCGTTCTATAAACGCTCTTTCACACCTACCATTGATAACAGTGGAGAAACTGTGCGAATCCGGTCGAACATCCTTATCTCCTCCCGCCACTAACTTTTCCATCAGTTCTAAAATAGCCTCCGCCCGTCGGGCGCCCTGCTCTGCCCGCGACTTGGCCCTGCTCCGTGGCGTATTGTAACAAGGTAAAAAAGAGCAAGAGAGATTTATTATGAGCACGACGCGTGCAAGACGAAAATAATAATCAAGACTCGAGTCGAGTTGAGCCTCGCAGAACACGTACCAGACGTTAATGACAGTATTGTAAGAACGGGTATTGGGTTTGGCATCTACGTTCTCTCCAGACTCGTACAGTTGTTGCATGTGATGTAGAATACTTTCCGCCCGCTCTCCAGCTGCAGTATCATCTTCTTGGTGTCCATCAAACTTGCTGTAAGCGTCAATGACCGCATTGTACGAGACAGTGGTTGGCTTGACGTCTTGGTCTCCTGCCTTGTACAAGGATTCCATGCGATCCAAGACCTCCTCTGCTCGAAAAACAGAGCCCTCTTCTCCATTTGCCCAGGCCGAAATGAGACTGTTGTAGTTGTACGAGTTGGGTTTGACTTCTTGCAAGCCCGTCATGTCGAACACGTCTTCCATGCGTCGAAAGACATCATCTGCTCGTTGTGCGGCTCCATACTGTCCACTCTTGGCATACGCGTTGATCACGGCATTAAAACACCGTGACGTAGGTTTGACATCGGGATCTTGTTCGTCAACATACAATCGGACCATGTGTTCGCAAACTTCCTCGGCACGCTGCACAGATCCAAAAACGCCACTGTTGGCATGGGCTTCGACGACTGCCGTGTACGTGAACGTATTGGGCTTTGCTGCTAGATTTATGCCCGAGTGGTACAGCCCCAGCATTTTGTTCAAAATCTCGTCCGCGATGGACCCCGAATTGGGTAATGCCGCTCGACTCATGGCATTGATGACTTTTGTATAGCTTCGTACATCGGGCTGAATGTTTTCAAATTGCTGATAACCGCCTTGGTAAAGTTGTTCCATCTTGAGCAACAGGGCATTGGCCTGTTCGGCGGCATCTATCTCGCCCGAGAATGCCCATGCATCAATCAACCAGTGAAATGTTTTCCGGTCGACCTTCTTACCCCGGCTGCTAAGCGTTGGTTCGTTCTGGTCATCCATATCTGGGAGTGCTAATAACTTATCCGTACGTTTTCTTAAAAAGGCAATATCATCTGCAGGATTGGAATGTTTCTTTTTGCGTCCTTGTGGCGGATGTCGATTGTCAGGATGCGACTGTTGTTGTTGTTGCTGCTGCTGCTGCTGCTGCTGTTGTTCGTTGTGATTCTGTATAGCAAACTGATCGTCGTTCGAAAGATCCAACTCATTTCGATTGCGATCATCTTCCTCATCTGTTCTGTCAGACAGCGAAGGATGATCCAAAGTCGCCCAGCAAATACTTTGTTTTCGAGGTCTATCCAAACAGCCCAGTACTAGTAGCTGTTGGTGTTGCTGTCTGATGATACCCGATCCACTCAGACGACAATAATGAGTAAATGATTCGACCTCGTGAACCGAACTGAAAACAGCCAAGACTGGCAATAGGAGACCAGCACCAGAGATCATTGGTCTTATTGATGAGGGAGCCATTTCAAAAAAAAAAAACCGATCTGATGGTGGTTGTGGTACGATGAACGGTAGGACAGGTCTACCTATAGTAGCTTATAAGAGTACTATTTCTTATTTTTCTCTCACGAGAGGGACTGATGATATAATATGATATACCGGTCCGGTCGCCCCTGTGCCTGCCTTTTTGCCTTCCTGTCGAGTAATTTTGATTATTAGTAGTTAATTAAAATAAGAAATCAATGGTTGAATGATCTTTCTCGTTGTTGTAAAGAAGTCGTCAAGAAGTGTTTTGTTCTTTAACCATCTGCTACTGTACTACGCTTCTTGCGATCGATGGTGACTTCTTCGTCGTCGTTAATTTCTGTTGAGCTTGTTTTTGATGGCGGATGTGAACCACCAGAAAGTACTACAGTACTCGTACTACTACTAGCTAGCTAGTAGTAGTAGTAGTAGTAGTAGTAGTAGCTAGTAGCTAGTAGCTAGTAGCTAGTCGCCCAACGACAGTACTGCGGTTAAGGTGAGTCGCTCACAGGCTCAAGTTTTACTCCTACAATTTCATTGGAGAAAATTCGGCTGGAGTACGTCAGTCGCTTTCGCAGGCTTTGAAGTCATGAATACCTGGGACTGGAAACTATTACTACTCCGAGTAGTAGCTACGTACTCCAGTAGATCTACTAGAGTAAGGCTGACTGTTAACGTTGGCTGACTGTTACTACCATTTAAGGGATTCTAAATTTTCAATAGTACTTATGCAGTAAAACTTGAATATTTTTTACCATGTTAACTACTGTTAATGGCCGTGTTAAATACTCTCAATCACCATGAGATAAGGGATTGAATCAGTCATATATGCTTTACTAGTGCTTTCACAGTATAACGTTAAGGTCAGCCATTTGCTTTTCAGCCCCAGGATATATGATTTTGATTATGTCCTCTAGCTCATTAAGTGATTGTCCAAATTCAATAAATAGATTCTGAATGAAAAGCCCTCATCAAGAGCTGTCCATTTAACTACTCAAAAAGTAATTTGAGACCTTAATGCCTCTTAACTAATTTTTCCTGTGGAAATCCTAGGGTAGAGTCAGCCTTACTCTAGTAGTCAGTAATAGTAGTAGAGAGGGAGGGTTTTTCTCATTATTACGTAACTTATTCAAGAATTTTATGCCGTGAATCTCTCACACAGGTTGTCTACTGTGCGTAGCTCCTCCAATCGCTCTCAGTTCTCTACTACTGTAGCTAGCTAGTAGTAGCCACAATAGCAGCATCTCATCCACGACACGGCAAGAAAACAAGTGCAGCACAGATTGGGATAGATAAAGAATGCGAATACCAGGTACAACCTTGAACAGACTCTCAAAATGATTGGCTCCTGTGGTTGTATGTACCAGAATGGACAGACCATCGTGAATCATTTCTTGCGATCTTTCGCCGTCTACTACTAGTAGTATTCGCGAGGCAGTCATGATGAATCAGCTGCCTTTTCCCCACGCCTTCTCTAGTCACCACATTACACACAAAAAGGTAGGTACAGCGCCAAGAGAAAGGGGCACCAACGGCGCCTGAGATTGATCAGTGCCAGTATGCTAACTGCATTACCCTGCCCGTTTCATCTAGACCAATGAAATAATGCTCTATCCACGTCCGATTTTTTTGACTTGCCAGAGAATGTTTTTTGATAGATAACACACACCTAGTCTAAAGATATAAATTGGGTTGCGTCTTGGCTGGCGTATAAAACTGCGAAAGCGATCAGTCTTCGCATGAATCATTTTCAAGTATTTTGTTCGTTCGTTTGTTTGTTTGCTTGTTTGCTTGCTTCAACGAAGCACCTCGATTCTTTTAGATCACGAGGCAATGTATGCATATTCACCGTTCTTCGTCATCCTCATCCTCGTATTTGTCGTTATAGTATTCTTCATTCTCGTTGTCACTCTCATTTGACCATTGCATTTCATATTGTTGGATTCGACGGATCAGTTGTTTCCCAAGGAACTTGCACTGTCAATGGATCGTCCTTGATTGATATTGGTTTTTTGTTCGATATACGGAACACATTCGTCAGCTTGTGACTGGTAAATGCCACATAAACACCGTTCTGCCAAACAGCAGGCATTTGAATTTTCTGTACATTCTTCCGAATAGAAACATCTCGTATCTTCTGCATATTGTGGATACTTCTGAATGTCCCAAAATGGCATGTTATCACGTGATGAACAGGCTGTCATTTTATAAACATAAGGACGAAGATCAAATTCTGGCAATGCTGATGTGGTTGGATTTTCTTTGCTGGTCGGTAGAGTGGTCGGTAATTGCGTTGTTGGTAAAAAGGTAGGGACAGCTGTGGTAGGACTAGGAGTGGCAATAGACGTTGGTTTCAGTGTAGGCTTTAATGTTGGTTGCTTTGTTGGCTTCAATGATGATTGAGTTGTAGGCTTCGATGTGGGCTGTTGGACTGTGGCCGCCACGACGGTTGCATTTTCAGAGGGTACGACAGATGCCCAATCCGCTGGTCCACCTTCCAATCCGGTGTTGTTCTCGAATTTTTCAATGGTTTCATTCTCCTGCTCTGATTTAGCAGCAAGACACGCTTGATCTTTTTCTGCTGGTACGTAGCGTCCACAAAAACAAAAGTCCACAAGACAGCAACTGTCAGGAATTCCCACACAATCCTCTGGCAAAGTACATTTGGTGCGAGAAGCAAATTCGGGAAAAGCTTCCTCAATCCAGTACTTATTTTCTTCCAAATTACTGCACGTTTTAATTGATGAAGGAACATTTGTAGGAATGGGGGTTGTTGTTGTAGTTGATTGTGAGATGTTTTGATATTGGGTGGGACCAGGTGTGGGACTTCTCGTGGGACGCTCGATCTTGGATATTTGAAAAAAAGTCGGTTTCGTCAAAGGCAGGGCTGGTTTACTCGTGGGAGAAGCAGTGGGAACTGTTGCAGGCGTCAATGCTTGAAATCCAGTACTGTTCCTGGAATTGGAAAGCATCAGTTGCCGGTGTTTCCGTTTCCTCTCCTGGTCGGCACGAAGATTCTTCTGTTGAAGAGATGCCGCCGCCGACGATGACGACAGCGTAGCTGTTGCTGCAACAAGACCCAGCAATAGCAGTGAACGGGAAGAAATATATCGCTTCAGCATCATGGTTGTCTCTCTAAATTTATCTTTTTGTCTTATCCGGAAGGAATAAAATGTGGGGGGTAAGGTGGAAAGGTTGAGAAAGTTCAAAAAGCATCGCCAAACAGTGTTCAGTTCTGTTTTTCATCTTTGCTATTCAGTCGTACCTGGTATGCAGGCGGTGTGATAAGAGAACCAATGTGCGTTTACAGTCATATTGAAAAGGAAAAAAATGATCGAAGGAAACATTATTATTATTTATTGTCACAAAGCCGCAGTGATCAAACGCCGCCGCCGCATTTTCAACAAGCAATAGGACAAAGAAACCTCCTCGATTTTTTTTAACATCATGACATTCCATTTTTTGTCCCGGTATACTATCGGAAGCCTCTGCCGGTCTTCTTCTTCAAACAACAATGGCGACGACAACAACAAAAAGAACAACAAAAAGAACGACAAAACAAATGCAGCCATCACTGCTACAATCACCAGCACCACCACCAACAACAACAACAACAACAATGACACCGTATCCGACAGCAACCATATCAGCAACAGCGGTAGCAACAATAGCAAACCGAATCTCGCTAGCGTTTTTCAGAGATTCAACGATCTTCAAAAGAGTATTGACGACAAGCGTCAGCAACAAAAGGATGTCAAAGACCATATCGAAGAAATTCACAGAGCCATGAGGCAATCAAAACAAGAACGTTCGAAAATGGAATTGGAAATGGAATCCTGTCGCAAGGAAGCTCAACAACTGGTACAACAAGTCGATCGTGGTAACGAAGAATTGTGGAAAATACAAGCCGACGAGACCAAGGCACGGGTCGAACGACAACGTGCTCAACAAGAATTGGATGGTATCAAATTGTTTGTGGAAGAACAGCGACGGCAATTCTTGGAACAATCACGTGACTTTCGGAGATCTGTCAAACGGACTCGATTGCGAGCGTCCATGTTGGGATTAGAGTATGCTCCGTTGAAAGCCTTTGCTACCGTCATGGCAGCCGAAAAGGACAAGAGTGCAACAGCAACAACAACGACGACGACGACGACGACGACGGAGATTGTCGATCCAAGTGCCTTCGAAGAAAGCAACGAAGGCGTTGTCCAGCCTGCTTTGGAATTAGTAGGAGGGAATTGGACGGTAGCTGATGAAGCGTCCAATTCAATAGATCCCAATCGTTGGAAAGCCGACGAACGGGATGACGAAATGAAGACGAGTCTGGACATGTACCACGAAGAGCGGACTTCCCTTACCAAAGTCCAGCAAACTTTGGAGCATCTCCAGACAATCCACAAAAAGGCAGAACAAGAAGCGGTCAGTCGCTTGCAGCGAAAAGAACAATTATTCGCCCAAATGCAGCGTATTGAAAAGGATATTTTAGACATGGAACAGGAATTGAACCGATTGGAACAAGATACGCAAGAGAGTTCAGAACTTGGACAGGGGTTTGAACGAGGTTTGTCGTACAAGTTTGCTTCATGTGTGCGCCTTTCCCTCTTGTTGCAAGCTTATCATCTACGCTCGTTTTTTTTCTTCTATCATCTTTACTCTTTTAGACGTCAAGGTCAAACGCCATGAAATAGCACAGCGTCGTTTCGAGAACGGCGGGTATGCAAGTGGATTCAACAGTCAAAGCCGCGGACGAACTCCCAAGGGTGGCAATCCATATGCCAAGAAGGCTCGCTCACAGTCGGTGCCTACTCCTATTCAAAATGGTGAAACTGTCCGCCACTCGATTCCTGGTTCGCAGGCCGCAATGAATGTTCGTAATCGCTCCGCGGCGTTAGCTAGTAAGTCCGTGACTCCAACTCCTCATCACCGTCGTTCTGGACACAACAACAACAATAGCAACAACATGGCAACTCAACATCCGCATCGCGCAGGCCGCAAACCTCGCAAGGATCGACAGTTTGCGAGTAGCATTAGTATTTTCGACGACAATGGTGGAAACAGTGGCACCCATCAGCACAAAGGAAAGGAAGCAGGCACCAGTGGGAGCAACGCTGGACATTGCACTATCAACAAACTCGTTGGCTCGGATTCGAGTGATGATGACGATGACTTGCTCACGTTTACCCCCTTTGCTAAGAAGAAATAAAAATTTCTGGATTTTAAAGAATCGAAAGAGACATCATGAAATAATGTGGAAAACCAAGCTTTCTTCAGCGAGCTTCCCAGTATTTGTTGAATAATAATAGTTGTATGGTAAAAAAGTCATACTGGGGAATCGAACCCCAGACCACAACACCCTCCTCACTTTGAGCTGTTATTACCAATGCACTGGTAATATTCTTATTCAACTCAAACACCTTCTCTAATTTTCACTTAATTAGGGGTGAACTTTACTTCAGCTATGCCCTTTCAGCACCTCCACGGGGTTACTTTCGCCCTACGTTTCTCTCATACGCAAGCTTCTTCACATTGTGTGTCGGCATACCAGCTAGAGATCATTTCTCATGTCTGCTCAGCCATGCCCTTCAGCCCATACTTAGGAACACCCATACTTAGGAACACCTATAATGGTATTTGTCTTCCACGCGACTCACTTCGTCACGTGCAGGCATGCTTGTGATCGTGCGATCATCTTTTTCTATTACTAGTAGTCTACTAGGATGTGTGTAATGTCTGCTCCCGTTCTTGTACCATGAAGGAAACCCCAGACCATAACAAGACCACGCGCAAATTAATAATGTATAAACTCAAAATAGCTAGTTCATTACTAGTACTACTACGATAATATTATTATTTTAGCAGTACCAGTAAGAAGGACTTAATTGTACGTAGCGAGATTGAGAGGTGTCGGAAGATGTGTGCGCACTCCGTTTTTCAGAAAATGGTTTTTCCTGACCGCACATGCATGAACTATGAAATAAACCACACGAAAACAGAAATTAAGATACAAATAGTACCTTAAGAGTTAAGAGCTATTCGTGCATTATTCTTGCACGCGTAGGAAAAAGAAACTGGAAAGAAGCATGGTGAGTCAAATAAACGAGGAAACAAAGGATGGACACAACGTATCTCGAATCGAAAGGGTTTGCCCGGCTCTGCTAGATCTTTTGACGGCTGATGGTGGATCCGCCCGAGACACGTTGTTTCAACTTCTGGATTCAAGCCACGACTCATCAAGAATAGCACCAACAGCTGATTCTGACGTACCGTGGTATTGGCAACAAGTCCATTTAAAGCTGACTCTGCAAATTTTGGTAGCCCGGACTTCGAGTGAGCTTGCAAATGCTGTCGTGAAGAACAATGCCCTTAAACCAAACAATTCGAACAACGAAACAGATCCTGCCGCATCATCATCCGTCCCGGTACAATTGTCTCAACGCCTGCATTTATTTCGAGACCTGCTATTACAACTGGAAGCCAAGATACGAGCAGCCGAAGAAGAGGAATATTCAGATGTTTCCTCTGACCAACCCAATAGATATTCACACGCCCAACTCTTCGCTCAAGTATGCCTGGCCTACCAGCTACGTCCTGTCGAGAAGCGTGTACTGCAATTTCTAATTACTGCCAAAATTCAACCTGCTACCTGTGCCATGTTTTTGCTATTACCCGCTACCATGGATTACTACAGTAGTTTGCCAGGTTCAGGGCACGGAGGAGACGAATCGATGGCCTTTTTATCGAGCACAATACGGTACGCTTCGGGAGGCACAGCCTTGGATTGGAAGACTCTTGCTAATGACGACCATGTACTCTGCAAAGACCGTGTCCTGATTGTAGAGCAAGAAGAATACAGCGAAGTTTCTAAATTGACGGTGTCCTCGGAAGCAGTCAAAGCATTTTTATTTTGGACCATGACTTCCGAGGACAAATTAAAACTTGCCGGAACAAAATTGCTGGACCTGGTACAAGACAATAACGAGACTGGATGCGAAGATAATTCTGCAGTGCCCCCTTCTAACAAGCAGCAATCTGCCCGTGTATCGGAACTCGATACAGATGCAAATGTTGAAGATATATTGAGTAAATTACAGGGTTCTATCACTCCTTCTATAGACGCAGACGACGTTGGCGATGACAAATACGACGCTGTTTTAATGGCGGAATTCAACGACGCCAACGACGGCGATCAGATGAAAGAATCGGCCCCTCTGGTATCAAGCCAGGAAAAAGAAGACGCACAAGGCGGCGACGATGAGGAGGACCATACAAAACCTGTGGCCTTTGAGAATGAACTCGACTATCTTCACCAATACTTTGAAATAGCCATGCACAAGGTCGCGCTTTCTCGCCAACGTACAGCACAAGACTTGAAGAATGCGTCACTTAATGATATGAAGCCTTCTTGGATGAGAAGTGGAAACGAAAAATCAGTCAAGCAACGATCAGTCGGAGAAATCTCTGCCAAACTGCGATTGTCGACGCGCAAAATGGAGCTTTCATTGGCATTGACGCGACAACAGGGAGCCTTTTATCCGCGTCTAGAATTGTTGGCTGAGCAGCTTCAACTCGATGACTTCCAAAAGTTTGTCCTCGTGTACTTGGCTGGATCCATGATTAGTCCCGTCTTCAAATCATGTATTCAGGGCGATGATTCCTTTACTAGCAGCGACAAAAATGCTAAAGTAGGAGATCTTCTGGTAGCCTACTTTGGTACTTTTTCCGAACAAGTGGCTGCCAGGCCATACTTTTATAAATCCTCGCTACTTCTTAAGAAAGGAATCGTCAAGACCATAAAAGACTTTTCCGCTCCACCTGATTTGACAGATCAGCAAGTGCGATTGGATCGCAGAGTGCTGGACACAATCGTTGGTCTCGACAAAGAATCGTCAGAAATATCCCAGGGCAGCCATCTCTTTGAGCCAAAAGTGTCATTGGATTCGGTTGTCTTGCCAGATATGTTGAAAGAAACCATTGCTGGATCCGTAGCGCATTTTGAGACGTTTCGGGCCTATCGAAAACACCATCCTGATTTTGACGAGGCAATCAGCTATGGCGTTGGGCTAACGTTAATGTTTTGTGGAAAATCGGGCACTGGTAAGACCATGACAGCGAATGCAATTGCAGCAAAATTGGGTAAAAAATTGCTTCTGGTTAACTTCCCTTTGCTCAATCAACAAAACGGCCGAGATGACAATCACGAAACCAAGTTCCAATCCATCTTTCGAGAAGCGGAGCTATCGGATGCTATCATTTTCTTTGATGAATGTGAATCACTGTTTTCTAAAAGATCCAGCGGTGGTTCATCAGAGACCACAGAGCTGTTGACCGAATTGGAGCGTTTCGAAGGCATTGTTTTCCTGGCCACAAATCATCCCTTTGATCTCGACGAAGCCATGTACAGAAGAATCAACGAAGTTTTTGAATTCAAACCGCCGAATTATCTGGAACGCTTACAGATCTGGAAACTTGTGACCTCCCATAAAGCTGTGCCTTGTGGCCCTAACATTGACTGGGAGTCTATTGCGTTAAAATATGAACTGACAGGGGGGTTTATCAAGAACGCCGTCATTTCAGCTTTACTCGACGGTGTTGGCCGTAATCCAAACTCTCCCCAAATCACGGAACAGGACATTTTGAACGGTTGTAAGAAGCAGGTTCGTGGAGTCTTGCAGATGCTTGACTTTCACGAGCGCGTCATTCCCAAGAATGGCTTGAGCGATCTCATTGTGAGTGAAACTGTCATGGAAAAGCTTACCGAAATGGTCAGTCTGGAGAAAGCCCGTGGTATTCTCTTTGGCACTTGGGGATTTGATGAATCCATGCGAGCTCGACAAGGTACCACTGCTTTATTCTGGGGGCCCAGTGGCACCGGGAGAAGCCGCTCAGCCGAAGCGATTGGATTTGAATTGGGCAAACCGCTCAAGGTAGTGGATCTTCCACGACTTCTAACTGGCAGTAAAGGCGACGGAAGCAATGGTAACTCTGAAAATGATGCTGTGAGGACCGTTTTCCAGGTACGCCTTCAATCCTTACTCAATCTTATATGAAATTATAAGCATCAACAATTTTCACTATTTCTATGCGTTCTGACCGAGTCCTTCCATTGGCTCTCTTTTCTTTTAACAGGAAGCTCGACTTCAAGATGCCGTACTGGTTTTGGATGGCTTTTCACTTGATACAGGTGAAAATGGCGGAGGAACGGAAGGAGATGCCCGTTTACTGAACGTAGTTGTCCGAGAAATGGGAGGATTTCCTGGTGTTGTTATCATGATGGTTGATACACCAGGATCCCTCGATGTATTTGTCAGTCGCATTGACAAATCGTTGCTCAAGAGTCTAAAGTTTTTGGTAGAATTCAAGTTGCCTTCGACGAGCAGCTGTCAGATTCTCTGGGACACGCTCATGCCTCCTGCCTTACCAGTGTTGAATGACATAGACTACAAGAAGCTTGCTGAAGCTTCTCACGATTTCAGCGTGTCTCACATTGGCAATGCCATTTATCGAGCCGCTGCAGCCGCGGCTTTGAGGTCCAATCCCAAGGAACGATTTGTGGGTATAAAAGATTTGTACGCTGCGATTGAGGAGGAAAGGACAAGAGGCGAGTCTTCTGTTGATCGTTGGGTCAAAGCTCAGTACATATAATTGATTGATGATTACTGTAGACTCTACTAATGCCCCATAGTATTCTAAATCCGGCGGGATTTCAAGAATTGCTAAGTAGCTAAAGTAGCTACTGTAATCGATGTATTGTAGGAGTAGTCTACTCTCAACTACAGTAGTAGGAGAGCCTCTATTACAACTACTACTAGCTACTCTACTATCGGTACTAGAGTAGCTTGGTCTACTAGACTACAACAACTAGCTACTCTAGCTAGTAGTAGCTGGAGTACTGGTATTAGTGTCGTAGCTACGACTACTACTTCTTAATAGTATTAATCGTAGTAGACGACTAGTAGGACTACTGGCTAGTAGTACTACTAGACTAGTACTGGTAGTAGACATTCTAGCTAGCTACTCTACTACTAGTAGTTCAGTAGAAAAACAATACACCAATCAGGGAAAAAATACACCAATTCAGGAGAAAAATACACCAATTCAGGGGGAAAATTTGGGGAAAATTTGCTCCCACGAGGGAAACTTTGCCCCCATCCTGTGGTGTTGGGGGGAAATTTGCTCCCATGAGGGAAACTTTGCCCCCATCCTAAGTCCTCTACTTTTATTCGTAGGAGGTCGGTCTACTAAGTCAACTAAGTAGGAGTAGTACAGTAGGTAGCAAAAAAGGAGCAAAAAAGGAGCATGCAGTGTATTACCATCGGAAAGGTGAAAGGTTTAAAGCGAATGACGTCGCTTGGTAGTGTGCACTATTTTGCTGCGGCTTACTACTACTAGGGTCTAATACTGTAGTACTGTACGTAGTAGTAGCTGCTGTAGTACAACATTTGCCTACGACTGCTGCTAATAATGGAATACTAGCTACTGAATAGACTAGCTAGAGCTACGTAGTAGTAGACTACTACTCCAAAATAATCGCTACAATAGTTTCAGAGTCGATTATCAAATAATAATCAGATTAAGGAAGGATATTAATACTACAGATATGCTGGGAGACGAAGCAACAACAGCAGGTATGGAGCCGTCTGCAGCGCTTCTCCAGCAATATCCAAAGCCACCTAAAGTGGTTGCTAGTGTGATCTTTTTTGTAAACCCCTCAAGTGGAGGACACAAAGGAACGTGTCTTTTAAAACAACTGCGAGCAGCAGGTACCAAAATTGATTTAGGCCAGGGTCGTGCAGTTAAACTCACGGCGTTTGATATTTCTCTTTGGGCAGTTACCACCGCTTCTACTGATACTATTTCTTTTCCTCCATGGACTGAGTTACAAGAGTCGCTACTCGTCCAGGGCGGTGGCGATGAAAACGAAGAGATGGAAGTTTCCATCCTTCCGTCTGTGGTCATTGCAGCAGGAGGAGATGGAACATTTCAATGGGCAGTGGACATATTGAGGAATCCTCAGGTACGACAAGGACTTGTCAAGTCACAAGAATTGCCATTATGGCCCTCTCGATTTGTTCCTTTGCCATTAGGGACGGGCAATGAACTTGCCAATGTCATGGGTTGGAAGACAGCTCTTGATAGATCCAACTATTGCTGTTGCCTCCGACGATCTAAGTTACTGATCATTCCAGACTTGAACGACTATTTGCGGGAAGTACTGGATAATCCAGTCGTTCCTTTAGACGAGTGGCAAGTGACCGAGACCAGCAGTGCAACAGCATCGGGACTTCCCTCTAAAACCACAGTTCATTCTATGCTTTGCTTTGTATCGGTAGGAATCGATGCCAAGATTGCATACCAGTTTGCACAAATTCGAGACGGGAAGGCCAAGTGGAGAACTTCCAAAGTTTGGTTAAATAAGGCAATCCATGCTTGGTATGGTTTCAAGAATATTATTTCGCCCCATGAAAGTATTGAACAACGAGTAAAGTTGATGGTCGAATTAAATGATGGCAATAGCAACACTGATACAGCTATTATCAATGACGAATTAATTCCTTTGGATATTCCCCATAACCTCCAGAACGTTTCAATTCTCAACATTGCTTCTGGAGCTGATGGGGCTGAATTTTGGGGAGGACTTCAACCCAGTCGACCGGATGAATTTCCCGCTTCGCATCAATGTTCATTCGCTCCCTCTCCGAGCGATGGTAAATTAGAAGTTTGCGGTCTCCGTAATGTTTTCCCTCACTTGGCAGCCACCAAAGTGGGACTCCAGCATTCACACCGATTGGCGCAAACATCATTGGCACGAGTTCAAGTCCTAAAAGCCGTTCCCGTTCAATTGGACGGAGAACCTTGGATGCTCAACGAAGGAGACACGTTACTCATACAACCTCGTCCCCGTCCTCCGGAGGAAGATATTGCTACCACGGCAGTTAATGTCGTTCAAGGTCCCGATCAGACCCGAACACAAACACTGGAACGATCTTCTTCTTCAGAGAGCTTCAATCGACTTACGCTTGCTCTACAGCGCCTCGGTCTTCGGGCCAAAGGAACACTTCTTCCTACCAGACGTCGACAAGAGGAAGGCGCGGCCGAGATTTCACATTCGGAATCGGCTGCTCGAACGACGGATAACAGTAGTCTGAGACAGCGATAGCCTATTTCATCGATATCGATGTGACTTAAAAATTTGTACTTCATCTATTGATTACTGCGTGTAGTAGTGGCTACCCAATACTAGTAGACTACTTCTAGTACTCTGTATTATTCCTGGATTGTACTAGACTAGTAGATGATCATGGCGATGTTGTCGCGTCGTGTCATGAAAGGTTCGGTGTCCTCATTGTAACGATAGTGTAGAGTTAAAGTTTACATACAGAGCTGTTGTCACCAATCGAGGGATATCCCTTTCCCGGGATTTCCAAAACTGCCCCGGGATGGGGAAAAACACAATCCCGGGGTTGTTTTTGGAAGTAGCATTTGTTGGGCTTAAGTAATATGAACCGTTATTTTTAACAGCATATGATCTAATTACTAT
>Ga0210036_1001361_pt1 | contig 27625 bp, 21 predicted proteins | sample CryGeymeta201515_FD_185469 | JGI IMG/M metagenome (GOLD analysis project Ga0210036, IMG submission 185469) | Groundwater microbial communities from Crystal Geyser aquifers in Utah, USA - Crystal Geyser metaG 2015-15 (SPAdes) (version 2) | ecosystem: Environmental > Aquatic > Deep subsurface >...
CTCGTGGCGCGATTCGTCGCAGGCCAAACACAAAAAAGCCGACACCCGCGAGACGCTTCAAGCGGAACGTCCGTGGCTGGCGCACTACGAAAAAGGCGTGCCGTTCACCGTCAGCGTGCCGCGCATCCCGTTGCATCATCTTTTGCGCTCGGCAGTGCGGCGTTTCCCGAACCGCGCCGCGGTTTACTTCGAAGGCTCGCGACTTTCGTACCGCGATCTCAACCACCAGGCCAACCGCTTCGCCAATGCCCTGCTCGCTCTCGGCGTGGGACGCGGCGCGCGCGTGGTGTTGCTCCTGCCGAACGTGCCGCAAATGGTGGTGGGGTTTTACGGCGCGCTCAAGGCGGGCATGGTGGCGGTCTTCATGCCGCCCATGACCGACCCCGAGGAACTCGTCCGGCAGGTGCGCGACGCGGACGCCAGCGTGCTGGTGACGCTCAACCTTTCGGCGGGACTGGCAAAGCAGATCCAGGCCAGCACGGGACTGCCGCACATCATCCTCACCGACCCTGCCGATTATCTCTCCGTTTGGAAGAAGATGATCTCCCGCTGGCGCAACCGCGGCCTGACGGCCTTCGGCGGCGCCATCCGCTGGCGGCATTTCATGCTCGCCCAGGATTGGCGCTCTCCCACCCTCGAAGTGGATCCCGACGAACTGGCGGTCATCCAATACACGGGCGGCACCACCGCCGCCGCCAAGGGCGTGATGCTCTCGCACAAGAACCTGGTCGCCAACGCCCTGCAGACGCGTCACTGGATGCCCGCCGCCGTGGAAGGCCAGGAGCGCTTCCTGTGCGTCCTGCCGTTCTCGCACAGTTACGGCCTGACGACCGCCTTGAACGTCCCGATTGCGTTGGGCGCCGCGCTGGTGCTCAAAGCCCGTTTCGAGATCCACGATATTTTGAAGGCCGTCAAAAAATACAAGCCGACCATCTTCCCCGGTGTGCCGAACATGTACGTAGCCATCAACAACTTCCGCGGCGCGCGCAAATACGGCATCTCCTCCATCAAGGCCTGCATCAGCGGCTCCGCCCCGTTGCCGGTGGAAGTGCAGGAGGCCTTCGAAAAACTGACCAAAGGAAAACTCGTCGAAGGCTACGGTCTCACCGAGGCCTCGCCCGTCACCCACGCCAATCCGTTGGGGGGCAACCGCAAGGTCGGGAGCATCGGCGTCCCGCTTCCCTCCACCGAGGCCGCGGTCCTGGACCTGGTTCACGCCCGCAAAGAGGTCAAGACGGGCCAGATCGGCGAACTCGCCATCCGCGGCCCGCAGGTCATGCTCGGCTACTGGCGCAACGAATCTGCCACCCGCGAAACGCTCACCCCCGGTGGCTGGCTCCTGACGGGCGACGTGGCGCAGATGGACGAGGACGGCTACTTCCGCATCATCGCGCGCAAAGCCGATATGTGGTATCCCGCCAAATCGGACGAACCCGAAACATCGGGCAAGCCGAAGCCTGCCTTCCCGCGCGACGTGGAGGAAGTGCTTTACGAAATTCCGCAGGTAAAAGAGGCGGCGGTGGTCGCCATTGCGGGAAATCCCTTCGCGTTCGTCATTGCCGGACGCGAACGTCCCACGCCCGAATCCGTCCTGGCCTATTGCAAGCGGAGATTGCCTCCGCATTTGGTTCCGCGTTTCGTGATCTTCATGGAAGATTTTCCGCGCACCTTCATTGGGAAGGTCCTGCGCAGGGAGTTGGCAAAGCGATATGAAAAGTACCAGTCTGGCGAGGGGCGCTCCGTTTGACGTTCCGGCTCAGGTTAACTTCATAGAACAAGGCGCAGGCGCCCCCGTCGTTCTCGTTCACGGGCTGGCGGCCTCCCTGCGCGATTGGGACTACCTCCTGCCCGAACTGGACGCGGCGGGTTATCACGGTTACGCGCTCGACCTGCTCGGCCACGGCGAGAGTCCCAAACTCGATTCGCGCGCCTACAAAACCAAGTGGGTCTACAAACACTTTGTCCAGTGGATGGACGCGCTGCAATTTCCCGAACCGCCGATCCTCGTCGGCCACTCGCTGGGCGGCTACCTGTGCCTGCGCTATGCCATCCGCCATCCCGAAAAAGTCCGCGCGCTTGTGCTGACCAATCCCTTCTACAAACTCGATCAACTGCCCGCGCTCTTGCGCCGCACCTATCGCCGCCCGACCATCAACGCGCTCGTCGTCGAGCGCATGCCCGAATGGGTCTTCCGCTGGATCATTGACCTGACCAACGCCGCCTTCGGACGCGCGGGCGACTCCGACCTGACTTTATCGGACAGCGTCCGACTGCAGACCGCGCTGGACTACAAGCGCACCGCCCCGGGCGCCTTCAACATCCCGAACACGGTTCGCGACCTGACCTCGGACCTGCCGCGCGTCACCATGCCGACTCTCCTGCTGTGGGGCGACCGCGACCAGACCCTCGCGCCCGATTCGTTCCCCGCGCTGCTCCGCTCCCTGCCCAACGCGCGCGGCCAGGCGCTCTCCGGGGGACACGTTCCGCACCAGTCCAACCCATCCGAATACAATCGTCTCGTGCTGGAGTTTTTAAAATCACTGCCCTGAGCGTTTTATCCGATCCACCGCCCTGAGCGTTTTATCCGATCTGCTGCCCTGTGAGCGATACCCGCCGATCCGCTGCCCTGAGCGGAGGGCCGCGCTTTTCGTCCCGCAGTCGAAGGGCTGGTAGATTCAAACAACCACTGCTTTGGTTATCCATCCTTCGACTGCGCTCCTCGAAGTGCGCTCGTCGCTCCGCTCACGACGGCGGTTACTACCAATCCACTGCCCTGAGCGTTTTATCCGATCCACCGCCCTGAGCGGAGGGCCGCGCTTTTCGTCCCGCAGTCGAAGGGCAGGTACATGGAACAACGCTTGCGCATGCAAGCCGTCCTTCGACTTCGGGACGACAAGCATCGCCCTCCGCTCAGGACTGCGGCGTCTTCTAACCCACTGCCCTGAGCGGAGGGTCGAGTAGCCCATGCTTTTCGGGCGTATCGAGACCCGCAGTCGAAGGGCGGATAAGCGCGCAGGACATATTTTAAGGTTAATCACCCTCTTGTCCTCTTGTGACGACCTTGCGGATATGTTAGAATGCAAACCAACCTGCCATATATGTACTGGTTTTGTGCCGGGTAGCCACCATATATGGCGGCTACATTTGTTCTAATTTGGAACCATCCATGCGCTGTCCTTACTGCCAAAACGATGAATCGAAAGTGCTGGATACTTCCCACGATAGTCACGGGGGTATTCGCCGTCGCCGCGAGTGTATGAAGTGCGGACAGCGCTTCAGCAGTTACGAACGCCCGATCCTTTCCACCCCCCTGATCGTCAAACAGGATGGCATGCGCGAAGAGTTCGACCGCGAGAAACTGGCGCGCGGCATCCGCATCTCGTGCGCCAAGCGTCCCGTCTCCGCGGAAGACATTGAGCGCCTGACCGGGCAGGTGGAATCAGAATTGCAAAAAATGGGCAAGGCCGAAGTCTCGTCCCGCGTGGTGGGGGATTTAGCCATCAACGGCCTGAAAGAACTGGATCAGATCGCCTACATTCGCTACGCCATCGTCTACCTGCGCCTGCGCGACCTGCACGCGTTACGCAGCGAAATAGACCGCCTGCTCGAAGGCTAATTCAACCGACAGTCCGCTCCCGGGGTGGAGTGTCACTGTCGGTTTTTATTGTCTCGGTCCCTACATACCCCAGAGGAGAATTTATCATGGCTGTCAAAGTCATTCCATCCACGAAGCAAGGTCTTTTGCCAACGCCCGCCATGCCGCGCGGGCTTCCCAAAGCAGAACTGACCGATAACGCCCGCCAGGTGCTGGTGAAGCGTTACGTCCGCCGCGGGGATGACGGCCAGCCCGTCGAAACCGTGGAGGAGATGTTCTGGCGCGTGGCGTATCACGTCGCCAAAGCCGAGGAGACCTGGGGCGGGGATGTCAACGCGCGCGCGGTCGAGTTTTATCACCTGCTGACCAGCAAGAAATTTTTCCCGAACTCTCCCACATTTACGGGGGCGGGTACACCGCTTGGCCAACTAGCGGCGTGTCAGCCTTATCATGCGCGGGTAGTTACCTCACGAGGCTTGATTCCGATCGGGGAACTGGTAGAGAAGCAAACAGCGAGTGACGTAGTTACATTCCAGCCTCCTGAATCGGATGAGCCTGTTTCTGCCTATCGGGCAGCCTCGGCAAATTTTGGTCCCGCCAGGCTGGGGAAAATTCTGGCGGGCGTTCCCAACGGTGTCAGGCCGGTCATGCGAGTGACTGTCCTTGGAGGGGTGCATCTCGATGTAACACCCGATCATCTCGTTTGGGCTTCCCCTCCCTCCAAACACGGACGGTTTGGATGGCATGAAGCGGGCGAAATTGAGCCGGGTTGGCTTCTCATGGTAGATAGCCGGCCAAAACCATTCCCTGCTGAACAAGTGGAGGGTTTCGACGAAGCAACGGCGGCGGTTGTGGCCTGGTTGCAAGCAGATGGGTATGTAGGCCAGCCAGCAACAGCAACCAGCCCGATCATTGAATTTGAGACCATCCATGATGATGAGTTTAACTGGATCCAAGAGCAAATTGCGCGTTCCCCTCTAGTTGAATTTCATCAGAAAGTTCATGAGGAGGTAGTGCAAAATGAGGCTCTACAATATCGCCGGATACGAATTTATGGCAAGAAACCTTATGCCCTCTTGAGACAATATGGATTGGCCGAACGCAAAGCCGCTGCCCGTGTTCCAGAGCAGGTGTTCCGCTCTCCTGTTTCTGTGGTGGCATCCTACTTGCGAGCGCTTTTCCAGTGTGACGGCTCAGTGGAGAGAAGCGGCTTTATCAGTGTAAGTTCCGTCTCTTGTCAACTGTTAGAAGGAGTACAACTCCTGCTACTTCAGCTTGGTATCTCTTCCCAGATTATCGCTTATCATCATTCACGAGAGAGGCGCTTGCCTAACTACAAACTGCATATTGGTTTGTATTCCAGCCGGGTACTTTTCGAACAAAAGGTGGGGTTCGTTTCTCGCGAGAAACAGGAAAAACTGGCAACGCTCAATCAACAGGGCGGGAAGCAGCAAAGTACATTGCGCGCTGTTGAGGTGGATCGTGTCGCGCACCTGGGCGAAATGCCCGTCTTCGATATTCAAACCTCCGATAGTACTTACCTCTCTGCTCATCTTGCAGTTCACAATTGTTTCGTACTCCCTATTACCGACGACATGGGGCGCGACCGCGCGGGCATCTTCCAAACCCTGCGCGACGCGGCGCTCATCCAGCAGACGGGCGGCGGCAACGGATTCTCGTTCTCGCGCCTGCGCCCCAAGGGCGGACTGGTCAAATCCTCCGCGGGGCAGGCTACGGGGCCCGTTGGATTCCTGCGCGTCTACGATCATGCCTTTGGGGAGGTGGCCCAAGGCGGCACAAGGCGTGGGGCCAATATGGGCGTCCTGCGCGTGGACCATCCCGACATCGAAGAGTTCATCACTTCCAAGACGAACGAAAACGCCATTACGAATTTTAACATCTCGGTCGGCATCACGGATGCGTTCATGCGCGCCGTGAAGGAAGATGAAGAATGGGAGTTGCGCTTCCCCGACATCGCCGCAAAAGAATATCGCAACTGGAGCGGCACGCTGGAGCAGGCTGAGCAGGCGGGCATGCCCATCCGTTCATACGGCAAGGTGCGGGCGCGCGGCCTGTTCGATAAGATCGTCAAACAGGCGCATCACAACGGCGAGCCGGGCGTGCTATTTTTGGACGCGGCCAATCGCGGTAACCCCGTCCCGCATTTGTATCAACTGGAATCAACCAATCCGTGCCATCGCGGAACAAATCTCGTTCACACCAATTTGGGCGCGGTTCCAATTAAAGATTTGGTTGGATATGAATTTCAAGTTATTACGCCGGAAGGCGAATATGCTCGCGCAACTGCATATCCAACTGGAATTAAACCGTTGTTCCGCGTTCATCTAAGTAACGGTTCAACCATTGACCTAACAGAGAACCACAACTTGATTATGAGCGACGGTTCAAAGCGCATGGTTAGTGATTTGGTTGTAGGCGATGAGATAAAACTTGCCACGCAGGTTTTGACGCCCGAGATGGAATTAGTTGACGCTATTGAAAATTCAATGCAACATGCTGTTGAACAGACTTTCTCTCAAAATATCTGGCATGAAACTAAATCGGCAGGTTTCGCTTCAGTTATCTCTGTAGAAGATTTGGGCATTGTTGAAGAAGTTTTCAACATAACTGTGGATCATCCCCTTCACCAGTTTGCTGTAAATGGAATCGTCTCGGCGAATTGTGGAGAACAATTTTTAGGGCCTTACGAAAACTGCTGTCTCGGGTCAGTCAACCTCAACGAACATTGCGGAGCCGATGGGACGGTGGACTGGGAGTCCCTGCGCCAGAGCGTTGTGACGGCCACGCGTTTCCTGGACGATGTGGTGGAGGCCAACGCGTACGTTCCCGCGGTGCCGCAGTTGAAGGAGGCCGCGCACCGCGCCCGCCGCATTGGGCTGGGCATCATGGGGCTCGCGGACTTGATGTATCACGCGGGGGTGCGCTACGGCTCGAAGGAGGGACAGGAATTCGGCGCGCAGGTGATGGAGTTCGTCCGCTACCACGCCATGCAGGCCAGCATCGAACTGGCCGAAGCGCGCGGTCCGTTCCCCGCCATCGAAGGCAGTATCTACGATCCCGACGACTTGAAGTGGACCCCGCCCCAGCCGCTGACTCCCACTCAGAATCGCTGGACCCGGCCCGAGGTCAAGTGGGAGGCGATCCTGGACGGCGTCCGCAGGCACGGCATCCGCAACGCGGCGCAGACCACCGTCGCGCCGACCGGCACCATCGCCACCGTCGCAGGCTGCGAAGGTTACGGCTGCGAACCCGTCTTCGCGCTGGCCTACATCCGCCACGTCAACGATCACGGCAAGGACCTTCGGCTCACCTACGCCAGCCCGCGCTTCGATGAGGCGCTCAAGAAACTCGGCCTGGACGAGGAGAAGCGCCAGGAAATTGTCGAACAGGTGATGAGCGAAGGCTCCTGCCAGCGCGTCGCCGAACTGCCGCAGGCGATGCGCGACACGTTCGTTGTTTCCGCGGACATCAGCGCCGAGGAACACGTGCGGATGCAGGCCGCCTTGCAAATGTTCGTAGATAACAGTCTGAGCAAAACTGTGAATTGTCCCGCAAACGCCACCGAGCACGACGTGGCGAACGCGTACATGCTGGCGTGGGAACTGGGTTGCAAGGGCATCACGGTCTACGTGACGGGTTCGCGCGAAAAAGTTGTTTTGGAGACGAAGGCCACCGCCGAGAAAAAAGTCCCTGCGCCTCCTCCTGACCTCGAGCCGGCTCCCGTTTCGACGGGCGTGGTGTGGCACGAGACGAAGAAGCCGCGCCCGCGCGCGTTGACCGGCCGCACGTTCAACGTGGAGACGCCCGTCGGCAAGGCCTTCATCACGATCAACGAGAACGGCGGCGAACAGCCCTTCGAGGCGTTCATCAACACCGCCAAGGCCGGCTCGGAGACCGCGGCCGTCTCGGAGGCCATCGGACGGTTGATCTCGTACATTTTGCGGATGGCCAGCCCCATCGTCCCGACCGACCGCATGAAGGAAATCGTCCGCCAGTTGATGGGCATCGGCGGCGGACGGTCGCTGGGCTTCGGCCCGAACCGCGTCCGCTCCCTGCCCGACGGCATCGGACAGGTGCTCGATCACTACCTGCGCGAAAAGAGCGGATTGTCCCCCGACCCTATGGAGGAGAAATCCAACGGCGGCAACGGCGGGCACATCACCCTCGAAGCCGAGGCCGCGGAAAACGCCGCGCCCATGCGCATCGGCGACCTGTGTCCCGAATGCGGGGAGGCCGCGGTGGTGAATGAGGAAGGTTGCAGGAAATGTTACGCCTGCGGATATAGCGAGTGCTAGCGTCCATGTCTACATTCGTTCCCGCCGCCGAACGCCTCCTGCGCGCTCGCGGCTTGATCCAAAAGGCGCGCGCAGCGCGCATCCCGGCCGAACTCGGCCGAAACGACCTGTCCTATATCGCGCAGGTTCGAGACCTGCTGCGCCAGGCGCGCGACCTGGTCAAGTTCATCCCGCAGACCGCGGGCGTGTCCGCAACCATGAAAGAGGAAGTGAAAAAGATTTACGAGGAGATCGAAGAGGCAAACCGGGAAATGTTCGGCAGGCCGGGGTAGGTTTTTTGGCGCGGTGCGCACGCTTTCAACCATTGCATCGAAAAAGTTGAGTATAATCAGGCCATCTACTATTGAGAGGATTTATCCTTATGAAGGTAGCCATTCTCGCGGGCGGATTGGGGACGCGTTTATCAGAAGAAACGATCGTTCGTAGAAGGCAAGGATGTTAGTGGGGTCTGGGGGAGGCCAGAAGCAATTTTGTGGTTTGAGGGACGGGAACCTGGTAAGAGGGTGTAAGGCAAGGAAAGTTGGCGTAGTACCAGTCGGAAGATTGGGAAGAGCTGAAAATCAAAAAGATGAGTAGGGCGAGCAGTTTGTGTGATGAACACAGATAGGCCAACCAACTTGGAAAGAGGAACTGCTGTGCAAGCGAAACAGGTGAAACCTGTGAGAATTGGACCGAGAGCCGAACATCTCCTGCGCGAGCGAAGGAAAATTTGATGTAAGATAATCTGCATTATTCTCGGTGACCCGCCGTAGGATACCGCGGCTCCCACACTAACCTGATAATCAAAGTGTCCAATCTCTTCGCCCATATAATGTCGGTAGTGACGAGTCACTCTCCATCGCAGAAATCGCCGGACGAGTGGCGGGCGCTTCCTAACTAAAATCGTAGTTGAAATTCGTGAGGCCGCCATTTCAAAGAACGCATTGAAGCGATACGTGCCAGATATTCAAAGAGGAAAAAGAGAGCTAAACCTACGAGCGTTGATCGGCTAAGTGACGGTATCCATCGCTCGTTGAGAAACTTTACGTCTCCTTAAACACATATTGCTATTGGTTTTTGAAAACCTCAATGAAAGAGACTTCTCATCCTTGAAGAGAGTATTGTTTGGGCAAGCATTCAGTCCGCTCGTTTTTGCAGTTAAGCCTACCATGGATAACCTCTCAAAAATGTATGGAGAGTGACAATGAATAAATTAAAAATAGCAGATTTGTCAGTTTATGGCGGCTCTCCTGAATTTAAAGAAAAACTTCACGTAGGGCGTCCTAACATCGGGGATAGAAAAGCTTTGATAACACGAATTAATGATCTATTGGATCGCAGGTGGTTGACAAACAATGGTCCATTTGTCAGCGAGTTTGAGAATAAAATTTCCCAGATAACCGGTGTTAAGCATTGTATTGCGATGTGTAACGCAACGGTAGCCATGGAGATTGCGACCAGGGCTCTGGATTTAAAGGGAGAGGTTATTATTCCTTCATTTACCTTTATCGCTACCGCCCACGCTCTTCAATGGCAGGAAATTACCCCGGTATTTTGCGATATTGATCCAATAACCCATACCATTGATCCGAAACGAGTGGAGGAATTAATTACCCCGCGTACAACAGGCATCATTGGGGTTCATTTATGGGGACGCGCGTGTGCAGTGGACGCACTGGCGGAAATTGCCAAAAGGAGAAATTTGATGCTTTTGTACGATGCGGCTCACGCCTTCGCGTGTTCGCATCGTGGAAAAATGATCGGTAATTTTGGCGATGCAGAGGTGTTAAGTTTTCACGCAACAAAATTTTTCAATTCCTTTGAAGGCGGGGCTGTTCTAACCAATAATGACGAATTGGCAAAAAAGATCCGCTTAATGAAGAACTTCGGCTTTGTAGATTATGACTATGTAACCTACATTGGCACAAATGGAAAAATGAGCGAAGTCTCAGCGGCGATGGGACTTACTGGATTGGAGAGTCTTGATGAGTTTATTTCGGTAAATCGTCAGAATTATTTGCAGTATAAAAACGAGTTTCGTGATGTTCCAGGGATTAAGATGGTTACGTATGATGAGAGGGAGAAATGCAATTTTCAATATATTGTTCTTGAAATAGATGAACTCACAACCGAAATCACCCGCGATCAGATCATCCAAATTCTTCGGGCGGAAAATATCCTGGCGAGAAGATACTTCTACCCGGGTTGTCATAAAATGGAACCATACCGTTCGTACTTCCCTCATGCGTATTTGCTTTTGCCCCAAACCGAAAAACTTGCGACAAGAGTCCTTTCTCTTCCTACAGGAACCGCGGTGTCCAGCCAGAATATCATGGATATTTGCAAGCTCATACGGTTTATTGTGGAACACAGCCATGAAATAAAGCAAAAACCATTTCCTCCAAGTTAAATACTGAAAACTCTGGAAATCTTTTTTGAGCCATATTTTTCCTCCATATACAGGGGTTTTGCTCGCCTGTCCCCGTGTATACGGGGGGTATGAGTAACCATTTTAGACTTTTCCAGAGTTTTCAGTTAAATATGTCAACATAAAGATCGAAAAGGCGCAGCGTGTTCACCAAAATTGTTCATAAGATTCCTTGTGATTATTCCCTGATCATACCTGTCTATTTTAATGCTGGTTGTTTGATCCCATTAACGACTTCCATCATGCAGGATGTGGTCTTGAAGAATCCGAATCGGACATGCGAGATCATTTTTATAGATGATGGATCGCAGGATAAATCACTGGATGAACTGTTGGAACTTCGCGCCTTGTATCCCGAGATAATAAAAATCATCAAGTTTTCCCGGAATTTCGGTCAAAATAGTGCGATCATCGCCGGCTTAAGTCATGCCAGCGGGAAATGCGTCATTGTAACCTCCGCCGATGGGCAGGACCCGCCGGAGTTAATGGATGACATGCTTTCGGCTTATTTTGATGAAGGTGTTGAAATTGCAGTCTGCACCCGAAAAAGCCGCGACGGGTCAATTGTCCGGGCGCTTGTCTCAAAAATTGCCTATGCCATCATTAAAAAACTGACTTTTCCCAACATGCCCATGGGAGGATTTGATTATGTGTTGATGGGAGACCGTGCGTTGGAGGTCTATTTGCGAAATATAGACAGCAACTCCTTTTTTCAGGGTTTGATTCTTTGGTCGGGTTTTAAAATAAAATTCATTCAATACCATCGAAGGGAGAGGATAACCGGCAAATCGGGCTATTCGTTTTCAAAACTGTTATTTAATTTGATTGATGCAATTTTGGCATATTCCTATTTTCCAATACGGGTGATGTCGGTTACTGGAATCATATTCTCCTTACTGGGTTTTTTGTATGCCATCAACATTGTCCTGACAAAGATTTTTTACGGTATCCCTATTGAAGGATGGGCGCCGATCATGGTGGTTTTGCTTGTCATAGGGGGGATTCAAATCCTGATGCTGGGCGTCATTGGCGAATATATCTGGAGGATCCTTTCCCAGGCCAGGAACCGCGATCTGTTTGTCATCGAATCCTATTTCGGTGAGTTTGATTCCCGGCCTCTTGAAAAACACTGATTGCGGGGATGTTTATATACAATGATTTTCGCAAAAATTCTTTGATCGAGTGGAAACTTTTTGAAACGTGGAGTTGTTCGCTGTGAAAATTGCAATCATGCAGCCGTATTTCTTCCCCTACATTGGGTATTTTCAGTTAATAAATGCGGTGGACGAATTTGTGGTTTACGATGATATTAAATATACAAAAAAGGGATGGATTAATAGGAACAGAATTCTTGTTGATGGAAAGGATTCTTACATTACTCTTCCGCTGAAAATGGATTCGGATTATTTGGATATCAGGGACAGGTATCTGGCTAAAACCTGGGTAGCCGAAAGGAATAAAATGCTGAACAGAATAATCGGCGCTTATGGAAAAGCGCCGTATTTTACGGCTGTTTATCCCCCGGTAAAAAAAAGCATTTTATTTGAGGATGACAATTTATTCAATTTCATTTTGAATTCCCTGCTCATGGTCAGTGAATATCTGGAAATTCAAACTCCTTTTGTTGTTTCGTCAACAATTTCGGTTGACCGCGAGTTGAAGTCGGGAAAAAAGGTTGTGGAGATATGTAATGCGAGAGAGGCAGATGCATACATCAATCCCATTGGCGGAGTTGAACTTTACAGTAAAGATAATTTTAAGAGTAAGGGCGTGGAATTGTACTTTCTGAAGACAAATGATTTCAAGTATAAGCAATTCAACAACGAATTCATCCCCTTTTTGTCAATAATAGATGTAATGATGTTTAATTCAAAAGAGGAAATAAAGGAATATTTGACATCCTATTATACATTACTGTGAAAGGTGCAAGCCATGAACAAGACCATGCGCGATACAGAAAGCGACCAATATGTACATGGAATGGATTGGTTGTCAGGTGAGTTGGAAGAGCTTGAGTTGAGCAATTACAGAAAATATCAATACGCCCTTGTTGCCGGACATATGGGTAGAAATATTTTGGAGGTAGGCAGCGGGGATAGGTCTTTTACCAATCAGATCGTGAGACATGCCGGGCAAATTGACAGGGTGATTTCCATCGAACCGTCAGTCACGTTGTTTAAACTGCACGAGAATAAATACAAATTTCCAGATCATGTTTCGTTCCATATGATGGATCTGTTTGATATGGCCGGGGACACCTTTGGATTGTTCGATACCGCCCTGTTTGTGCATGTTTTGGAGCACATCGAAAAGGATAGGGATGCTTTGGATAAAGTCCACGAATTGCTGTTGCCGGGCGGGAAGGTTCTGATCGAAGTGCCCGCCCTGCCGTTCTTATTCTCCATTCAATGATAAGATGTTGGGGCATTACAGGAGGTACAATAAAAAGATGATCAGGGATATTGTGGATGCCGACAAATATATAATCAAGGATATTTGGTACCAGGATATAGTGGGTGTTCTCGGTTCGCTCTATTTCTTCAAGATCAGGAAGACAAAACTTGCAAGTAATGATGGTGTTCAGTTGGTGAAAAACCAGGGAAATATTTACGATAAATATGTGATTCCGGTGGAAAAATTTGTCGAGAAATTCATTCGGTCCCCACTCGGGTTAAGTCTTACCGCTGTCCTGCAAAAGAAATGAGCGTATGTGGAATGAAAAATGTTTAAATGGAAAAAATTGGGGAGGGTTTTCAACCCTCAGGAAGTGCAAGGAAGAAACTGGTTGAAGGAATTTGCCCAGGCTCCTTCCGTTCTAGTTTTCGATGATTTTGTCCGGGTCTATTTTTCCTGCAGGCCCTTGCCGGATGAAAATGGACAATATGTCAGTTATTCCGCGTTCGTGGACCTGAACAGGAACAACCTGTTCGACATCGTGAACATAGCCGAAAAACCGATCCTGGAATTGGGGGAACCTGGAACATTCGATGAATTCGGCGTTTATCCGACATCGGTGATACGAAACGGGGATGAAGTTTGGGCATACTACGGTGGCTGGACAAGATGCGAATCCGTCCCATTTAACGTAGCGATTGGGCTTGCAACAAGTCGTGACCATGGCGTAACATTTAACAGAATCGGTTCCGGTCCGGTATTATCCCATAGTGTTAATGAGCCATTTATTTTAAGCGGTCCAAAGATTAGACGTTTCAATCATTGCTGGTACTTGTGGTATATCGCGGGAAAAAAATGGATTATAGCGGGCGGAAAGCCAGAGCCGGTGTATAAAATCCGTATGGCGACTTCAGAAGACGGGAGTCATTGGAAAAAAATCGACAGGGACATTATAGAGAACAAGGTGGAGGAAAATGAAGCCCAGGCAAGTCCGGATGTCTTTTTTCGAGACGGGGTCTATCACATGTTTTTCTCCTATAGATATAGTGAGAACTTTAGAAGCCGGGAGCACGGATACCGCATTGGATACGCATATTCCCGCGACCTGTTGAATTGGGACAGGGATGACGCGAAGGCTGGCATTGACGTTTCGCAGGATGGATGGGATTCCGAAATGATCAGTTACCCGCATGTTTTCGAACTGGACGGCAAAGTCTACATGCTTTATCTGGGGAATCAGGTGGGCAGATTCGGCTTTGGTTTGGCGGAATTGGAAGAGCATCAATCTGGATAAGAGGCTGTCATGAAATGGAAAAAACTTGGAAAAATTTTTGATCCGACCCATCACAAATTATCGAATAATTGCGTTGAGTTCGCCCAGTCTCCGCAGGCACTGGTCTTCGACGACTTCATACGGATTTATTTTTCGACCAGGGAAAAGGATGGAACGGGAAAATACTTAAGTCATATTTCATTCGTCGAAATGGACAGGGACCTTGGGAAAACAATCAACATTTCCACAAATACGGTGATTAAACTCGGCGGCTTGGGTTGTTTTGATGAACATGGAATTTTTCCGTTGAATGTCGTGAGGAACAAGAACCAAATATATGGGTATATCGGCGGTTGGAGCAGGAGGGTGTCGGTGTCGGTAGAAACGGCAATCGGCTTGGCAATCAGCAATGACAACGGCTTGACATTTGAAAGAATCGGGGACGGCCCCATATTAACTTCATCCCTGACCGAACCGTTTTTGGTCGGAGATCCGTTTGTCGCCGAATTTGGCGGCATCCATCACATGTGGTACATCTACGGTACCACATGGATGGATGGCCCGACAAAGAACGTGAAAGAACGCATTTATAAAATCGGGCATGCAATATCCGGCGACGGTATTGTGTGGAATAAAGATGGCAAACAACTGGTCTGCGACAGGCTAAATTCTGATGAGTGCCAGGCTCTTCCCACTGTGATTCGATTCAACGATAAATATCACATGTTTTTTTGCTACCGGCAGGCAACCGGGTTTAGAAAAGAAAAGGACAGAGGCTATAGGATCGGCTATGCTTTTTCAGACGATCTCGCAAACTGGACTAGGGATGACGATAATGTCGGCATTGCCGTCTCGGACGACGGCTGGGATTCGGATATGATGTGCTATCCACACGTTTTTGAATGCAAGAACAAAGTGTACATGTTATATAATGGCAATGAATTCGGACGGTTCGGGTTCGGACTTGCCATCTTGGAGGATCCCAACCCTTGAACATGCAGGCGCATCAGATCATCTGCAAAATAAAAACAGCAACAGAACAGGAAATCTTTTTGCATTTGGCGGAATGCAGTGATGCCTTTATCCCGCCATTGGCTGGGAGGGTTGACATCGGTGAATATGCAGGAAAAATACACGAGAAATCGGTGACGTTCGAAGCGTGGGATGACAGGCTTTTGGTCGGATTGATAGCGGCATATTTCAACGATACCGCGAACGGCTCCGCCTTTATTACCAGTGTGAGCATGACAGGCCGTTTAGCCGGACTGGGGATTGCGTCGAAATTGCTGGATATGTGCATTGAATACGCGAGGCAACACAATATCCAGGAATTGGCATTGGAAGTCCATAAAGATAACAACCCTGCAATTTGTTTCTATAACAAATTCGGTTTCAAAGATCATGAAATCAAGGACGATATGCGAGTGATGAAAAGGCGAATATGATGCAAAATAAAAGAGACTACAACAGGGAATTGAAAGATACCAAAGACCATAAATACGCGTACGGTTTCGACTTCGATGTCATGCACCCTTTTATGCTCAAGTCTTTTGTTCCCTTTTTCGTAAAAGGGAATCTCCTGGAGTTAGGAAGCTTCAAAGGGGATTTTACACGAAGGCTTTGCTCCTATTTTGAAGACATCACCTGCGTGGAAGCATCGGGAGAGGCAATCTCCATTGCCAAAAAGGAATTGGATGACAGGGTTAAATTCGTCAACTCCCTTTTTGAAACAGCGGTCCTGTCATCAAAATATGACAACATCGTGTTGACACATGTGCTGGAACATTTGGATGACCCGGTCGCGTTGTTGAAAAGAATCAACGATGAATGGCTGTCAGATCGGGGCAGGCTGTTCCTCGTTTGCCCCAACGCCAATGCGCCTTCCAGGCAGATTGCTGTGAAAATGGGCTTGATAAGTCATAACTCGGCAATAACTCCTGCGGAAAAAGAGCATGGTCATAGGATCACTTATACGCTGGATACCCTGGAAAGAGATGCAAAGGCCGCAGGGTTACATGTGGTGCATCGTTCTGGTATTTTCTTTAAGGCACTGGCGAATTTCCAATGGGACAAACTGTTAAACACAGACATTATTTCACCTGAATATCTGGATGGTTGTTATCAATTAGGACAGCAATATCCTGATCTGTGTTCGAGCATTTTCTTGATGTGCGAAAAAGGAAGATATTTTATATCGTAGATTCAATTCTCGCTTGGCTCTGCGCCTATTATTATCGGTTTGTTTTTCCTCGGTTCTGTGTAAGTGCTTTTTTTAGAGATCGTTGTGGAACACATCGGCGCGATCTGTGCTCGAGTCATGCGGCACCCTCTCGTGATTGAAAAAGAACGGATTAACTTTTGAAACCAAAAGGCTTGTTTGCCATTCTTCCTGAATCGCAAGATGGAAAATCATCAAAGCATTTTAGCCGCATGATGATAATACTTTCCGCCATACTGGCGGCGTTGTTCCTCTATTTTGCTCTTCGCAATCTGGACTGGCGGATATTTTTCGTTACGCTCAAAAATGCTCAATACATCTATTTGCCAATCGTGCTTCTTTGGAGTAGCGTGAGCTTCCTTATGCGCACCTTGCGCTTGCGTGTCCTGTTGACCAGTGAAAAGCCTTTACCAGTTTTTAATGTTTTTTGGGCAAACATGGCGGGCTACTTGGGAAACAGCCTTCTCCCCGCACGCGCGGGTGAACTTGTCCGTACTGCATACTTTGCGCGGCAAAATAATATCAGCGCGTCCTATGCTTTGGCGGTTGGGCTGGTGGAACGATTGATGGACTTGATTGCTTTGATCATGCTTGGCTCGTTTGCATTATCATCCATTGGGGTTGTCTCGCCCGTTTTTCAAAACGCATTGAAAGGTGTTTCTGTCTTGGGACTGATTGGCTTGATCACTATTTTTGTATTTCCACACTTTGAAAAGCTTGCCGGACATTTGATTATGACTATCCCTGTGCTGAAAGAAGCGCACAAGATCAAACTGGACTATTTTCTTCAGCAATTTCTTGGCGGTCTAAAGTCGCTCCATAGTTTTAAACGCGTTTTGCAATTCGCGGGTCTTACCGGTCTGATCTGGCTGATGGACGCCGTTGGCGCTGTACTACTGGCTTACATTCTTAAGATACCACTTCTGCTTCAGCAGGCCTTCGTTCTCCTGGCTGCATTAGGGCTTTCCAGCGCCATCCCATCTACGCCGGGCTATGTGGGCGTTTATCAATTTGTGGCAGTCAGCACACTTGCGCCCTTTGGAATTTCAAAAGCAGATGCGCTCGCCTTTATTCTCATCAGTCAGATACTCGGCTACCTCATCGTTGGCTTTTGGGGATTGCTGAGTTTGTGGCGATTCAATAAACATACCGAAGCATGAACTTTACTCTACAAGACATACTTGGTACATGCCTGGCTTTTTTTATTTTTCCTTCTGTATTTTTATTTCCGGGGTATGTTGTCAGTTGGACATTCGATTTATTCAATTTTAAGCAGCGACGAATATTAACTAGATACATAATTGCAATTGTTGTTTCTGTGGCAGTCGTTCCGATTCTTGTTTATTTACCCTCCTTGCTAGCTTCGTTTGATGTGACGAAATTGATTCAAGCCGTTTTCTTCATCCTGTATGTGTTTATTATTGTTGACGAACTTAAAAAATGGATTAAAGACGGCATGTCTCTGGGTGTATTAAGCCGATATCAAAAGTGGGCATTTTTTGTGGCAGCAGGATGGGTGTCCTTTTCGATAGTCTCATTGGTGGATCTTCAATGGGGGAATCGTTTATACAACAATGTTATCTCATTGGATTTTGCGACGCGTGTAACTTTAGTTAATGCCATAACCCGCACCGGTGTTCCTCCAGTTAATCCAAGTTTTTTTCCCGGCCACCCAGAATATATTACTTCTTTATATTATTTTTGGTACATTCTTTGCAGCCTTATTGATCAATTTGGTGGAAATTTAGTAGATTCGCGCATGGCTTTGATTGCTGGAGATGCTTGGTGCGGATTGGCATTAATGGCACTAATTGCCTTGTATCTCAGGCTTCGAAACCATATAGCGGGTGATAAAGCCTGGAAGACGGCGATAATTGGAATTGGCTTACTGGCAATTAGCGGTTTGGATGTCATACCAGTTTCAATTAATATGCTTGTAACCCGATTGTCATATGGCTTCATGTGGCCGGCTGGCGATATTGAGCATTGGAATGAACAAATAACAGCATGGGTTGGCTCGTTGTTTTGGGTGCCTCATCATGTTGCCGCAATGATTGCCTGCCAGGCAGGCCTTATGCTTTTTCAATACACTCATCAAAAAACTTACTACAAAAAAATACTGGTAGCGATTATTGCGGGCTTGGCTTTCGCGTCTGCAGTCGGTCTTTCAACCTGGGTTGCAATTACTTTTTCAATATTCTGGGGAGCCTGGATCTTAATTTTACTCATACAAAAAAAAGAGAGCAGGTTGGTTGTATTAATGATGTTTGCTGGATTTGTCGCTTTGATAGTTGCCAGCCCTTTCCTTATTGGAATAATTAGAGGAGGAACTGGCGCGAGTGGCTTACCGTTTGTTGTAGAGGTTCGTAGATTTCACCCTGTGGTTCCATATGTTAACTGGCTCTCAGCTATTCCAGAGAATATCATTTACTTTGTATTGTTGCCTGTTAATTATCTGATGGAGCTTGGTTTTTTCCTTTTTATTGGGTTATTATGGCTTCGGCACTATCGGAACAAAAAAATGTTTAATAATCCTTTTTTTATTCCCGAGATAATATTGCTTTGCGTGGTGGTTTTTATTTGTTCGTTCGTACGTTCCGCAATTGCCGCCAACGATCTCGGTTGGCGAGGTTGGTTATTCGGGCAATTTATTTTGTTGATGTGGGCTGTTGATATTCACGGTTTGAATCCTTTTTTGCCTGGCTATCAGGGTTTTATTAATGCAAACTTAAATCCACAGAAAACAAAAATTAAAAGGTTTTTAACGATTTTGATGCTTATCGGTTTCTCAACCAGCGTTGTAGATGTCGCATTATTAAGATTTTGGCCAATTCTTGTTGACATGGAAATCGCTGGATTTCCTAATGGTTTAAGCCCAGATACGCAACTTGGACAGAGAACTTTCGCCGCTCGCCTTGCCCATGAATTTATTCGTGATGAATTACCATTCCTTGTAGTTGTTCAGCAGAACCCATTGACTGGGATTGACCGGCCAAGTGGGTTGTATGGTACCAGGCAAATCGCGATTTCTGCCAATGCACCTTATAATGTTCCGTTGTCCCTGTTGGACAGGAACATGGATCAAATCTCAAGAATTTTCATTCTTGAGAATGCAGAAACGTGGGATAAGATTGATGCGCTTTGTCGGGAGTATTTTATTGATGTGCTCGTTGTAAACGACCTAGATCCTTTGTGGAATAGCCTGCCGTTCCTATATCAACAGAGAACTGCGCTATACGAGAATCGTTATTATGCTGTTCTTGCCTGTGGTAATTTTGCTTTTGCAGGACAATACCCGTAACAGTATTCCAAATTATTGGTTATATTAAGAGATCTGGGTTAATATTACAACGCAAGGTTGGCAGTAAAAAACCAGGGTAACTTGAGATAAAAAAGGCATGGTATCCTTTTCCAATCACTAACGAGTGAAAAGGAGAAGATAACATGCCGAAAGAAATTGTAACCGAAATGAGTCGAGATAAGGCTTCGGGTCAAGCCCAAAAGTTGAGTGCTAAAACCGAGTCGCAACCTTGTCGAATTGCAATTGAAACCTGTCCGGCGCCCGAATGCAATCTGGGCAAGGAAGATGTCAGATTGTTTTTGAACGAATTGAAGAAATATATGAAACTGTTCAAACCTGCCTTTCAGCGAGTGGAGCAAACAAAGAAAAGCCTGACCTATCTGCAAGGCTTGCTGGGGAATACCACACGCAAGAACGTTGAACAGATGGCGCTTGGACAGAAAGAGAAAGTACGGAGTCTGCAGTATTTTGTGGGACAGAGCCAGTGGGACACGGTGCCGGTGATTGCGATCCATCAAGGATTGATCGGGGAGGCCTTGGGGGAAGAGGATGGTGTAGTATTGATTGACGAATCGAGTGCAGTCAAACAAGGTACTAAATCTGTGGGGGTGGCGGCACAATATTGTGGATCGGTGGGTAAGACGGCGAACGGGCAAGTGGGTGTGTATTTGGGATATGCCAGCCGCAAAGGATATAGTTTGATCGAAGGGCAATTGTTCATGCCCGAAAAGTGGTTTGAAGAAGGACATGCTGAACAACGAGAAGAGTGTGGTATGCCGGAAGATCTGGTTTTCAAAACGAAGCCGGAAATCGGGCTGAAATTGCTGGAAAATGCGATAAAACGCGATAATTTGGACTTTTCCTGGCTGGCAGCAGATGCCTTGTATGGAGACAGCCCTGCCTTTCGAGACGGTGTGGCGGCTACGGGAAAGTGGTATTTCACAGCGATCAAGGAGAACACCCTGATCTGGTGTAATCCACCTAAAGTTCATGTTCCACAATGGAGCGGTCATGGGCGTCGTCCCTCTCGCTTGCGCCTGAGCGATACTAGGAAACATCCCATGACAGTCAAACAACTGGTGAAGCGGATTCAAAAACAAGATTGGGTTCGAGCTGTTATCAAAGAAGGTAGCCGGGGACCCATCGTTTGTGATTTCGCATTTCTGCGCGTGACCGAATCGCGCGGCGGCTTGCCTGCTGGTGAACTCTGGTTGATCATTCGCCGTAATCTGGATGATCCTTCGGAAATCAAATACTTTTTCAGCAATGCTCCTGTCAGCACTCCGCTGGATGAGTTTGTCAGGATCAGCGGCATGAGATGGCCAATTGAGACCATCTTTGAAGAAGCGAAAGGTGAAGTTGGGATGGATCATTACGAGATGCGGAGTTGGCTGGGATGGCATCATCATATGCTGTTAGTTTCTCTGGCACATCATTTCCTGGTTCGCTTGAGAATCCGTTTTCAGGAACAGGCTCCTGCGCTCACCATTTATCAAGTTCGCATTTTGCTTTGTAGCGTTTTGCCATCATTTGTTTCCGATATTCAATCTGCTTTAGAGCGTGTGCGCTATTATCAGAAACGCAATTTCGCTGCTTATCTTTCACACCGCAAAAAAAAGATGGCTCAATTAGAACTTTTCACTCGTAACTTTGCGTTGTAATATTAATCGTTGAAAGACTCTTACCACTTTGATCTGGCTGATGGACGCCGCTGGCACTGTATTCCTGGCTTACATTCTTAAGATACCACTCCTGCTTCAACAGGCTTTTGTTCTCCTGGCCGCGTTAGGACTTTCCAGCGCCATCCCATCTACGCCGGGCTATGTGGGCGTTTATCAATTTGTGGCAGTCACCACACTTGCGCCCTTTGGAATTTCACAAGCAGATGCGCTCGCCTTTATTCTCATCAGTCAGATACTCGGCTACATCATCATTGGTTTTTGGGGATTGCTGAGTTTATGGCAATTCAATAAACATACCGAAGCATGAACTTCACTCTTCAAGACATCCTCGGGGCGACTCTTGCCTTCTGTCTTTTTCCGCTAGTCATCGTTTTCCCTGGGTATATTTTCGGCTGGGTTTTGGATTTATTTGACTTTAAACGCCGCCAGCCCATCGTGAGACTTGGGATCGGCATCGTCTTATCCTTCGTCATCAGCCCCATCGTTCTTCATCTGACTTCAAGCCTGCTCTCGTTTAATTTTTCTCTTCTCACTTTGACAGGGTTCGCGGCGGCATTCGCCATCATCATCCTAAGAGAGAAGCCTGTCTCCACCTCAAAAACAAAACGTCACGCCAAACCTTTTTTTGGGATCGGCATTTGTTGGGCGGCATTCGCAATTCTATCGCTCATCAATATTCAATGGAAAGATCATTTATATTTCAGCGTAACCTCTTTTGACCAAACCACGCGCGTCGCCATCATTGAAGCGATGACCCGCACAGGCATCCCCCCTATCAACCCCAGTTATTATCCGGGACACCCGGTCCAACTTACTTTTCTATATTACTTCTGGTACATCCTCTGCAGCATGATAGATGCAATTGGCGGGCAATATGTAGATGCGCGCGCCGCACTAAATGCCAGTTCCGCCTGGGCCGGACTTGGACTGATGGCGGTCATTGCTCTTTATCTTCGCCAGAGAAATGAAAATCGTGGCGAACCAGCTTGGAGGTCCGCAAGGATCGGAATTAGTCTGCTTGCTGTCAGCGGCTTGGATGTGATACCCATCGCAATGCTCATGTTGGCTACGGGTCAAATCGTCGGCTCGATTGATGTTTGGAATACATGGATTCAATCATGGACCGCATCCGCTTTATGGGTTCCGCATCACGTCGCGTCGTTGATCGCTGGATTAAGCGCAATGATGCTTGCCCAATCTGCGCGTGGAAGATCAACCTCAAAACAATTTGTTATTTTGACCGTTGCAGGTCTTGGGTTTGCTTCTGCATTGGGGCTTTCGATGTACGTCATCCTTGTGTTTGTTATTTTCTGGGGCATCTGGCTTGTCGCGATCTTTCTTCAGAAGACAGATCGCAGTGTGATCCTGCCGATGATCTTTTCTGGAATGGTGGCAATACTTCTCGCTAGTCCATTTTTAATGGGATTGCTTCAAGGTGGCGGAGGCGGCGATGCAAGTCAGTTCCCGATCGTTTTTGAAATACGCACATTCCTGCAACTGGAATCTTTTGTGAAGGATTGGTCGCCAATTGCGCGCTCACTGATCATGTTGGCAGTTTTGCCGATCAACTATCTTTTTGAACTCGGCTTTTTTTTCATGGCAGGTCTATACTGGTTCAAGATTAAAGATAAAATGACATTTCGCTCGAACCCTTTTTACCTGGCTGAAATTCTCCTGCTGGCGGTTGCATTCCTGGTCGGATCCTGCTTGCGTTCCACTTTGATAACCAGCAACGATCTTGGCTGGCGCGCGTGGCTTCCGGGTCAATTTATTCTCCTGATCTGGGGAGTGGATGTACTGGAAAATCTGGTGTTTACTTCCAACCCCGTATCATCAATAACAGGTGAAGCAAAAAAGAATCGAAATTTATTATTGGTATTTCTTTCGATTGGAATATTGACATCGGCCATGGATGCCGTCCTGTTGCGAACTGCGTGGCCCGTCATGACGGGCGCGGGCGCGACTCGAAAATATTACTCTGCCCGACTCGCATACGATTACCTGCGAGACAATATCCCTGTTGGGGTCATCACGCAAAATAACCCGTTAAATTATGTGGATCGCCCAAGCGGACTATATGGCACGCACCAAATGGTGATTGCAGATCGCACATCATATGGTGTTTCCCGGGATATTTTCAATAAATTAGCAGATGAAATTGGGGTAATATTTACGAGCGAGAATGTAAATGACTGGCAATTTACAGATCGTATTTGCCGGAAACATTCAATTGAACTATTGATTATTGAAGATACAGACCCAATTTGGAATAGTATTCCAGCGCTCAAAATGCAACGCCCGCCGCTTTACGAAAATGCCCACTACGCCCTTTTTGCCTGCGGAGATTATGAAGCCCCGCCTCTCACGCCCTGAATCCTGGTTCAAGCCATTTGGCATTCTCTCCTATTGGCAGTTTAATCACAACGGAAAAATATGCTTTCAAACTTCACCCTTCAAGATATTCTCGGCACGGTTCTGGCTTTTTATCTATTTCCGCTCGTGATCGTTTTTCCCGGATATGTCTTCGGCTGGGCATTCAACCTCTTTGAATTTCGGGCGCGCCTTCTGCCTGCACGGTTTGCCATTTCCCTTTTACTCTCTGTCGCCATCAGTCCCATTTTTTATTACCTCGTGACCAGTTGGTTCTCACTGAATGTTGCATTGATTGTCACGATCTTGATCGCGCTTGCTTTTATTATTCTTTTCATTCGCGAAAAACCAGTCCTGCCGCAAAACAGGCCCTGGCGCATTCTCTTTTGGATTTCTCTTGGATGGCTGGTTTTTGCCATATTCTCCCTTGTTGACTTTCAATGGGGTAATCGCGAACTATATTTTAGCGTCGCATCCTACGACCACACCACGCGTGTTTCCATCATTGGCGCGATGACGCGTACCGGCGTTCCCCCAATAAATCCAAGTTATTATCCCGGTCATTATGTAAAATTGACCTTTCTTTATTTCTTTTGGTACATCCTCGGAAGCATGATTGATTTTACAGGCGGCCCGTTCATAGATGCGCGTACTGCCTTATTTGCCAGCATCATCTGGTGCGGATTTGCCCTCATGACAATGATCGCTTTCTACCTGCGCCTGCGCAATGGGCGCGATGGGGGAAGAATATGGCAACGCGTTTTTATCGGGATCGCATCCCTTTCAATCACCGGATTAGATATCCTTCCAGCGCTATCCCTTATGCGCTTCGGAAACGGTGCAATTGGCGATCTTGAACATTGGAATGAACAGATCACGGCCTGGGTCGGCTCCCTTTTATGGGTTCCTCACCATGTGGCAAGCCTGATAGCAGGGTTTGTGGGAGTTATGCTCGTTCATTCTGTGCGCGGCCAACCGCGAATAAAGCAATTCACTGCGCTTGCATTCTCAGGCATGGCCTTTGCCTCCGCTCTTGGGCTTTCAGTATGGGTTACGCTTATCTTTGTTCTCTTCTGGGGAATTTGGATGCTATTTCTATATATCCAAAAAGAACAACGCGCACTCCTTTTCCCGATGTTTACCGCGGGAGGGGTCGCGCTCCTTTTGACTGGCCCATTTTTATTAGGCTTGTTATCTGGCGGTAGTGGCGGAGAAGCCGGCGCATTTCCCATCGCTTTTACAGTCCGCTCTTTCCGCTTTGCGGATATGTTTTTAGAAAACTCTTCTTTATTATGGAAATTCCTGATCCGCCTTATCTTTCTGCCTCTCAATTATTTTTTTGAACTCGGTTTTTTCGCACTCGCGGCATTCGTTTGGTTGAAATCACATAAAGACGTTCTCCTCAAAAATCCATATTATTTTGCCGAAATCCTTTTACTGGGCGTCTCGTTTTTTATTGGCACATTCACTCGTTCCACTCTGATTGAGAATAACGATCTCGGCTGGCGCGCATGGCTGCCCGGCCAATTTATTTTACTGATTTGGGGCGTGGATGTATTAAGCCAATTTGCCAACTCATCCCAAAAACTTCCAATCCTGTCATCACGAATAAAATACAACCTGGTTGTATTAGCCGTAATCGGCATCGCGACCACCATACTGGATGTTACCTTGCTTCGTTTTGGGTATAACTTTGCATTTGGCCCGGAAGTGGGGTATCGTATTTTCTCTGCGCGGCAGGCATACACAGTCATTAACCAAACCCTGCCAGAAGATGTCATCGTTCAGTACAACCCGGCTGGCGCCGTCAACCGTCCGAGCGGGTTGTACGGAATGCGCCAATCCGCCATCTCAGACCGCACAGCTTACGGCGTGCCGCCGGATCAATACAATGCCAAAGTTGCGGCGGTCAGCGAAATCTTCAAACTGAAAAATGTCCGGGGTTGGGACTCGCTTGACGCGCTCTGCAAAGAACATTTCATTGACGTGATTGTGATCGTGGAAAGCGATCCATTATGGAAATCGCTTGACCTGCTCGAAAGGCAGAGGGCTTCGCTCTACGCAGATGACCACTACGCCGCCTTCACCTGTGGAAATTACAGCGTTTTGCCTCACACGCCCTGAATCCTGCTACAGAGATGAAGGTGGTTAATTCGTGTTTTATTACCACGTTTGCGCCTTATGACGCGCTGATCTTTTACTCTTTTGGATTTACCCCCACTATCTCAAGCACAAAGCTTGTGAAAAAAGTCAGTGAACTCTGACTACTGCGATAAGTCCATGCTTGAAATGGCATTACTTGTTGTATTTAAAAATCACCACGCTATCCTTTTCGTATTCAAGAAAATAGGTTTCCTTGTTTCTTAATTCATAGATCAGGTTGTCACCCCGTGCCGCGCCCCCATTAATTCTTGCTACGTAAATAAAGTTGTAGTCGAATCCCGCGTCTCCTGATACAGATTCAATGCAAGTTAGCGATGGAGTTGAATTCGGGCATAGCTGTATTTCTTGCATTACAGGCACACGTTCCGCGAATAACCCGCCTCCCATCCATTCATATCCTTGAATAGTTGTTTGGCTTATGCGGTTAGTAAGCGCCGGGAACCACTCATTGACGGCATCCGCGAACAGGTCGGTTTTGCCGGTCACGATCAGGAACCTGGCGTCGGCTGGTATGTTGGAATTTATCCACTCAAAAACTTCACGGGTTGTTGGCGATAAACTGTTCTCTTTGAGTCCCATATCGAAGTGTTGCATTCCGATCAACGAATAAAGGAGAAGGCAGACCAGCAGATATTTTTCGATGCGGCTTTGCAAGACGTGTTGATATTGCAGGTTTCGAGCTGCGCTTTCGATTTTTGACAGCGCAGGCAGGAGAAGCTCGGTCAATGCAATGGATGCCAGCATTGCCATCGGAAGAATGGACACGTTGGGCGCGTTCCTCGGTTCGAGAATGAACGGAAATGCGAACCATATCGGCAGGAGGTATTCCCGCTTGGCGATCTTTATGGCGATCCCAAGAATAGCCAGGATAAAGATAATGGCAACGAAGGGTTCTCCGCTGAACGGTTGGAATACCCTGAAAGTGTAGCCGAGGCTGTTCAGGCCTGTTTGTGTTGCGGAAAGATAAGGAGCCGGGCCGAAGCGGCGCAGGATTGTAATCCACCAGGGAGATGTAACGATCAAGGTTCCCGTGGCAATGATCAGCGAAGCAATGATCCCATCTTTGCTTTTGCCATAAAAAAACCACAATAAAAACGCTATGCCCATGGTGTGGATCGCGGCCTCGGGGTGAGTCAGACAGACGAGCGAACAAAACACGGTGGACCAGGCCAGGTACTTTTTTTGTTTGGTTGTGTAGAGTAAATAGATATTTGCGCTTGCAAGGATAAGAAATAGATGCCCCAAACTGCGCGTCACACCTCCCCCCATGATCATCCACGCGATGGATCGAGGCAGGACCGCATACAGAAGCGCCGCCAATCCCGCTTGAAAGCGGGATTTTAAAAGCAGTGTGGCGAGATAATAGAAGGCGGGAATGACACATATCAAGATGGCGGCGGGAAACCATAGCAGCGTATTGAATAAGGTAGTTTGAAAAATGGTTGTCACTACCCCTGCGACGTAAAGCGCGAGTGGGGGATATGCAAATGGTATAGCGAGACCGTTGTAAAGTACGGACTCGGGCAAGCGGTACCCATTGGATTGAATGGCTTCGATCATCCTGAAAAATAAACCGCCATCGTTGATGGGAAAGCCAGCAGTATAGGGCGGGAAAAGCCTAAACCACGCGCCAAAAATAATAGCCGCAAAGAGGAAAAGTTTCCCTAGATCGTCAGCGCTCAATTCGCGTTTTGGCATAGGATCATTTCAAAAATTTCTTCTGCCACTCGAACAACTTATTCAGCGCTTCGATGGGCGAAAGCGCGTTCACGTCAATCTCCTTCAACTCGTCCAGCAGGGGACTTGTCTCCGGGAAGAGCGCGGCCTGTTGCGCGGCGTGCGGATCAATCTTCACCGCGCGCCCGGAGGTCTTCTCCAACTCGGCCATGATCTCGGACGCGCGGGA
>Ga0210036_1001366_pt1 | contig 27562 bp, 23 predicted proteins | sample CryGeymeta201515_FD_185469 | JGI IMG/M metagenome (GOLD analysis project Ga0210036, IMG submission 185469) | Groundwater microbial communities from Crystal Geyser aquifers in Utah, USA - Crystal Geyser metaG 2015-15 (SPAdes) (version 2) | ecosystem: Environmental > Aquatic > Deep subsurface >...
CCGCGTCATAGGTTCGGTACATGGTCTGGATGGCGCTGCTTTCAGTGCGCAATATCAAGACAGAGGCAGATCCGATGACCAACAACATGGACATCAGCCCAACCAGCAGCCAGACTCGTGGAGAAAATGAATCTGTCAAGCGCGACAAAAATACATCAGAAACCATGGTGTTTACAAGCGTGACTTTCATTTATCAAGGGAGCGCAGGAGCAATACAGGTAATACTTCACATACATTTCGTTTTTTTAAAGAGATGTCCTGCAGCTCGCTCAGTGTGTACTATAGTAACTTTGCCTTTACATAAGCGTTTAGAGTTGTGCGCTTGCACACTTCCCAATTTTCAGGATTTGCAATGAACAACAACAATTTGGAAAATTATTTCAGAAATCAACAGGTATCCCTTCAATGGCTTGCTGTGCTGCGCGCAATGGCCTTGGAGTTGTCGGCCTCGGCGAGCCCAGTAGAACTACGGCTTCTTTTTTCCAAAATTGGCACACGCTTTGCCAACGAAGTGCAAGAACAGTTCATGAATGTCAATACACTCGCTGAACTTGAGGAGGGCCTGAACGTTTTCTGGGCTCAAATCAATTGGGGCTGGGTTAATCTTACGGATGCTGGAGATTCCATTGGCATCACCCATCAAGCCGCTCCATTGGCAGAGGCTTTTGGTGATGAGTCTCTGAGCTGGTGCGTTGGCCTGCTTGAGGGCTTTTACCATAACATTTTCAGCGTGCTTGGTGCCAGCGCCGCCATGCAAGTGCGTGATACGGGCGAATCGGATGCCATGACGCTGCGCTTGCGTTTTGAACTTGCTGTGAACTAACCATTGCAAGGAACATCAGATGCCCAGTTCCATGAACGAATTCACTTCTTTATTCAGGTCAATCGCACCAGATGATGCTGCCTTTCAGGCCGCCAATGCAACCGCCGCGAGCGAAGCTGCGCAACGCTGGCCATTGTTTAAAGCCCTTGCGCCCGAAAAATCCAACACCACGCCCGCGCTTTCCGATCAAGATCGCGCCTGCTGGGTGAGCCAACAGAAAACTGGTGTGAGCGTACGCAAGCCTGCTCTGTCTTTGCCAACAGAAACCATGGATCTGGCATTAAGCCTGAAGCGCATGACTGGTACTCGCCACGATTCAAATTCAAATTCAAATTCAAATTCAAATTCAAATTCAAATTCAAATTCAAATTCAGATTCAGATTCAAATTCAAATTCAGATTCAAAGCCGATATCTGCAAAAGTCAGCACGCCGATCTACAGCACCCCTGCGCAGTTGCCAAATCGAACAGCCCACGCCACAGAGACCGAGCCGTCTCCCCCTCTCCCTCGTCAACACGCAAATCCCATTGCTGCAGGTACAGAAGACACCAGTGAAAAAGTGAGCGGGAGCCTGTTTGCAGGCAACGGTCTTCGTTCACATGCCAACCGAACGACAACATCGCAACCAGTGACCGATACAGATTCACTTCGTCAGTTATTTAATCGGCTTGAAGGCAAATCAAATCTGGTCGTCAAGCCTGCAAGCAAAATCTCCTCTATCTTTAGTCGACTGGGCAAACGATGAGCATCATTGGCATTGTTTCGATGAAAGGTGGCGTCGGCAAGACGTCAACCACAGCCAATCTTGCAGCAGCATTGGCGGCAAAGTTGGGCGAACATCGCGTCGCCGCACTGGATCTAGACCCTCAAAATGCCTTGCATTGGCATTTTGGATTAGACAATTGGCAGACATCCGGCATTTCCCAAAGAGCCCTCAACTTAGGGGATTGGGCGAACGCGGCTATCTCAACGCCATTCAATGTGGTCTGCCTACCCTATGGCGACGCGACAGAAACAGAGCGGGAAACTTTTGAGTTGTTGCTGGCAGAACAACCAGATTGGATTGGTTCACAAATCAAGCGTGCAAAACTTGACCACGATGCAGTGGTGCTGATTGACACGCCGCCGGGTCCCAGTGTTTACCTTCATCAAGTATTTGCTTGCGCCGACCTTGTTCTAATGGTGCTGCTACCGGATGCCGGCTCTTACGCCACCATTCCTGCCATGGAGTCGTGGCTGGAACAGGGGCAATGTGGCAACCCACTTGCGCTCGTTTATTACGTACTCAATCAAACCGACCAAGGCGAGCCCTTAAATCGCGATGCCGCCCAATGGCTGCAACAACGTCTGGGCAAGCGCATGGCTCCGATCGCGATTCATGCCGACGAAGCAGTCAGCGAAGCACTTGCATTTCAGCAACCGGTACTGGCTTATGCCCCTTATGGACAAGCCAGCCATGACTTTGCACAACTTGCGCTATGGGTCATCAATACATTGAACCAGTAAGTCCGCGCTTGCTGCTTTCACTTTGGCGTGAACGCTGGGGGAAAACGAGGGTCGCCAGTTCCGCACTGCCTTATTTGCGCGGCAAGGTCAACCATTGGTCGAACCGGTTGACCCATGCCAGGATTTGGTCTGTTCCAGGGAGCAACGTCCTGGTTGCGGCCATCTGCCTATTGTTTTTTGGTTTGCTGCTGCAGGTTCGGATGTCACCGCTAGGCCAGTTTGGTTTTTCCATTTTTTTACTCGCTGTTGCGCTTTATATCAGGCGATTTTCTGGAACTTTTTTCACACTGATGCTTGCTGCCATGGCTTGTATGGTCAGCTTGAGGTATCTCAATTGGCGCTTTAGTGCCACGCTCGATACCCGTTCCACTGCAGATTTTTTATTGAGCCTTGGTTTTTTCGTAGCAGAGTTGTATCTTTTTTTACTGACTGGAATGCATGTCCTGAAGGGCATCTGGCCTCTCACTTTGCCGCAACAACCCATGCCCCAGGACACGCATGAATGGCCCAGCGTGGATGTTTTTATTGTGGCTTCCAATTCATCTATCGAAATAGCCAATGACACCATCTTGGCTTCCCTGGCGATGTCTTGGCCGAAAAAAAAAATGATTGTCTATGTTTTGGATGCATACCCGCGCGCAGACCTCCAGTCACTGTGCAGCAGCTCAGAGGTTCATTATTTTGCGTCTGAGCAACCAGGGCAAGACCGATTCGAAAGTGTCAACCAGGCCTTGAACCAAAGCACTGGCGATTTCATTCTGGTGCTGGATGGTGATCAACGGCCACAGGCAAAGCTTTTAAAACAAACCATGGGCTGGCTGGTGCGCCATCAATCATTGGGCATGGTTGAAACACCTGATCATTTTTTGGCTCCTGGACTCGATGAACACAACCGGATGCTGTTCAATGAATCCCGAGATCGTCTGTCTTTTTCTATTACGCGCCGCTCCATGCTGATTGCAGCAGGAGGTTTTTCAAGTAATCCCGTCACCAAGCAACGCCATACCGCGCTACATTTACAAGCCCTCGGCTTTGGCTGCGCTTACGTCGGCTGGCGCGCAGGTGCGTTGCCACCACAAAACCCTGATGCTGACACTGAAATGTTTTGTGTTAATCAGCCATTCAACAGCATCATCTTGCGTTGGCAAAAATACCTGAATGATTTGGTTGCCGCCATGCAGTTTTACTATCCGTGCGTTCGTCTTGTTTTTATGACTGCACCAGTAGCTTACTTGCTCACTGGCCTTCACATCATCAACACCGCTTCCGATCTTTGGGCACTTTATGCGCTGCCTCACGTGCTACTTGGATACATCGCGCTGGCCAGGCTGAACACGGGGAGCAGATGGGGTCTTTTTTCTGAAATTCGGGAAACCATGCTTGCCTGGTATCTTTTACTGCCCACCACCCTGACATTCATTCGTACCAAGGTGCATCAATTTTGGAGCGTGCCCAGCCAAACCCCAAGTAATTCAGTCAAGCCATCCGACAGGATACTGGCCATAACCTACGGCTTGATCGGTTGGCTCAACCTGAGTGGGCTCGTAGTAGGCAGCTGGTTCTGGTTCAATTCAAATGAAATCCCCAACGACCTCACATCACTCTACCTTTTGTGGTCGGCCTTCAACCTGATGCGCTTGGCAGCAATGCTTTGTGTGACCGAAGAAGCCAGCGCCATTCAAAAATATCAGCGAGCATGCCAGGAATTACCGGTGATGGTCAAACTTCCTTACGGACGTTCACTTTCTTGCCTGACACAAAACTTTCCAAACACACAACTTAGCATTCAATTACCAACTGGACTTGCTTTGCCGCTTGAATCGTTTGTTCAAATTTCAATATTTCATCGTCGGCAAGAATCTTCTTTTCCTGCCCAAATCGTCTCATTGCATGAACAGACGCTGCAGGTGCGTATTGATGCCTCAGCCCAAACTGACTACAACGCCCTTGCAGTTGCCGTGTTCTCTCGCGGCCTTGATTGGCCCAAGTGGTTACCAGGTCGACATGCTGATCAACCGTGGCCGCGCTGGTTAAGTCAAAGCCTTGCCGACATGCGTGTTTTTTTAGCGGGCAAAGCCGCTCGTTTTCGCAATTTGATTCAAAAATGGAAGAAAAAATGACCAATTCCCAACCATCAAGTTTCAGACTGAAACCTGTGCAATGCTTGGCATCGGCTCTTTTTGTTGTGGCCATGATTTTCGGTATGGCCAGTGGTGAGTCCAAATCACTCCCGTCAAAAGCTACAAAAAATCTGCCCAAGGAAGAAGTGCTTGTCCCAAGCGGAAAAACCGAAGCTGCTGCATCTCAACGCGTTGTGTCCCTGACCTTCAAACAAATGGGAGCCTGGTCAGCGATTAAATTGAGAGGTGTCAGTGGCTCTCAAACTTTGGCGTTCCCTATCCGTGCCGATGAGATAGTGGTGGCTGCGAAATTGCGCCTTGCTTACGATTATTCACCCAGTTTGATCCCAGAGCTAAGCCACCTGAAAATTGCGCTTAATGACCGGATTGCCATGATTGAGGCGCTGCCAAAAGACAAAGAATTGGGCAACTCGCGTGAGATTCGCCTTGACCCTCGCATGTTTAACGACATGAATTTTTTAACCTTTACCTTGATCGGCCATTACACACGGCAGTGCGAGGATCCCACGCACTCTTCGTTATGGCTTACTTTGAGCGATCTGGGCCGGCTTGAGCTGACACTGGCTCGCATTCCTACCACGCCCGATCTGAAAACATTACCGTCACCCTTCCTGGACAAGCGGGAAACAGGCTCCTTGCGCTTACCTTTTGTGTTTGCATCTGCACCTTCGTTAGGCACACTTCGAGCTGCAGGTATTGTTTCGTCGTGGTTTGGTTTGCAGGCTGGCGCACGTGGGGCGCAATTCCCGGTCTTACTAAACGCGTTGCCTGAAGGTAATGCGGTGGTGTTTTTGCAGGCTGGTGAAAGCGTCTTTGACATAAAAGCCACCTCAGCTGCGACGGTATCGATCCAGCCACACCCCAACAACTCTTTGGCCAGGTTACTGGTCATCACTGGCGGCACCGATGATGAACTGATGCGCGCCGCTCGTGCTGTTGCTTTGATAAGCCCAACGTTGTCGGGTCAACAAGTCACAGTCACCAAGGAAACCGAGGCAGCACCTCGCCAACCTTATGATGCACCCGCCTGGATTCCAACAGATCGCCCAGTACGCTTTGGTGAGCTGGCACGCCCTGAAGAGTTACGCGTGCAAGGTTATTACCCGGATGTCATTCGACTCAATTACCGTGTCTCACCCGATTTGTTCACCTGGCGCACGCCCGGTACACCCATCAAGCTGAAATACCGGGCAACACGCTTGCCAAACCAACACAATTCAAGTCTGAATATCAGTCTGAACAATCATTTTTTGCAAGCTCTGGCGCTCAATGAACCAAGTAAACCCGGTAACCCTCTGGAGCCTTCTAGTTCAAGCACTCAAAACGTCACACCCAACCAAGAGCTGCTCCACATAGCACCCTATGCTCTTAATGGTCGTGATCAACTTCAGATGGCCTATTACTTTGACATCCTGAAACAGGGTGACTGCCAAGATTTGCCACCCGACAACCTGCAAGCTGCCATTGATGCCGAATCAACCATTGATTTCAGCGGTTTCCCACATTACACAGCGCTCCCAAATCTGGCTTATTTTGCCAACATCGGATTCCCGTTTACCCGTATGGCCGACCTCTCGGAAACTGCTGTGGTTTTACCTGAGAGCCCCAACCTTGATGAAATGGGACTTTATTTGACTCTTATGGGACGCATGGGAGAGGCCACTGGCTTTCCCGCGTTAAAACACGCTGTAGTTTCCTCTCTTGACGTTGACAAAATGGCATCGCGCGATTTACTGGTGATTGGTTCTGCTAAAAACCAGGCACTGATGAACAAATGGGCTGATTACTTGCCCATGGTCAAAATTAATGGTGAACGCAAAGTCAGAGAACCCGACGCGATCTGGCGGCCAACATACCGCTGGGAGCAACATGATATTCAGACCACACCGCTACCCAAGAGCACGCTGAACATCAGCGATGTGGGAGATTTGACGGCACTCATGGCGTTTGAATCCCCTTTGCAAGCTGGACGCAGCGTGGTGTTCTTGTATGCCGACAAGCCCGTTGGGTTGCGCAAAATTTCTGACTTGCTGACCGACACCGAACGTGTAGCTTCCGTTCATGGTGATTTTGCTGTCATTGACGACAAAAGCGTCAACCATGCAAAAGTGAGTGCCACTTATTACTTTGGCTCACTGCCATGGTTGAGCAAAGTGTCCTGGTTTTTTTCAGACCAGCCACTTTTATTTGCACTGCTGGGTTTGTTGATTAGCATCCTGTTGGCTACCGTTGCGTACCGCCCACTACGACGCGTGATCGATCGACGTTTCAACAAAACAGCCTAAAGTAACCATGTTGAGCATGAAGGCGAATGCGTATTTTTTAACATTTTTTGTTATGTTATCCGTGCCTGCTTGGTCTGCTGATGACTTGATGATGAGCTATATGGTGGATCAGGCTCATGAATGGGAACAAAAGGATCGTGCCGATATGGCTCTTGATCTCTGGCGCAAAATTTTGCGTCATGACCCTAACCATCAGGAAGCATTGATGAAACTTGGGCTTTCCAAAAGGCAAGGCGCAAGTGTCCAGAAATCGGAGCTTCCTTTTAAACCTGCTGCGCCGGCGACCCCCAAGGCAAACGCCGCTATTCGCCTGCCAATCAAACCCAAATTACCAACCGTGCCCGTTAATGTGGTGAGTTCACCTGTGCTTATTACCCCCAAAGTAATAACCCCACCGCCATCAAACCAAGTCACGCCACCAGAGGAAACCACTGTCAAAAACCAAGCCGTTCCTCCAACGCCGCATCCTTCCGGTGTGATGCCAGCACAACCCGCTGACCAGCACGATGAAAAAGTTGGTATTCATCACAAAATGGAGCGACTTAAATTAAAGCTATCTGACTCGCTCATTCTGTCTTCACCACAGCACAGCCGCTGAACACTTTCAATCAACTGTATGCAAGTTATCGCATTTATCTCTGGCAAAGGTGGCGTTGGCAAGTCCACACTTGCAGCCAACATTGCCGTGGCACTAGCTCAACGTCAAAAAAAAGTACTCTTGATTGACCTGGATCCACAAAATTCACAGAGGTTACACCTGGGACTTGAACCAGACGAAATTGCTGGGCTGGTGCGCGAAGGCATCACGTCCTCAGCCATTTTTGAAAGCCCCTTTGGGGTTGGGTTCATTCCATTTGGTCGTGTTTCCGAGACTGAATTGGAAGAATTTGAAGCCCAACTAAAACAGCACCCCAATTGGGTTGCTGAAGGCATTGAATCTTTGTCTGATAGTCGTTTTGATTTTGTCATCCTGGATACGCCACCAGGACCCGGTGTTTTTTTGAAACAGGCGCTTCAAATTGCTCAACGAGCGTTGGTTGTACTGTTGGCTGACGCAGCTTCATTTGCTACCGTGGAAAAAATCAAGACTTTGGTCGAAGATTACACCTCGGGTCGCACAGAGTTCATTGGTTTGAACTTTCTGATCAATCAAATGCCTACCAGCAGCAAACTTGGGCATCAGGTTCGTTTGGCCCTGTGTACAAGCCAGTCCAAACAAGTGATCCCTGTGTCCATTCACAAGGATCCACGGGTCGCGCATGCTCTGTCGTTTGAACGCCCGGTACTCCAATACGACCCAAGCTGTAAAGCCAGTCTGGATATCCAATATGTGACTGACTGGCTACTGGACTGTACCGAGCCATGAGACTGCGAGGTGCATGGCATATGTTGCTGATAGCCCTGCTATGCGTTCAGGTCAGTGCCCTGGCAGAAACCCCCAAAGCATGGGGATATCTGGGCTGGTGGTTACCAGAGAGTTGGCGTTCTGTTCCTTTGGAAAAGTTTGATCGATTGCAGTTTTTTGAACTTCAGGTTGCGGCTGATGGTTCTGTTGAGCCACGTCATGGATGGCCCGATGAATGGCCTGAATTGCGCCAAGCCATCAGGGAAAGCGGGACACCACTAGATTTGACGCTGACTTTACTGAACAGCCCTACGTTTGAGAAATTGTTTGCATCTGATGCATCTGCACAATACCTGCTTGAACAATGCATGTCGTTGGTTGCACATGAAGATGTCGCTGGCTTACAGCTTGATTTTGAAGTTTACACAGTGGTCGAAATGACCACGCTGGCTCGTTACCAAAAGTTTGTGCGGACGCTTGCTCAGCAACTGCATCAACAGCAGCCAGTAAAAAACTTGTCGATTTTTTTCCCGTTGGGGGGCAAAAGTGTCCTCTACGATGCTGTCACTTTGACCGATGTGGATCAAGTCGTATTGCAAGGTTATGACGCACACTGGACTGGTAGTAAAACCGCAGGCCCCGTAGCGCCATTGTCCGGAAAGGATGCTCTGACTTGGGAAAAAGCTGTTGCAGAGGCTTTGAAACTGGGTGTCCCGAAATCACGCCTGATATTGGGTTTCCCATTGTTCGGTTATGAGTGGCGCGTCTTACGTCATGCACCCCGTAGTTCAACGCTGGGCAAGGGAGCCAGCACCACGTTTGCACCTGTAGAGCATCTTCTTTTGCCTGACATCCCGGTCAACGTGCGAGACCGTGTCAAGCAGTATGGTGCCTCGCATGATGCCGTAAGCGGCTCATCGTCGTACAGATTCAAACTCTCCAATGGTCGTTATGTTGAAGGCTGGTTTGAAGACTGGTGGGCGCTGGAGCGCAAGACCGATTATTTGATTGACCAACAACTTGGTGGCATCGCATTTTTCTTGCTCGGTTACGATCAAGGTGAACTGACTGACCATTTTTTCCGTCAACGCGCGCGACAAGATCAATCCATGCGAATCAATTCAATTCTTGACGATACAGGCATTCTGAATTAAATATGGTATTTAGCTCAAACATCTTCCTTTTTGCGTTTCTTCCAATTTTCCTGGTCTGTTATTACCTGACCCCATGGCGTGCGAAGTCTCTGCTGATTTTGCTGTTCAGTTATTTTTTTTATGCGTGGTGGCGTCCGGATTTTTTAGTCCTGCTGGTCGGAGTGACCCTGATCAGCTACGCGTTTGCGCTGGCAATTGGCGCATCTGTTCATGAACTACACAGATACCATTTACTTTCAGCGGGTGTGACCGCTAATTTACTTGCATTGGCTTATTTCAAGTATGCCAATTTTGGTGTCGACAGCTTCAATACCGCATTGCTCGCGTTGGGGTTTCAACCAGTTCCTTTCGCCCATGTCCTGCTCCCCATCGGACTGTCGTTTTACATCTTTCATGCCATCAGCTACCTGGTTGACATTTACCGGCGCGAGGCCTTGCCAGCGCGTAACCTCATCGATTTTGCTGCCTTTATTGCCTTGTTTCCGCATTTGGTCGCTGGCCCGGTGTTGCGCTACCACCTGTTGGCCGAACAGTTCAGATGCCGGGTTCATTCCGTTGACCGTTTTACCCGTGGTTGTTTTGTGTTCATGGTGGGTTTTTGTAAAAAGGTACTCATTGCTGACTCCGTTGCTCCTTTGGTCGATGCCACTTTCGGTGCTTCTGTACCGACACTGGCTGATGCCTGGTTGGGTGCAGCGGCCTACACCATCCAGTTGTTTTTTGATTTCAGTGGTTACACCGACATGGCTATTGGCCTGGCATTGATGATCGGTTTTGTCTTTCCTGAAAATTTCAATGACCCGTACGTGTCACGTTCAATCACCGAGTTTTGGAAACGTTGGCACATGTCTTTGTCCAATTGGTTACGTGAATATCTTTATATTTCTCTGGGTGGCAACCGCAAAGGGGTTCTTCGTACCTACATCAATTTGTTTTTGACCATGCTGTTGGGTGGGCTTTGGCACGGTGCCAACTGGACCTTCGTTCTGTGGGGAGCCTGGCACGGTGGCATTCTGGTACTTGAGCGCTATTGGGAACAGCGATGGGGTAAATCGGTGTTACCCGGCTGGTTGCGCGTCATCAAAACCATGTTGCTGGTCATGATTGGCTGGGTCATTTTCCGAGCCACCGATAGCTCCGGCGCTGCCCGCATGTTCGTCGGCATGATGGGGTACAACGGCATCGAATTCAGCCCTGCTGTAGCCTGGCAAGTCACCCCAGACCGTTTGCTGGTGCTGGGCTTGGGCATTGCCCTGGTTTACGCCATGCCTTGGCTGAAAAGACAGGAGAATGTTTTTTTGCGTTACCTGATCATTCCATTTTTTCTCTGGGCGGTAGCCACGCTGTCGTCCCAGTCTTTTACTCCTTTTCTGTATTTCCAGTTTTAAACTGCCCAACAAGCACGAATGATGAAACTTGAAAAATCAACCTTGATATGCGCACCGTTCTTTGGTGTTTTTATGGCGGTGATGAGTGTCGGAATTTGGCAAATGATCGCCGCCGCACAGCACCCCGATGGACTTGCTTTCCCTTCCACCTGGGCGGATTTTCGCGCCGGACGCATGACCGGTGGACTAGAAAAACAATTGGATCAAAAACTTCCAATTCGCTCCACACTGATTGCTGCTGCCAACAGCACCCGCTACCTGTTGACAGGCGGTGCAGGCGACCAAGTCCGGGTCGGTAAAAACGATTTTCTTTTTTTGACCGATGAACTCAAGTACGAACCTGATGGTGAAGCAAACCTTTCAGCCCGAGCGCAACTTCTGGGTGCCGCTGCTCGTGCTTTAAAGAACCAGCAGGTGCAATTGGTCGTAGCACTCGTACCAGACAAGGCGCGTGTGTATGCACAATTTCTGAAAAATGGGCACTACCCAAGCTATAACGAATCACGCTATTCATCCGCTATCGCGGCACTAAATCAACAAGAGGTGGTCGCAGTCGACTTATTTGAACCCCTGGCACAGGCAGCCCAACACCACGACGTTTATTACCTTACTGACACCCATTGGAATCAGACCGGAGCACGAATTGCAGCTGAACGCATCGCGCGTCAAGTCAAAGCACTAGCGCTCGGGCTGAAAGCTACCGGGTTCAAGACGGAACCCAGCGGACTAGAGTCAGAACGCGCTGGCGACCTGATCCATTTGATGGGTCTGGACGACATGCCAAATCGCTTGCGGCCTAAACCGGATCGGGAGACACCTCTAACCACCTCACAAGCCGAAGCCGACACAGCAGCCGATTTGTTTGGCGACGCTACCGTCGCAGTGACTCTGACCGGTACATCGTATTCGATGCGTGGGAATTTTCATGGATTTTTACAACAAGCCCTGATGACCAAAGTACTCAATACCGCCAAAGACGGCGGCGGCTTGCTGGATGCCACCACCGCCTATCTAAATAATGACGCTTTCAAACAAAACAAACCTAAGCTCATCGTTTGGGAAATACCAGAAAGGTTTTTATACGACAAACTGGATAAGGAGCCGACTTGGTTAGACAGCGTTGGTTTACTTCACTGATCAATCAGCCGCGCTTTCACGTGCGCCATACTGGGCATATGAACTATTTCAACAGCTCTGCCGGTTGACGGCAAACCTGCAGGTTTTGCAGTGCAAATCCATTGCTTTTTCCAGGAAAAATTCGCACTTTGCTGAACCCCTTGGTGGCGGAAGGAACCGTCACCTTAAAAACATGCGAAGCATCGTCCCCAGCGACTGGGTACACCAGCTGACGTGAGGCCACACCTGCACCTGAGCCTTCCAGTGTGACCAGCTTGGGGCCGTCCAAAGTTAGGCGCGCCGACAGGTAGTCGAGTTTTTCAAGCGGTTTGTCAAAACTGATTTCAACAAAATCTCCATCAACCGTTGGTCCTGCGACCAGATCGTTGCCTTTTAACTGCCCTGATTTTGAGCCCAGTCCAGTAGCTACTACACGCGCTTGTGGCTCGGCAATTTCACACTTGGCCTGTACCAATGCCGAAACCCGCAGCAGCCACTCGGTGTTGTTCGTCACATAACGGGCATCCCGAAATTTGTAGTCCGGAGGAGCTTTCATGTCGCGCTCAGGCAGTTCCCAAAGCAGAATTTCAGGCGCTTTGGTCTGAAACGAGTCATCGCGCAGATAACTTTCCATTCCGACCCACGACCCACGGTCAGCGCCCACCGACACGCCCAACACATCACGCTGCAACACGTAGCGCAGGGCATCAGGAAACCCAGTCCATTCGTGTGAATAACTGCTGCCCACCAAAGTAATTCCAACGGGGAGTCGGTTGCCAAGCAGATCCTCTTTAGGCGGCTGGGCACGGCTGATGTTGACTGGTGTCACCATTTCTGCAGCAAAATTGGGAGACCCTGTAGGCAGTTGCTCAGCCAAGTCGCGTCCCTTAGACGGGCGCTTGCGTTTACCGTAAATAATGTTGAATTTTTCGACAGGTAGGGCGTTCAGAGTCTTCTTTAATTCAGAGTTGGCATCGATGCTGGATTTAATGGTTTCAGCCGCCAACATGGCTCCAGCAGGAGCCCAATGCGAGTCAAGCCGGAAGAAAAAAGGTGCGTCGCTGTTGCGCGACTGACTGGCCAAAAATACGGTGTTGAGGTCGGCCAGGTGAACTTGGGCGGATGCAAGCACACCACTCATGCGGGCATAGCTTCCAATCATGTATTCACTGAGTTTGATCGAGTCCGGCAAATGCTCGGAATAAACCCGCATTTTCAAGGGCACCAAGGTCACTACCAGGTTGATGCCATTGGCACGAAGCTGCCGGTTGAACTTGGCAATTAAATCCAGGGAGGTGTTTTCCAAATTGGAATAACTTGGGTCAGTCATCTCATACTGATAAAACAACCAATCATTCTTGCCGATGATGGTTGTTCCCTGCTGGGCCCAGAGCGAATGGCAAGTCAAAGCACTGGCCATGACAAAATAAACACTTATCTTGTTCATATAAATACCAGTAAATGCAATCTCTTAATGCAGCAGGTCAGTTATTCGCGCAAGCCAATCATTGTTGTCACTTATATAGCGAGCATCCCGAAATTTATAGTTTGGTGGTGAACGGAATTCACGTTCCGGGATTTCCCAAATGATTAATTTTGGTTTATTGGTTTTGAATGCATCATCCTTCAAATAAGCCTCCATTCCAACCCAGGGCCCTTGGTCAACTGGGATTGAAATATCCAGCAAATTCCGTTGCAAGGTATAGCGCAAGCCATCTGGATAACCCGTATTTTTGTTGGTGTAGCTGCTGCCGATCACCGTAATAGCCACTTTATCGCCCTCACTGAGCAAACCCGCCTGCGATTTGGATTCCTTCACCACCTTGTATAACATGGTCTGTTCAGGTTTAAAAACAGGTGCACCGGCTGGCAACTGCTTGACCAAATCCCTGGCTCGACTCATGACTTTTTTGTTGCCCCAAGTCAATGCAAATTTTTCTTCAGGTACAGCTTGCAAAGCTGTGGCCAATACAGGCGTGTTATCAATTTCTTTCTTGATGGTTTCGGCTGCTAACAGCGCGCCAGTGGCTGCCCAGTGGGTATCTTGATGCAGAAACAAGGGTGTGTCACTGTCACGCTTTGGACTGTTCAAAAACACCTGATTCAAGTTGACAACATGAACACCGCTTTCACGCATGGTTTTATAAATTTCTTCGTATTTTCCATCGGTATAAGCATCCAATGGTTTGTTGTCGGGCAACTTGTCGCTATAAATTCTGATTTTTGAAGGCACGATCACCAAGGCCAAGGCAATGCCGCTACGCTCAAAAAGTTTGCTCGTTTTTTCCAACAATCCAATGGTGACATTGGTATCTGTGGCATCGGCTGGAGTGGCAAATTCATATTTTGTGAACAGCCAACCGTCTTTACCAATCACCACATAAGGGGAATCTTGGGCTTGTACAACAGGTGAAGAAAATGTAACTGCCAACATCATGCCAGCCACTATTTTGTTAAGTGTTAATTTGATCATGGTTTAATTAATAAAGTTAAGTTTTGTGAATTTAACAGTTGCTATCTTTGACATCTAAAATCCGTTATTTTCCGGTATATCTTTCAATTTTATTTTGGTAAGTATAAGCTCTCAGTTTGCCACCTGATCCAGACAACAAAACAATGCTATAGGTTCCGCCTTGTGTCATGGACAACTGCGTATGAGCCAACGCTTTTTTGTCAGTTGACTTGGTGGCAAGCAACTCAATGCTGATGGGATTCACCTGGATATTGGTGGATTGTCCAAACTGAACCGCAGAAAAAACTTTGGTTTTGCCATCTGCACTCAGGACATCCAGCGCACCAGCCTTGGTATCCAGGTGATACACCGCAATAAGGGCTTTGAGTTTGTTGGAGTTAGCCTTGTCTTCAAAAATATGAGGCTTGGCATCGGCTTGCAAAGAGGTGTATGCCACCGTCAAGGCGCGGCCACGAACCACCTCAAGAGGAGTTGAAAAGTAGGGCTTGGGTTTGCCTGCAGCCTGAATTGTCAGGCTATGCTGTCCAGCAGGCAGTACGAGGTAATCACTGGGCACTCCAGGCGGGAGTTGCTTCACACGCATTTTCCCGTCCACTAGCACATCAACAGCCGCACCTTGAGCCGCAATCAAAATACGAACATAGGCCGAATCTAGCGGCGGCTCCGGGTCATAAAGCAAACCCGTGGGCTGCGCGTTCACTATAAAACTCGTCGTGGCACAGGCATAAATAAACAACAATTGGCGACTTATTTTTTGCAATGAATCTAGCAGCTTCATGATTAAGTGATGACCTTTGTATTTGTAACAGTTCGATAAAAAAGCCACTCGCATTTATCCCAAACAATCCATCAGGGCATGAATGCATGACGCGGTGAGTTGTGAGGCAGTCTGACTGGCCGAGAGGCGTTCATAGCCGTAGCTATGGACGACGAACGGACGGGCAAAATGGCCGCAAATCACGCCGCCAGGCGGCATGCAGGCACGAAGTGCCGCCTAATGGATTGTTTGGGTTTATACCTTAATTTGCATGACGCTCAAAATCCAACTGCCACTGATATCGCCCAGGCCTCAAGCCGTCCAGCAAAACCGCGGCACGCCAAGTATCCACTTCCACCACCTTGGGCATGGGCAAAGCAGAGTCCAAAGCTTTCAACTTCAGAGCACTATCTGCTTGCGGTAAATTGACCCAGACGGCCATAGACTTGGTTACAGGTTTGCTGCCGTTAACAGTGACGGTCAGCATCGGTTGGCCGTGTGTCGCCTCTAGATCAACCTGCACCTGTTCGCGATCCCGCCACCATTGCGTGACATGGGTCGCGGTAATGATCCAATCTTTGTCCTTTCGCGCTTTTAGATAACTGAACACTTCGCCAAGCTGCTCAGGTGTCAATAAACTTTGGTTGGGTAACCTCACCACCGACAAAGCGGCCATGCGTTCAGACAAAGCCAGTGCGCCCAGAAACATTTTCATCGCGTCGTCTGGATCATTTTCTTCCATGAGGTCATCAGGACCACTCTGTGTTCTGGGCAAAATCAGCGTTGATTTTGTAGATGCATCTGACACAGATTTGCTACCTGCCCCAAACCATGCAGGTAGCCGTGTATCAGTGGCATCCATAAAGGCCACGTAATAACCAAACGCACCATCGACAAGTAATTTTTCTGTGGTTTTGTCATACGACTCCATAGGAGCATGAAATCCAGCATCAACGGCAAGTTCTACGCCAGCGTTTTGAAGCGTCTTTCGCATGGTATCCAGACGCTTGGACTGCACCTTGGTCGATTGGTCTCTGAATCCGATAAAACTATCGCCCATGTAAGCAATCTCGTGACCACGATCTTGCATTTTTTTCAAAATTGCAGCGCTCTTTTCTGCAGCGTCGCTCAACACAAAATAAGTTCCACGCCCTCCTGTTTCTTCAAGCTGCTTCGTCACCGCCAAATCGCTTTCAAGCATGACTTCAGCGGCATCAATGGCCATCACCAGTGCACTTGAATAGGGATACGGCCATGCAGCAAGGTATGCATCCGGCTGACGCAACAACCACATCAGGGCGTTGTGCGCAACAGCCTCTAACTGCTGAGGATCGGCCGACAACAACAGGCGCTCGGGATAACCCAGTACCACCACACGCGAGTAGGCACCTGACGGCATGGCTTGTTCATCAAACACGACGGCTGTGGTAGGTTTGCCAGGCGTGAAGTTACGTGACCAATCAGTCACTTCAGCAGCAGGATGTCCCCCAGCCAAACGCAACGGATACCAGCCCTGCACCCGCTCGAGCCAGATGCGTTGTCCCGCCGGTAGCGCATGTGTGATGGGGTTATCACCGTAAGTGGACATGAAATTGTCTTCATCGTCTTTTTGGGTGTCACCCAACACGTTGACACCCAATGCCTTGGCCATGAAATCAAAACCTTGCCATTGCCCTTGCTCGCCCCGCACACCCGCTAGCCAAGTTGCCAAAACGCTACCGCCTCGGGCTCTGAAACTGACGATGGCTTGTTTTTCTGCTTCTGACAAAGCCACACTGGATGGCAACAAAAGCACCCCGGGCAACGACTTTTCAAGCTGATCTGCAGAGGACACCCGTTTGTAAGGAATTTTGTATTTGCGCAGAAACGCTTCCCAAAGACCTGGGTTCAGTTTGCCATCGAGTCCGCCAGATGCCAGGTAGGCTTTGGTTGCTGGTGAATCGTAAAGCCAGACCTGTGGCACAAATGGCTTTTCAGCCGCCTGTGATGACGATTGGGCAAGAGCTGTTCCCTTCAGCAATGAATTTGGCAATTCTGCGCTAGAGGACGTTTTTGGGTTATCCAGCGCCTTATCAAACATGCCCGCTGGCACAAAAAATCCCACCGGTGGAATCACCTCTTTTGTCACTGTTTGCGCGATGTCTGGTGGGTTGGCGGGCGACTTGCTGGCACAAGCCTGCAATAACAGCAATGAAACAAACACCAGACATCCGCATGTGCGACTTAGGTGAGTAAAAAGTTGAGCGAGAAAATTCATGACTTTTATCCGAGATTGTTCATTAGGGTTTGAAATGAAGGCGAGCAGGTTTGCGAGGCAGTATGCAAGGCTGTGAGGCGTTCATAGCATGGCTAGGAGGCTGTCGGACTTTCGGCATCGAAGCGTTCTCGAAGAGCGGCGTAGCCAAATTCGACCCCAGCGAGGGCAGTTTTTGCCGGATTTGCTGGCTCATAGCCGTAGCTATGGGCCAAAAAGACGGTAAAAAAGAACCGCTGCGGTCGGATTACAGCCGATGTACCGAAAGTCCGACAGCCTCCTAGGGACACCGAGCAGACGCTCAAAATGACCGCAAAGCTGCAGCCAGCGTTCAAACAGGTGAAAGCACCGCCTAATGAACAATCTCGGTTTATTAACAATTTACGAGTTTTCCGTGAAATCATCGACATTTTTTGTCGATAAACAATCTGCCATTTGTGATAAAACCATTTAACACAAACAATTCTTCAGGACATGAATGCATGGCGGGGGAAGTTGCGCGCCAGTTTAGTTGGCCGAGTGAAGTTCTTGGCCATCGTCATGAACGATAAATGAATGAATGAGCAAAATGACACCACACCAACCAATCGCCTGGCATCATGCAGGCACAAAGTGCCTTGTGATGAATTTTTTGGGTTCAACTCTAACACGCAGTTTTCACCATGATTGACAAGACCTCCAATCCAAAGCCGTCATCGTTGGTACAACTTGGGATTCATGCCCTGCCCTTACTCAGCAGTGGCATGGTCAATGGCGGACTGTATGTGTTACTGGCTGAAATACCCTCAGCACGGTTCCCCATTTTGGCGGGCACTCTGGCCAGCGCCCTTGATGGCGGTATTGAATGCAACGTCATTCTGCCGAGTAATCCGGAACTGTTTTTGCAACGTATCAATTCTTTTGGCGAACTCGATACCCAAGAAAGCATGACCAACAATCACCTGCAGCTTTTTACCATGCAGGATGAATTTTCCAAGAAAATGTTTCGGTTTGGCGCTGAAAGTTTTATTCAAGAATTAGAATTTTTTGATGTATCCGTAAACACCTTTCTACTATTTGATCAGGCTGATGAACTTTTAAGTCTGCATGATCTTTCCATGGCTTTGGATCAAGTTGAGGTACTGTCCAAATGGCTTAGCGACAGACACGTGACCGCGCTGCTGGTATTTACCCGTGTTACTGAAGCCCATTCCAACACCATCAATGCCTTGATGGACAACCTTACCGGCATAGCCCGGCTAGGTGGCGAGAAAAGCGGCCTGGAAATTACCTTTGACTTCTGGCAATCCCCAGAAGGTGCGGTAGCTGCCAGACATTTTCCGTTGCGCGCACTTGACACGGGCCTTTACGAAGTTGCACCGCTTTCTTTGTCATCAGAGCAGACCCAAAGCAGCATCGATCAGACCATTGAAGCTGCGGATTCAGATAAAGAACTGCATGTTTTTTACATGGATCCGGACCTGGGCAGCCTGGCCAAACAAAGCGCCGGCATCTGGCAGCAAGTTGATACGCTGGTGGGCATGATGCACGCTACACGCTCAACCCGTTCGGCCACCATTATTCTGAGCTTTCTTCCAGATACCAGTTTGCGACAATTGGCAGAAACCGCGCATACCCTGCGTTCGAGCCTGGGTCGTCATGCTCACATCGTGGTTCAGGAAAAAGCTGCTTCCCTGCGCTTCCAAAACGAGGCTCTGCTCTTGCGACTGGGTGTCAACCTGGTTGTTCACAGGGACGTACCAGTCAGTCGGTTGACCTTGTTGCTGGACTCCCTGCATGGGCAAACTTTTACCCGTGATATTGACATCAATTTTGAAGCGGCGCTGGCCAGCGTGACACCCACGCGGATGCGCGGCTACTTGCGCCCTTTGCGCTTTGCACGCGAGGTGAATTTAATTCTTGACCGCGCTGAGACGCTGAATATTCCGTGCGCCTTGATTCTGGGGCAGCCAACGAATGGTCAATCCATGGTCGATGTTTTGCGCCAAATTGGTTTATCCCGGCCGGGTGATTTACTGACAGCCGACAACACGCATGCTTATATTTTTCTGAACGCCTGCCAACAAGCCGTGATGTTGAGCACGTTGGAGCGCCTTTTGGGTGTACCGGTTGACACCGTGTTCACCAACCTTCGGTTTTTGGTACGACGCGAAGATATCCAACCCGAATTGGCAGCCTTGATGCGGGCCCTGGAACTCGGTGGTTTGCCAGATCACAGCACCACGTTGGTTGATGCAAATGCTGAAGAAGCCTCTACTGAAGACACAACACCGAAGCCATCGGTCATAGCGTCAATTTTGAATAAAATTCAAACATCCACTCAGCCATTAGTCCACAACCAGACCCTGACAGCGCAAGCACGCACGCTGGATTTGGTTCCACCACAGGTTTTAATGCCTGTGCCTGAACGCTCTGTACCACGGCCTGCGGCCATCCCCCGTGAGGTCATGCCCGACAATCCAGATTCGCAGTTCAGCTACGCTGGAGATGCTTCAGCCTCTGTTTTTGGAAAACAACCAGCACCTCGCGCGGTGCGTAGCTCACAAAGCAAAAAATGAAGGTTCAAAAAGTTCAAACCCAGGTGCAACCCCATCCTTTTTATCAACCTGAACGTACGACGGCTGTTTCACACCGGCGGCTGATTTTGCGTTGCTTGCCATGCGTGATGTTCGCCACTGTTCCGCTTGGTGGACTGGCGCAACCAAATAGCCTATCACCCAACACAGCGATTGAGAGTCAAAGGCTGGGTACACCCAATGGTGGCTGGCTTCCTCTGCCTTCGTTTAAATTTATTCCTATCCCTGGCGCGCAAAAAGCAAGCGAATCTGATGCCCAGTCGCCCAAGCGTCCACCCAGCCAACAACGCATCGTTGACCTGAATACGGCCGGTGAATATCAGACCGTCGGCACAGCTGGTCTGGAATTGATGGCCAAAGAAAAGCCAGACGACGAGCTGCAACTGATCATTGCCAACAGTTTGGCCTGGACGGGTCGTTTGCGCGCGGCAATTCCAGCCTATGAAGCCTTGACAAGCGGGCCACTAGCCAGCGCCGCACAAGTTGGCTTGGCCAATGTTCACCGCTGGCGTGGTCGCGACGACATCGCCAAACCTCTTTACGACAAAGTACTGGCGGTTGAGCCTGAAAATCCTGATGCAATTGAAGGATTGGAGTTGGCCAACCGCGAATTGAGTCCCCGAACCCTGATAGAAGTGGGGGGATCAACAGACTCAACAGACAACAAACGCCGAATATTGACCACAAACCACCGCTGGCGAGACCAAAGTGGAGCAAAAATTTACGAGGTCGAAGCCAGTGGTGTTCAGGATAGCTTGCCCGGAATTGAAGCTGCGCAGCAAGAAGTGACGTTGCGTCACCACGACCTAAGCCTGGCACTTAAACCAAGTCTTGAGTTGAGCATGCCGACCCGCTACGACCACAGCCTGTATGCCAGTGGAGCCATCAAACTGGCAGACGATCAAATCACACTAGAAGCCGGGCGGGTTAATTGGAGCCGGATTGCAACCAATCCAAACGCACTGCGAGCGAGCTTGGCCGCTACCCATCTTGGTGCCTCAGCCACTCAAGATTTTTCCATGGGCACGGTACAGGGAAAACTGCATTACTACAACATCACCGACGGCAACACCATTTTCACCACCAACCTGCACCTGGCATCGGTGTGGCGACCTCTGGGCGACCATTTCAAACCCTTTGCGGGCATTGAAACCCGGTCAGCCAAATTCAACACCAGCAACTACTGGTCACCCGAGCTGGGCTCTGGCATCCTTTATGCTGGATTATTGGGTGAATGGGGTGACAGCAATTCAAACCTGTTCGCTTCTGCACAACTGGGTAGCGGCATCTATGGTGAAGCAGGTTCAAGCTGGAGCATTTCTGCTGGGGGGAAACACTGGTTAAGCAACGATGTGGCCATTGGCATGAACTTGTGGGCCATGTCCAGCTGGCGCGATGGGAGTGTTTATAAAGCGCAGTCAGTCAACCTTAATCTGGAAAAACTTTGGCGTTGAAGAAAGTCAGTCGTTTTTTCTGGGCTGCTGTAGCCCTGGCGGGTCTGGTGCTTATATTGAGCTTCAGCTACCAGTCGGTGCGTGCCGTCAAAGGTTCGTTCAGCATTTTGCTGGAGAGCCTTGTGCTTTCTGCCATTTCGACCTATTTGCTATTTTTTCTGGCACTGCTGGTCATCCGGTATCTGGTCTTGATTGTGTACTCGTTTCTTGAACATCTGGAGACCCTGCACACCAAACGCGACCTGTCGCCCGAGCGCTACCGCGACGAATCTTCAATGCCCATGATTTCTCTGGTGGTGCCGGCCTTCAACGAGGGCATTGTGATTCAGGCCGCAGTTCGTTCCCTGCTGCTGCTGGACTACCCCAACTTTGAAATCATTGTGGTAGACGATGGCTCAACCGACGACACCTATGAAAAAGCCAGCACCGTGGCGCAAGAATCCACCGCCATCAAAGTGCGCGTGGTCACCAAACGCAACGGCGGCAAAGCTCAGGCACTCAACACTGGCATGACACTGGCGCGCGGCGAGTTCATTCTGAACATGGACGGCGACTCCAAGCTCTCCAGCAACACCCTGCGTGCCTGTATCAAGCACTTCGAAAACCCGAAAATTGGGGCCGTTGCGGGCAACGTCAAGGTCATCAACCGCGAAAACATCTGGACCAAGATTCAGGCGCTTGAATACGTTGAAGGGCTGGCGATGGCACGCAAGGCGCAAAGTTTCATCCGCTCGGTCAACATCATTCCCGGGCCACTGGGTATGTTTCGCAAATCGGTGTTGCAACAAGTCGGCGGTTACGACGACGACACCTTTGCTGAGGACTGCGACTTGACCCTCAAAATTCTGATGCACGGCTGGCACATTGCCTACGAAGCCAGTGCCATCGCCTGGGTCGAATCTCCCAGCCGCTTGCTAGACTTGCTCAAGCAGCGTTACCGCTGGACGCGTGGTATTTTGCAGGCCACCACCAAACACAAATCTGCGCTTTGGCAGCCCCGCAAAGCAGGCATGAACTGCTTTATTTTGTGGTACATGCTGTTTGAAGGCATCATGTGGCCGTTCTCGACCCTGCTGGGCAATATTTTTTTTGTTTATGTAGGGCTTCAATACGGCCTGACTTCCCTGCTTTTTTATTGGTGGTTACAACTGACGGTATTGGATGTTGTGGCTGCGTCTTACTGTGTGGTGGTTGAGGAAGAATCACCGTCGCTGATTCTTTATGCGGTTTTGTTCCGACTTTTCTACATCAATATCATTGACATCTCCAAGGTATTCGCCACCATTGAAGAATGGCGCGGTCACGCCATGACCTGGGGCAAACTCGAACGCGAAGGAAAACTCTGACATGGATCTCATCTCAATTCTGGCTACCGTGATTCTGGTCACCACCATTGGCACCATGGTGATCGGTTTGGGTGCCTATGCAGCTTTCAAAATTCGGGATCGTCGAAAACCCAGCGCAAAAAGGGATGATGACACCATGGAGGGCAACACCTCAAGAATGCCCATTTTTCTCACCCGCTACACGCCGCAAACTTCGCCAGCGCCCAACCCCGATGCCACATGACGAGCGCATTCACCATGCCAACCATGCTACAACGCACCCCCAAAATTGAAGAACGCAGCGGCCGTTCCTTCTTTAATATGGTTGGCCCTTATTTACCAACCCTTTTTGTATTGAGCGTGGCGATATCCATATTGGTTTACATCGCAGTCATGCAAACCCTGGGTTGGCGCACGCCGGTATTTAGTGCCAACGGAGTCATCAGCTTCATGGCACCCAGCAGTCAAAAGGTCATGCTATACGCCTCCGCCAACACCAAACGTTACCTGGCTGGCATTGGTGGCAATTACGAAACCCTGCTGGTGCCGTGGCGCGGCTATTTTGCAGATCGCAAACTCGGCTTCAATGAAATTGCTGACGTGGCTGACTTGAGGCAACAAAAAGAAGGCGTATTGATTCTGCCTTCTGCGTTGTCACTCAGCACCGAAGAACGTGCTGAAATTTTGTCTTTTCGGGATCGAGGTGGTGCCATCCTGAGCACCTGGGCCACAGGTAGCCGAAGCGAAAACGGGGACTGGCAGGGTTGGACATTTTTAAACACCCTGGGCGTGCAAATGCTCGGCGAGATCGCGCCCGAGGTCGAAGTCAACAACTTGATCCTCAATGGCGAGTCTCCAGTGTCACACACACACCCTGCGGGAATGCGCTTGGGTTTGTCAAAAACGACCGAACGCTTATTGCGATTCAAAGGGGAGATGGTCGCCGCGCGGTTCATGAACTGGACGCGCATCACCGACGATGAACGGCGCACCGAGGGTGCAGTGGTTTTTAACGAAACCCGACCCGAAGTTGGGCGTGTGGTTGCCTTTGCTTTTGCCGAAACCGTGTGGGAGTCGCATCCCTTGCTGGCCTATGGCCTGATTGACGACACCCTAGCCTGGTTGCGCCGCGAACCTGCTGTGGTGCTGGCCTCCTGGCCGCAAGGCAAACTGGCAGCACAAACCATAGAGATGGACACCGAGCAGGGATTCCCCAATGCGCTGCCATTTCTGTCCATGATGCAAGCCGTGGACTACCCCACGTCTTTTTATGTCTTGACTTCAGTGGGCAAGACTTTCCCGGACATTTTGACGCGTTTGAACCTGGAATCTGAAGTTGGTTACCACGGTGACATTCACACCAGTTTCAAAGACCAGACTGCAGCCGAGCAAACACGACGGGTGCAAAACATGCGTTCTGAAATGGCTTCGGTGCTTGGCGGCACGCAGGCGATCACCGGTTTTCGCGCGCCTACCGAGGGTTATGACAGCACCACTGAAATGGTTTTGCAACAAGCGGGCATCAGGCATCACACAGCCGACCCCAACCGCTCCGAGTCCCGCCTGCCCCTGATTGCCAAGCAAGAGGGCTTGGCCAACAAAGACGCGCTGGTGGTGTTACCCAGAACCCAACGCGACGACATCAACCTGTTCTGGGAAAAACTCAGTCCCGAGCAAACCACCCAAGCCCTGATTGACGATGCCAACCAGGTGCGCGATAGCGGAGCTCTGGGTGTGCTGAGCATCCACAGCCAGAATTTTGGCGCGGACAGCATCCTGGTCAAAGCCATGCCCGGTCTGCTGGTGCATTTGAAACAGCAAAATGCCACCGTCTGGCTGGCATCCACCGGTCAGGTGGCCAAGTGGTGGCGACAACGCGATCGCATCAAACTCTCTTCAAGCTATTCGGGCAAACGCCTGCTCATCAATATCACCGTCACCGGCAACGAACCTGTCGCAGGAGCCAGCTTCACCCTCCTGTTGCCACAACGCGGCATATTGCCCAAAGTGGAATCCGCCAAAATTGGCTTCGACAAACCGATCGTGAAAAAAATCGATAACTACCGGGTCAGCGTTATTTTTGAATCACTAAAGCCTGGTAACTATGAGTACCAGGCCACTTTCAGCCCCTGATGTCCGTCAGTAAAACATCCTGGACCAACAGCCTGCGGGTCTACCTTGAACCCGCCAGCCTGCGCATGCTGTCCCTGGGCTTCTCGGCCGGCCTGCCGCTCTTGCTGGTGCTGGGCACGCTGAGTTTCTGGCTGCGCGAGGCCGGCATTGACCGCACCACCATTGGTTACCTCAGTTGGGTGGGGCTGGCCTACGCCTTCAAATGGCTCTGGGCTCCGCTGGTAGACCGCTTGCCCATTCCCTTGCTGACCCGGCTGCTCGGACGCCGGCGCAGCTGGCTGCTGCTGTCGCAGGCCGCCATCATGCTGGGCCTGGTGGCCATGTCATTCAACGACCCCCAAGTGGCGCTGCTGCCGGTGGTGTGGGGCGCGCTGGCGGTGGCCTTTGGCTCGGCCACGCAAGACATTGCACTGGACGCGTTTCGCATCGAGTCGGCCGATGCGGATCGCCAGGCCGCACTGGCTGCCACTTACCAAACCGGTTACCGACTGGCCATGATCTGGGCCGGAGCTGGGGCCCTGTGGCTGGCCGCGCGCGCAGAAACGGCAGGGGCCGTGGGCTACCAGCACGGTGCTTGGCACAGCGCCTACCTGGTCATGGCCGCGAGCATGTTGCCCGGGGTGTTGACAGTGCTGCTCTCCCATGAACCCCTGCAGCGCAGCCAGCCAGAGACCAAAAACGCACTCGATTGGTTGCGCGGGGCTTTGGTCGAGCCCTTTGCCGATTTTCTAACTCGCTACCGCTGGCAAGCGGTGCTGATCCTGGCCTTGATTGCCACCTACCGTATCAGCGACGTGGTGATGGGCATCATGGCCAACCCGTTTTATGTGGACATGGGCTACAGCAAAGACGAGGTGGCCGCCGTCACCAAGGTGTTTGGCGTGATCATGACGCTGGTAGGCGCATTCATTGGCGGTGTGCTGGCCATGCGCCTGGGCGTGATGCGCGTGCTGATGCTGGGTGCGGTGTTGAGCGCCGCCAGCAACCTGCTGTTTGCGGTGTTGAGCACGCACGGCCATGACCTCAACGGCCTGATCTTCGTCATCTCGGCCGACAACCTGTCCAGCGGCATTGCCTCTGCGGCCTTCATTGCCTACCTCTCAAGCCTGACCAATGTGAACTATTCGGCCACGCAATACGCGCTGTTTAGCTCCATGATGCTGTTGCTGCCCAAATTTCTGGCGGGTTACTCGGGGCGTTATGTCGATGCTTTTGGCTACGCCAACTTCTTTGTCGCCACCGCCATGCTCGGTGTGCCTGTGTTGCTGCTGGTTTGGTTAACTTCAAGGCAAAATAGGCCTCTAGCCCTTATGGAATAAGCGCGAGCAGCTATTTATTTAATAGTCATTTGGTTTTTATATGCTCAATGAGCCTCTAGCCCTTGCTACATAAGCGCAACCAGCTATTGATTCAATAGCTATTCGCGTTGCTACCGCTGGTCTGGGTTTACCAAACTTTACGCTCGCTACAAAGCAGCGTTGTGCCAGCGCACTAGACTTCGCGTATGAACCAACAGCTGCTGATGATTGAAGACGACGCCCGCCTGGCCAGCATGGTCAGCGCTTACCTGGGTCAGTCCGGCTACCAGGTGTCGCTTGCCGGTGACGCACAAAGTGGGCTCAGTCAACTGCAGGCCACACCCGCCGATCTGGTCATTCTGGACCTGATGCTGCCCGACATGGATGGCCTGGAAGTGTGCCGGCGCATCCGCGCGCTGCCGGGCAACCTGGCGCGCACGCCAGTGTTGATGCTCACCGCCAAGGGCGACCCCATGGACCGCATCATTGGCCTGGAAATGGGGGCGGACGATTATTTGCCCAAGCCCTTTGAGCCGCGTGAACTGCTGGCGCGCATCCGCGCCGTGCTGCGCCGCCAAGGCGAAGGCGCCAACCCACAAGCCAGCACCGTGCTGCGTTTTGGCGCGCTGGAGATTGACCGCGATGCCCGGCTGGTCAGCGTCTCGGGCCAAACCTGTGACCTGACCTCTTACCAATTTGACCTGCTGGTGGCGCTGGCCGAGCGCGCCGGGCGGGTGCTCAGCCGGGATCAGATCATGGAGGCGGTGCGTGGTCGCGAACTCGAAGCCTTTGACCGCTCGATTGACGTGCACATGGGTCGCATTCGCGCCGCCATTGAGGTCGATGCCAAAAGCCCCAAACGCATCCTGACGGTGCGCGGTGTGGGCTATGTGTTTGCCAGGCAGCAAGATTGAGACCTTGCGGAACAGACCAAAATTTGCGCAGCAAATTTGCGCTGTCCTCAACTGATTGGAGGCTGTCTATGTTCCACAAACTCTATGTGCGTATCTGGCTGGCGGTGGTGCTGGCCGTGGCCGTGCTCACCCTGCTGGTTGGCTGGGTCTGGCGGCTGGCCGCCGAGCCACCGCTGCGCGACGTGGTGCTGCGCAACGAGGCCGGGCAAGTGATTGGCCGCGGAAGCGCCCGCCTGCCCTTCACCGAAGAAGAGCGGCATGCCCGCATGTTGCGCCGCGCCCAGCGACAAGCTACGCTAAGCGAACCAGCATCTGGCGCATCCGCACAAGCCCCATCGCCAAACAGCGGCACGCCAGAACCTGCAGACACCCTGCCGACAGGCGAACGCACTGACGTGGCCGAGCGCACGCCCCCCCCTGGAGCGCCAGAATTCGAGCTGCGCATGCACAATGGCCAAACCATGCGCATGCACCTGATGCGCGCACCGCCTTCCATCTGGAGTCGGCCGCCGTTTGGTTTTGCCTGGATGCTGGTGTGGGTGGGCTTGGCCGTGGCGTTGGCCACCTACCCGATCGTGCGCACGCTCACACGCCGACTCGAGCGGCTGCAAAATGGCGTG
>Ga0210036_1001371_pt1 | contig 27504 bp, 25 predicted proteins | sample CryGeymeta201515_FD_185469 | JGI IMG/M metagenome (GOLD analysis project Ga0210036, IMG submission 185469) | Groundwater microbial communities from Crystal Geyser aquifers in Utah, USA - Crystal Geyser metaG 2015-15 (SPAdes) (version 2) | ecosystem: Environmental > Aquatic > Deep subsurface >...
TTTATGATGTTCGAGTTGATGCTTCTGGAAACCTTCTCGGTTATGAGAGAGTAAGGATGAGGAAGCGTTGTGAGATTCAAAAAGAATAAATAATGAGAACACTGATTTACGTTCCAGTTATCCATACAAGTGCCGACCTTGGTTCTTTAGCAAAAGATGTAACTAAAAGAGGTATAACGAGTTTAGGAGAAGAGGTGTGGAAAGAACATATGAGAACAGTTGAAGGTTTCTGGGAAGCCATATCACGCTATTTTGATTCTATAGATGTATCAGGGATAAAAATATACCAGGATGGTATGATAGCAGAAGAAGAGGTTGGGCAGAAAATAGTTGAAGAAGGCATAAAAGTAGGAAGTAAAAATTATGAGTTAGTTTCAAGACTCCTTCAAAAAGGGGCTATTTTAGTTAAAACAGAGGATTTTGCCCTGGTTAAAAGAGAAAGAGACTACCTTGTAGAACTAACTAAGGCTATGACAAGGATAGGGAAATTGATTGCCTATTTGAAATACAGATTGATTAAAAATGGACTGCTTAGAAAAAGGGATGAGTTCATAGCCAGTAAAATAAACGAGACATTAAATCTTGAAGAGACAGGGATTCTATTTATTGGCGCCTATCACGAGGTAATCCCTAAACTTGCTGAGGATACCCAGGTAAAAGAGATAAAAGATGCAAGAAAAATAAGGGAATATCAGGAGGCCTTTTCCCATGGTAAAGGCGGCACTAAACGATTTAAGGAATTATCTGAATATCTCCTCTCACCACCTTCAAGTGCATTTGATAAATGTTAAAATCAGGAGGTTACAAATGAATGAAAAGATAGATTACCAGAAAACTATCGTAGAGGGCATAAAACAGAAGGTAAGGGTGCTTGACTCGGTGTTCGTGCTTATTATCTTTGTTATATTGCTCCTTGTTGTCAGGTTTATGTATAAGTTCCTCGATTATATACCATTTTCCTCTGTAATGACCATGCTGGTTACAGTGGCAGTATTTGTGGTTGCAGGCTTTCTTTTAGTCAAGACCATCTCAAAAAATGCAATAAAGACGATAGATACATATAGCAGCAAGTTAAATACCCTTTTGATAACCTCAAAGGATATCCAGGAGATAGTTCACAGCGATGTGCTCCTTGAAAAAATTATGGATGTCTCGTTGAAGATCACAGGAGCCGACGGCGGTTCATTAGTGCTTCTGGAGGGAGACAAACTTGTTTTTAAGATGGTAAATGGAGCACTATTGCATAGTGCTACTATAAAGGGAAGTGGAGTCAGTACCCTGATAGGATTTACGATTCCGAAATCTGTCGGTATCATTGGGTGGGTCATAGACAAAGGCAGTGTTGTCAGGGTTGACGATGCAAAAAAGGACAGCAGGTTTTATTCGGAGGTAGACGAAGTAACCGGCTATGAGACGAGGTCGGTGCTATGTGTGCCTCTTAGATTAAGTTCAGGCGTTATAGGCGCATTGGAATTTGTCAGTAAAGAATATGGCGCTTTTAACAAAGAAGATGATGATATCATATCATATTTTGCTGATCAGGCAGCCTTATCCATTGAAAAAACAAGGTTCTACGAGGATGAGAAGAATTTCGAGATACATCTTACGAATATCCTGAGCAATGTCAATGACAGGATAATAGAAAAACGAGGCCATTCAAAGAGGGTTGCGAAATATATACTTTTAATGGCCCGGGCAATGAATATGTCAGAGGATGAACAAAAGAGATTATATCGGGCCTCACTGCTTCATGACATCGGGTTCTTAAACATAAGGACGGAGGACGTATTATCCGCAGATGACTGCAGGTCACATCCACAATTGGGTTATGAGATGTTAAAACCCATAAATTTTTATGCAGATATCAGTCAGATTATCTTACATCACCACGAACGTTATGACGGCAAAGGACATCCATCGGGATTAAAGGCAGATGCTATCCCGATAGAGTCAAGGATGATTGCCATTGCAGAGGCCTTTGATGCCATGGTCAGTAAAGACTCATATAAATGTACGGGTAAGATGATTAGCAAGGAAGTAAAACCTTCCATAGTTGGGATAGAGGGCGCAATCGAGGAGCTTAAAAGAAATGCTAACACTCAGTTTGACCCTCAATTGGTTGATGTGTTCATAGAGAATATTAGAAAGGATTACCTTGAATAGGCAAATACTTTTCCATTACATAAATGTCACCCTGAATTTATTTCAGGGTCTAAATTGCAATTCTTCGATATTCACATCCTTCTTCATTAGCTCTTTTAAATCCCTTGGCCTGAAAGCGCCTTTTTCGGTGATTATTGCAGTGATATATTTATAAGGTGTTACATCAAATGCTATATTCCTTACCTTTACACCATCCGGTGCTATCTGGTATCTGCCGAATATATGGGTAACTTCTTCAGGCCCTCTCTCTTCAATTGGGATATATTTTCCCGAGGAGATAGAAAAATCTATACTGCTAATAGGTGCAGCTACATAAAAAGGTATTTTATGCTCTTTGCATAAAACAGCTACTGTATAGGTTCCTATTTTATTTGCAACATCACCATTTCGAGCTGTCCTGTCAGTGCCAACGATTACAAGATCTATTTCCCCCATCTTCATAAGGGCGCCAGCTGTGCTGTCAGTAATAAGGGTAACAGGTATTCCTTCCTGCATAAGCTCCCATGCTGTAAGCCTCGCACCCTGAAGCACAGGCCTTGTCTCATCAGCTATAACCTGAATCTTCTTGCCCTGTTCCTTTGCTACAAGCATCGGCGCTGTTGCAGTGCCGTATCCACCAGTCGCGAGTGATCCTGCATTGCAGTGTGTAAGAATGGTATCGCCGTCCTTAATAAACTCTGCACCCCACCTGCCGATTGCCTTATTTACTTCTATATCTTCTTCGAGGATCATTTTTGCTTCCTCTATAAGAAGGTTTTTCAATACATCTATTGGTTCATCTTTTTCCCTCATTAACAAACTTCTTATCCTTTCTACAGCCCATTTTATATTTACTGCTGTAGGTCTTGTATCGAGCATTTCATTAAAAATGGGCTTGATAACTTTTATAAATTCCTTAAAATTCCCTGCCTTTATTTCCTGTGCTCCCAAAGCTATCCCCATTGCAGCTGCAATACCTATGGCAGGCGCCCCCCTTATCCATAGTTTTTTTATCCCCTCTGCAACTTTCTGGTAATCTGTGCATTCGATATACCTTACTTCAAGGGGCAGTCTGCTCTGGTCAAGCATAATTACCTTCCCATTAACCCATTCAATCGTCTTAACCATATTTAGCCCTCATTGGTAGCAGTAGAGTTATTACAAAAAATATCGTGAGTGCTGTAAGCACGCCTACTGTTCCCCATGTTATGACATTGTAACTTTTCGAATTTACATAACCTCCCATAATCTTTTTATTATTGACAAGGGATAGTACATATATCAGGACAAAGGGAAGGAGTACTCCATTAAGCACAGAGGACAGTATCATTAGAAACACAAGCGGTGCACCTGGTATAAGTATTAAAAGTGAAGCAATGACTATCATAAAGCTATATATCCACATAAACTGCGGCGCCTCGCTGAATGTTTTATTCACGCCTCTTTCCCACCCCATTGCCTCACAAATATAATAAGATGTTGCAAGGGGGACGATAATTGCACCTAAAAGTGCTGCATTGGCAAGGCTGATAGCAAATATTAAAAACGCATAGTTTCCTGCAAGGGGTTTAAGGGCCAGGGCTGCTTCTGACGCCTCATGTATCCTGATGCCATGTGGAAAGAGGGTTGTTGCACATGTAACAATAATGAAAAATGAGATGATGTCTGTGATGCTGCAACCAATAAATACATCAAGTCTTGATGCCTTATATTCCTCTTTCCTTATCCCTTTTTCAGCAATAGATGATTGCAGATAAAACTGCATCCATGGGGTGATTGTTGTTCCAATAATCGCTATGCTAAGCATAATAAATTCAGAGTTCCACTTTATCTGTGGTATAAATGCACTGGAGAGGACCTCTTTCCATGCTGGTTTTGACATAAAACCTGAAATGACATATCCAAAATACAGAAGACATGCAAAAAGTAATATACGTTCAACAAACCTGTAACTACCTTTCACGACCAAAATCCAGATAACTAATGCACCCAGAGGAACCATCAAATATTTACTGAAACCGAGTATCTCCATGCTGGCAGCCCACCCTGCAAAATTAGCAACTGTTGTCCCGAAGTTGGCAATGAAGAGGACGTTCATCATGAAAAATGTTGACCTGACGCCGTAGTTCTCTCTTATGAGGTCTGAAAGTCCCTTGCCCGTTATAGCACCCATCCTCGCAACCATTTCCTGTATTACAACAAGGGCTATAGTTGTAGGTATTAATGTCCAGAGGAGAGCGTATCCAAATCTTGCACCTGCTACAGAATAGGTCGTTATGCCGCTTGCATCATTATCAATGTTTGCTGTTATTATCCCCGGCCCCATTATAGATAAAAATATAATGATTCTCCTCCAGAGGCTCATACCTTCCTCCTCTTACGCTTTGCAGCCGGTGGCAGGATTCTGTCGATGATGTCATCTATGGTAACAATACCGAGGATAAACCCCTCATTGTCTATGACCGGGATTGCAAGGAGGTTATACTTTGATGCTATCTCGGCAACTTCCATCTCATCAGCCTCTGGACTAATGGTCTTGAGTTTTGTTGCCATAATATCCGAGAGTTTTGCATTGAGGTCAGCAAGGAGCAGATCTTTTAAGGAGACAACACCGATAAGTTTTTCATCGGTATCTATAACATAAATGTAATAAACCGTTTCCACTTCCTCTGCATCTTTTTTGAATTTTTGTATGGCTTCCTTCACGGTTGTGTCCGGAAGGTAAGCTATAAATTCATTTGTCATTAATCCACCTGCCGTATCCTCTTCATGACTGAGTAGTTCCTGAATATCTTCAGCCTCTTCCTTTTCAATACTCTCGAGTATCTCTTTTGCCTTATCCATAGGCAGGTCGCTCAGGACATCAGCAGCCTCATCAGGCGGCATCTCCTCTATTATGTCAGCAGCCTTTTCTGTCTCCATTCCGGTTATTATTGCTGCCTGTACATCAGGCTGTAATTCTGAGAGAGCCTCGGCAGCAGTCTCGACATCAAGGCCCTTAAAAAATGTAGCTCCTTCTTTATGAGAGACCTGACTAATTATTTCTGCAAGGTCAGCAGGGTGCAATTCCGATACCATCTGTCTCGGGACTGTAAGGGATATCGTTGTCAATTTTGGTTCAAGCGGCTGTATATAATTCCAGCTTATAAGATTATAGGGAAGGCGTTTTTTAAAGAGCCTCATCAGGTCTTCTCCACCCCTTTCAACACCAAGCCTTCGCATGATTCCTCTCATCCCTATATCAACAGCAATGAGGACAGCTTCTGTATCAAGGCCTTCGAGTTTAACATCATTTACCCTGACAACCTTAGCACCGTTTGCATCAACGATCTGTTTATCAAGGATATCCCTGACTATCATGAGGTCTTTCTCACTGAACTCATAAGGCTTAAGAGCTTCGCTGTAAATCTTTGTAGAGATTATTCTCTTGTTGAATATGTTCAGGTCATTCCATGGAAGATTGAACAATCTTTTTTTCTTATCGATTATCAGGGAAGAGACCCTTGGTAGTGGTTCACCCTTTACAATAACAAGGTCTTTTACCCTTCCAATCTCCTCACCTTTTGGGTCGAGTACAGGCTTTTTCAGTATTTCACTCACAAAGAGTTCACCCAAAAAAGGCATCTATCCTCCAAAGCCTAAATTCAAAATTCTAATATCGAAATACTAAACAAAATTCAAAGACTGTAACAGATAGTTAAATAGTCGAGCCAAAGGCCACCTGACTAATCTGACTTTTGGTCATTTGATATTGTTTAGAATTTAGAAATTAGATATTAGATATTAAGTAAAGTATAGCTTACCGTTTCTATTTCAGCAAGATGATCCCACAAACCCGATAATATCACCTTTTAAAATAATATCTTCAGGTTTGAGATTGAACTCCGACAGATACATATAAATGGTTGATATATCATTATCTCATAATAGGGTCAGGCCAAAAGAAATTCTAACAATGCCTTTTGGGTATGGAGTCTGTTTTCTGCCTGGTCAAAAACAGCACTCTGTGGCCCATCAATTATCTCATCGGTTATCTCTTCCCCCCTGTGAGCGGGCATACAGTGAAGCACTATCGCATCGTTCTTTGCATATGAAAGGAGATTGCTGTTTAGCTGATAATTTTTAAACTTTCGTTTTTTCTTCGCTGATTCCTTTTCCTGCCCCATGCTGACCCAGACGTCTGTGTAAACCACATCTGCCCTGTAAGCAGCCTCTTTTGGGTCTTTCAGGATGGTGATCACACTGTTCGCAGAGGCCTTTGCTTTCTCAAGGACATCAGGGTCTGGTTCACAGCCTTTAGGACATGCAATCGCAAGGTTTATTCCCATTAAAGAAGCAGCATCTATCAGTGAATTTGCAACATTATTACCATCTCCTACATAAGCAAGGCGGATACCTTTAAGCCGCCCTTTCTTTTCGAGGATGGTCATCAAATCGCCGAGTGCCTGGCATGGGTGGTGAAGGTTACTCAGCCCGTTGATTACAGGGATCAAAGAATGAGATGCGAACTCTATGAGGGTGTTATGGCTGAATGTCCTGATGACAACCGCACTTAGATATCGCGACAGCACCTTTGCAGTATCATAGATAGTTTCTCCCCTTCCGATCTGTATCTCCTTTGGATTCATATAGATGGCCTGTGCACCGAGCTGATAAATGCCCACTTCCAATGAGACCCTTGTCCTTGTCGATGCCTTTTCAAATAAAAGGCCGATGCTCCTTCCGATCAATGGGCATTTATTTTTATCCTTTCCTGATTTAAGTTCTACTGCCCTTTTAAGAAGAAGGTCTATCTCTTCTGAGGATAAATCCCGTAAAGTTAAAAAATCCCTTTTCACTTTAATATACCTCTACTGAATTTATGAAAATTTCATAAAAACTTCCTCAAGAACATCAATAAGACGGTCGATATCCTTCTGCTGTACTATCAAGGGTGGTATAAAGCGTAATACATTTCCTGCCGCACAGTTTATAAGCACTCCTTTTTCAAGACATGCCCTCACTATCGGATCACCATCTCTTGTCATTTCCATGCCTAATAAAAGTCCCTTACCCCTTATTTCTATGACAAGGCTTGGGAATTCCTCCATAAGTTGTTCGAGCTTTTCCCTGAAGTATTTACTCATCCTGTTACACTGATCAAGGATAAAACCGTCTTCAAGGAGTGTCTCGATGGTTGCTACAGCAGCAGCACAGACAAGTGGGTTGCCCCCAAATGTTGTAGCATGATTGCCGGGTTGAAATGCAGAAGCGACTTTATCTGTAGCAAGCATTGCGCCAATGGGCACACCACCACCGAGGCCCTTTGCGATAGTCATAATGTCCGGCGTGATGCCAAAATGCTCATACGCAAAAAGTTTTCCTGTCCTGCCCATCCCTGTCTGAACCTCATCCAGTATAAGAAGTATATTATGTTCATTACAGAGATCTCTTACCTCTTTGAGATAATCATGGTCTGGCAGTTTAACCCCGCCCTCTCCCTGTATGGGTTCTAACATGACAGCGCATGTATCCTTTGTTATCGTCTTGCTCATTGCATTAATATCATTGAATGGAACATATTTGAACCCCGGTACCAATGGTTCAAAACCCTTATGAAATTTTTCCTGGCCTGTTGCAGTAAGTGCCGCAAGTGTCCTTCCATGGAAAGAATTCTTTGCTGTTATTATCTCAAAGCGTTTGGGACTTATCTGCTCCTTAGAATATTTGCGGGCGAGTTTTATTGCTGCCTCATTTGCCTCAGCCCCTGAGTTACAGAAAAATACCTTGTCTGCAAAGGAATGCTCTACAAGTAGTTTTGCAAGTTTTATCTGCGGCTCAATGTAGTAATAATTTGAGACATGTAACAGCCTCTGCGCCTGCTTCTGTATTGCAACCACGACCCGTGGGTGGCAGTGGCCAAGAATATTTACTGCGACACCGCCAACAAAATCGAGGTATTCTTTGCCGTCAGAACTCCATACCTTCATGCCCCGTCCCTTTCTCAGGACAACAGGGAATCTGTTATAAGTATTCATGATATAGCGGCTTGATTCATCGAAAAATTTCTTCATTTCCATAAGGTGATAATAACGGAAAATACAGCGAAAAATCAAACAGAGAGGGATAAAGTGAGCAGGGAGCATTAACCCAATTTACGAAAAGAAACCACTTATATATACTATTGGCAGTTATATAAATACATTGAACATAAAATGAACTCAGTGAAAATTCCTATAAAGGACATAAAGTTTGTCCTCCTTGATATGGACGGCACACTCCTGGACAAATATTTTGATGATTACTTCTGGGAACATCTTGTACCTGAAAGGTATGCTGAGAAACATAATATTACTTTCGGCAGCGCAAAAGAGGAGCTCATGAAAAAATATAAGGTCTACGAGGGCACCTTAAACTGGACAGACCTTGACTTCTGGTCAAAAGAGCTCGAACTTGACATCCCTGCCTTAAAAGAACAGATAAAGCACTTTATAGAGGTTCACCCTCATGCAGAGGATTTCTTAAAGATGTTGAAAAGGCAGAAAAAGAAGGTCTTTCTTGTTACAAATGCCCACTACAAGGCAATTGACCTGAAACTCAAAAAGACTCATATAGGGAAGTATTTTGACTCTGTGCTTTCTTCTTTTGATGCCGGTTATCCAAAGGAAAGCCCTGAGTTCTGGAGAGAGGCACAAAAGCGTCTTGGATTTGATAAAGACAGGACACTTTTTATTGATGATACAGAGGAAATTCTAAAAACAGCAAAAAAATATGGGATCAAATATATCCTCTATAAGGCAAGGGCTAATTCAAAGACGAAACCTAAAAAGTCGAATGAATTTTTACATATCCTTGATTTTAATGAGTTGATTGGTTAAGACGACTTCTATCCAAACCTATTGTTTATCACATTGCAAATAGCTTAAAATATGTGTCTATGAATTTAGCATGTCTTACTGAGCTGACAAAAGAACCCAAGATAGCATACTTCTCAATGGAGATAGGCATCCAGAATGATATTCCTACATACAGCGGTGGTCTCGGTGTCCTCGCTGGAGATACTATTCGAACAAGTGCTGACCTTAAACTTCCAATGGTTGCTGTCACCCTTCTCAGCAGAAAAGGATATTTCAAACAGGAGTTGGATGAATATGGAAGACAGACAGAGCAACCTGTTTCCTGGGCCCCATCTAAATATATGACCTTACTCCCTGCAAAGATTACCGTCCAGATCGAAGGAAGAGATGTCATGGTTCAGGCATGGCAATACAATGTAGAAAGTCTTACACGCGGTTGCGTACCAGTTTTTTCCCTTGATACAGATGTGGAAGGAAACACATCTGAGGACAGAGAGATCACCTCTTATCTTTACGGCGGTGACCTGGCATACAGACTGAAGCAGGAGATAGTCCTCGGTATTGGCGGGGTAAGGATGCTTCATGAGCTTGGATTCGAAATTAAAAAATACCACATGAACGAGGGGCATTCAAGCCTGCTTACCATTGAGCTCCTCAACAGATTTAAACGGCCTATAGAAGATGTCTGGGATGAAAAGCTTGTATGGGATACAGACAAGATAAAAGACCTTTGCGTATTCACAACCCATACACCTGTTGAAGCAGGTCATGACAAGTTCCCATATGACCTTGTCTGCAGGATTTTAGGAGAGCCTATACCCTTAAATCTTTTAAGAGAGCTTGGCGGCCGGGATAATCTTAATATGACCCGACTCGGCTTTAACCTGAGTGAATTTATCAATGGAGTTGCAAAAAAGCACAGTGAGGTCTCACGAAATATGTTCCCTGGATATGAAATCAGCACCATCACAAATGGTGTACACTCATATACGTGGACATGCGACTATTTTAAAAGGCTGTATGACAAGTATCTTCCCGGCTGGGCTAATGAACCGGAATTATTTGTGAGGGTTGGCCGCATCCCTGACGAAGAAATCTGGGATGCACATATGGCGGCAAAAAAAGCTCTTTTCGACTATGTCAAAGAAGATACAGGCGTTGAGATGAGCCCTGATATCCTTACTATAGGATTTGCAAGAAGGGCAACTGCATATAAGAGGGCTGACCTTATATTTACTGATATTGCGAGGCTTGAAAGGATAGGGCAAGGAAAACTTCAGATTATATATAGTGGGAAGGCCCATCCAAAGGACGATTCAGGCAAAAGGCTGATCGAGAAGATATTCTCTATCAAAGAGCATCTCAGGGATAAGATTAAAATGGCTTATATAAAAAATTACGAAATGGATACTGCACTCAAGATGGTCTCCGGTGTTGACGTATGGCTTAACACCCCATTGAGGCCCAGAGAAGCATCTGGTACAAGCGGCATGAAGGCAGCACACAATGGGGTAATAAATTTCAGTGTGCTTGACGGATGGTGGATAGAAGGCCATATAGAGGGGTTCACTGGTTGGTCTATTGGCCCGAGTCCTGCAGAGACAATGCTGATTGATAATATAGATACAAAGGATGCTGATGACCTTTACAATAAACTTGGATATACAATCATCCCACTTTTTTATAATGACAGACACGGCTGGATAAGGATGATGCAGAACGCTATAGGTAAAAATGCCTATTATTTTAACAGCCACCGCATGATGCGCCGCTATGTCACGGACGCATATATAAGATAAAAAATCAACCCCTCTTAATCCCCCCTTACCAAGGGGGGAATTTAAGGGGGGTGATTATTACTCCTTTACCCTCTTAACGTCAGCACCGATTTTCACGAGCTTCTCCTCCATATTTTCGTATCCCCTGTCGAGGTGATAAAGCCTGTGCACAGTTGTTTCCCCTTTTGCTGCAAGGGCTGCTGCTATAAGTGATGCACTTGCCCTTAAATCAGTTGCCATTAAAGGTGCGGCCTTCAGCTTTGATATGCCTTTCACTGTAGCAGTCCCGCCTTCCACTATAATGTCAGCCCCCATCCTCCTGAGTTCTGCAACATGCATAAACCTGTTTTCAAAGATCGTTTCTTTGATTATGCTTGTACCGTCAGCAATACTCATAATGGCCATAAACTGTGCCTGCATGTCTGTCGGGAACCCGGGATATGGCATTGTCTTTACATCAGCAGCTTTTGGCCTGGATGGGCCAATGACACGAATGCCATCAGAAACATGCTCAAACACAAGACCAACCTCCTTGAGTTTCATCATCGAGGCATCAAGATGGTCCAGCCTGCACCTTTTAATAATAATATCACCCTCTGTAATGCCTGCAATCGCCATAAAGGTTCCTGCCTCAATCCTGTCAGGGATTATTGAATAGTTTACAGGTTTTAATTCATCTACTCCCTCTATCTCGATAACACTCTCCCCCGCACCTTTTATCCTTGCACCCATCGAGATAAGGGCATTTGCAAGATCAACTACCTCGGGCTCCCTCGCAGCATTTTCCAATAAGGTTCTGCCTTTTGCGAGTGATGCGGCCATCATCAGGTTTTCAGTCCCTGTGACCGTTGGTACATCAAGGTAGATTGATGTACCTTTAAGTCTCTTTCCCTTAGCAACTACATAGCCTGATTCAAGTTTTATATCTGCACCCATCTTTTCAAGACCTATCAGATGCAGGTTTATTGGCCGTGCACCAATAGCACACCCTCCCGGAAGTGACACCTTTGCCCTGCCGAATCTTGCAATCAACGGTCCGAGTACAAGGATAGATGCACGCATTGTCCTTACAAGGTCATATGGGGCTTCAAATATTTTTACTTTTTCTGTGTTAATAATTGCCTTCCTGTCTTCATAATGAAACCCTGCACCAAGATTTGCAAGAAGTCTTCCCATGGTCATAATGTCTTTCAGATTTGGGACGTTGCTGATAGTGCAATATCCAGATGCGAGAAGGGACGCTGCTATTATAGGAAGGGCTGCATTCTTTGCCCCGCTTATATCAACCCCGCCTTTGAGTCTCTTACCACCATGAATTATAAGTTTGTCCAAATTTATACCTCTGAAATTTTAGTAATTAATGATTTTATAGTCTGTCATTTTATATGTTATCCCAAAAAATGCAATGCATTCATTTTGAGGCAGGCATATGTACAGAAAAAGCTTTACCAGCAGCACCTTTGTAAGACACATAATATTCAGAGAGCCTGAATATTTTCATCAGTAACAATTGATAACATTGAATAACCCAATTCTGCTTTGTAAAGGTTTTTATGCATATATACCTGCCTTGGTCATCAGATAAATGCAGTTTTCGGGTTATTCCCTATCTTTACCGAAAGATATGACACGAGTCGTTTAATCCCTTTTTCTGTAACTGCTGATATAGCAAAAAAATCTATGTTATTAGTCTTACAGTATTGTTTAAGTTTATCAAGTTTCTTCCTGTCAGCTATGTCCAGCTTTGTAGCAATAACAGCCTGGTGTTTGTCTTTGAGTACAGGACTGTATAATTCAAGCTCTCTATTTACCTTCTTGAAATTATCTACCGGATCCATCTCGGTCATCACTGATACGTCTATTAAATGTAGGAGTATTGATGTACGCTCAACATGCCTTAGAAACTGGGAGCCAAGCCCGACACCTTTGTGAGCCCCTTCGATAAGCCCTGGTATATCTGCAACAACAAAGCTCATATAATTTTCAATTTTTACAACTCCGAGCATTGGTATGAGTGTTGTAAATGGATAATCCGCAATCTTTGGCCTTGCAGAAGATATTACAGATAAAAGGGTTGATTTGCCAGCATTTGGAAGCCCGATTAATCCAACGTCTGCAAGGAGTTTTAATTCAATGACCAGACATCTTTCCTCACCCTTCTCACCAGGCTGGGCAAACCTCGGGGCTTGTCTTGTCGGTGTTGCAAAATGAGCATTGCCAAGCCCTCCCCTTCCGCCTTTTGCAGCTACAGCCTCCGTCCCTTTTCTGTCAAGGTCAATTAAAATATCCTTTGTATCATCATTTTTTATTATAGTCCCAACAGGCACAGGAATAATAAGGTCTTTACCATCTTTGCCATGCATCTTCTTGCCCATGCCATGCTGCCCTTTTTCTGCTTTATATTCACGTTGATATCTCAGGTCAAGGAGGGTATTCAACTCATCAGTTGCTTTAAATATAATATTTCCACCCCTCCCACCATCTCCCCCATTAGGTCCGCCTCTCGGGACATACTTTTCTCTTCTGAAGCTGACACAACCTCTGCCACCATCCCCAGCCTTTACGTTTATCTTTACATAGTCAACGAATTGCATAATAAATAGATTCAATCTTCAGATACAGGTTTCTTGAATAATTCCTCTAACCTTTTTATTGCATCTCCTTTTCCCCTGCTTAAAGAAGAGGAGGTAGCCCCTCTAAAGACAAAGTAGTCACAAAAATTAGCCCTGTCCCTTGATCTCTGAAACTCTGCCTAAGGAATATTATTTACCCACTCAATTTGAGAAAGAGCCAATTATATCAGATGTATAACCATGTTCCTGCCACTTTTCTTTGCCTGATACATTGCATTATCCACCCTTTTTAAAAAGCTCTTTTTATTATCTTCTATATGAAATTCTGTAACCCCTATGCTGACAGTTTTACTAACAATATCCGGCTGTCCATCCAGGGTAAATGGATAAAAAACATTAGCAGCAACAGCCTTCCTGATCCTTTCTGCAACAATTATAGTATCATCGTGTTTTGTATCAGGAAGAAGAACCGCAAATTCTTCGCCTCCAAATCTGAAGGCCATATCAATCTCCCTGACATTTTTCATTAATATTTCCCCAATTTTCTTCAGAACATAATCGCCCTCCAGGTGGCCGTATTTATCATTAAAATCCTTGAACATATCTATATCTATTAGAAGTATCGAAAGTGGTCTGTTATGTCTTTTTGTCCTCTCGATCTCTTTTACAAGCTGGATATAGAAGTACCTCTGGTTAAAAAGTCCTGTAAGGTCATCGGTAATTACAAGTCTTTTTAACTCAGCCTCGGTGTTCTTTCTTTCAGTTATATCTCTAAATGTCGCAAGCACCGCAGGCTTACCTTCATATTGAATCTGGGTCGATAAAATTTCCATATAAATTCCCTCGCCATTTTTGTGCATTATCCTGAGCTCTAACGCAGATTCGACATGTTCACTATTGCCTAACTTATTGAGGTTTTCTAATAACAATTGCCTTTCGTCAGGATATAAAAACCTGAGGATATCTCTATCAAGCATCTCTTTCTCCTCGTAACTTAAAATCTTAAGGAGAGTCGGATTGACAAATTTAATCAAGCCTTCCTGTATTATCATAATGCCTTCTAATGACTGCTCTACCAATGTCCTGTATTTTATCTCTGATTCTATTAGCGCCCGGGATTTTTCCTTCAACATATTTTTCAATAATTCCACATAATCAGCCCTTAGATTTTTTATAATGTCACTTTTTGTGACTATCCCGATCACGTCACCTTCGGAATTAACAATTACAAGGCTTCTGAGTTTATTCTCCTCCATTAGTTTTGTCGCATCATACAAATTTATATCTTTATTAGCAGTAAAAACAGGGAAATTCATTATTTCTCCAACATTATTCGAGATATTGTACTCAGCAATTGACTTAGTAATATCACGTTCTGTAATTATCCCAACCGGTTTATCATCTTCAATGACCAGTACACAGCTTATGTGATTTTTTATCATAAGTTCTATAGCCTTTGGGAGTATGTCCTTTTTGTCCACAGAGATTATTTTACGTTTCATGATCTGCTCTACTTTTTTAAAACTTATAAAAGAGTCAATACTCAGGTTCTTTATGATATCGGTCTGCGTAATAATCCCGATTATATTATGTTCTCCATCAACAACTACAAGCCTTCTGAGACCATTTATCACCATAAGATTTGCAGCTTCTGGTATGTCTATTTCCTCAGATATTGCGATGACAGGACTCTTCATTACCGAAACCAACCTGGTTACATTGAGATCAATATTATGTCCAATGATCTGGATGATATCTCTTTCAGTCAATATGCCTGTAGGTTTTTTATCTTCTAGAACTACCACACAACCGACGTTATTGAAATTCATCTTTTCCACAGCAGACATAAGGATTTCTTTCGGTTCTAAGGTTATTACGTCTCTGGACATAATTGAACTGATTTTACCTAAATCCATCACCCTCCAGTAAGATACTGCACACTATTTTATTATTTTACAAAGATAAGGTTTTAATAGCTACTAACTTTTACATTTGTGCTCGGTGTTATTAATCAAATTTAACATTATTTTGTCCTAAAATTGACATTTATTCACAGACTTTGCTTAAATTAAGCATGTGGGAATATACCGATAAAGTAAAAGAATTTTTTTTAAATCCTAAAAATATCGGGGAGGTAGAAAATCCTGATGCGGTTGGAGATGTCGGCAGTATAGTCTGTGGTGATGCATTAAGGTTGACACTGAAAATAGACAAAGATACGAATAGAATCATAGATGCAAAATTTCAGACATTCGGCTGTGCAAGTGCAATCGCAAGCTCTTCTGCCCTAACTGAACTTGTTAAGGGTAAAACACTTGATGAGGCTTTGCAAATGTCAAATCAGGACATTGCAGAATTTCTTGGCGGTCTGCCAAAGGAGAAGATGCATTGCTCTGTCATGGGGAAAGAGGCACTTGAGGCTGCTATTGCCAATTACAGGGGCATTCCAAAGGTTATTGAAGAAGAAGGAAAGCCTGTTTGCAAATGTTTCGATGTTACAGAAGAAAAGATAAGGAAGGTAGCAATTGAAAACCATCTTACAACAGTGGATGAGGTAACTGATTATACAAAGGCTGGCGGCGATTGCGGTGAATGCAGGGGAGAAATCGAGGCTATTCTCAGGGATATCTGGTCCCTGAAAGCACCTGAAAAACCCGCGGTACCTAAAAAACTTACCAACCTTCAGAAGATTGCCCTTATACAGGAGATTATTGAAAGGGAGATAAGGCCGAGGTTGCAGGCAGACGGGGGAGACGTCGAGCTTATTGATATAGACGGTAATAAGGTCATCATAGCCCTGCGCGGCATGTGTACAGGTTGTGTCATGGCAGATGTAACTATAAGTGGTGTTCAGGATAAACTCAGGGAATTAGTAAGCAAGGGAATTATTGTAGAGGCTCAATGAATACAATATATTTCGACAATAATGCAACAACACCTGTTGCCCTTGAAGTCCTTGATGAGATGCTTCCACATCTTAAGAAGCTTTATGGTAACCCCTCAAGTATGCATACCTTTGGCGGACAGCTTCATAAAAAGGTTGAAGAGGCAAGGGGTAAGGTTGCACAACTCATTGGTGCTGAGCCTGAAGAAATAATATTCACAAGCTGTGGTACAGAAAGTGATAATACTGCCATAATGAGTGCTGTTGAGTCATTACCCAATAAAAAGCATATCATCACAACAAGGGTCGAGCATCCTGCAGTCTTAAACTTCTGTAAACACCTCACAAGAAAAGGGTTCAGGGTAACGTTCCTGCCTGTAAACAATCTTGGACAGCTAAATATAGATGAATTATTGAAGGTAATTGATAAGGATATAGCTTTAGTATCCATTATGTACTCAAACAATGAGACAGGTGTCATTTTCCCTATTGCGGATATAGCAGAAATCCTTAAAGAAAGGCGCATATTATTTCATACAGATGCCGTTCAGGCTGTTGGAAAAATACCTATAGATACGAAGGAACTCCCTGTTGACATGCTTTCTCTTTCAGGTCATAAGTTACATGCACCAAAAGGAGTCGGTGCCTTGTATGTGAGAAAGGGCACAAGGTTTTATCCTTTTATAATCGGAGGTCATCAGGAAAGGGGGAGAAGGGCCGGCACTGAAAATGTTGCCTCAATCATTGGACTTGGAAAGGCGTGTGAACTTGCAGGTAAAAACCTCACTGAAGAAATTACTTATCTAAAGGGGTTGCGTGATAAACTTGAGACTGCACTTTTAAAATCCTGCCCTGATGTCAGGGTGAATGGAGACATAAATAACAGGCTGCCGAATACCACAAACCTTAGTTTTGAATATGTTGAGGGAGAGGCCGTACTCCTCAGGATTAATGAATATGGTATTTGCGCCTCATCTGGCTCAGCATGTACATCAGGCTCCCTCGAACCTTCTCACGTCTTAAGGGCAATGGGAGTGCCTTTTACAGCAATCCACGGCTCAATCAGGTTTTCTTTAAGCCGGTACAATACAGAGGCAGAGATAGACAGGGTTATTGAGATTATGCCAGAGATAATAAAGGAACTCAGGATGCTTTCGCCATTTGGAAGGGATAGACTCGACCAGAGTATCAAATGTCCTTACCGCTTGGATTTACCTTGACAACCTCTGATTTTTCCCAGTTCTGAAACAAGTCAATAATCTTATCGATCGATTCTCGATGCAGCTTCTCTATTGTTTCCCTCATTGGAAGAGAGGTAACAAGATTCCTATCGATGAAATCACCTATCTTTTCCCGATTAAATACTGAAAGGAATACCATCCCCTTCAATATCCTCTTGTTTGTTTTGAAAGAAAAGATAAATCTATCGAGTGAATTTTCAAGGAAAATGTCATTCCTGCTCTGTATTTTCCTGTCAATAGCTCTTGCCTGAAACCAGTATTTTTTATCAATAATGCTGTCAGCCTTTAATTCCATTAATGTATGCCCGAAATTCTTTTTATCGACCGTATAAATGTTGTGTGCAACTGTATCAGCTGCAAGATGGCTCATATATCCATATACAAAAGCATTCTGTTGTTTTGTCTTAGCTGCATTTAAAAGATCAAATGCAACATCCCAGCTGTGCGAGTTTTTACTGTCAGGCAAATACTTTTTCCCGACAATAATATCGGCCATAAGATTTCCGTAGAGAAAATCTTTTTTGTACCTCCTTATAATCTCAAAAAGTCCAGCGGGAAGCAGTGAGCCAAGGGTATACAACTCGTTCCCAAGATATATATGTGTTAATGGCCCCCATGCAAATGCTGCAGTTGGTATTAATAAAAAAGATATAATCACCAAAAATTTAAAAACTTTCATTTCAACTCCTTCAGTAAGTTTAACATAAGTCTTATTCCAATACCAGAAGCTCCCTTAGGCATATAAGGCTTTTCTTTTTCTATCCATGCAGTTCCTGCGATATCAAGGTGAACCCAGGGAACCTCTCCTGCAAATTCATACAAGAAGTATGCTGAGGTCACAAGCGAGCCATTTTTCCCGCCTGTATTCTTTATATCAGCAATATCACTCTTTAAATATTCTTTATATTCATCAAAAAGTGGCATCTCCCAAACCCGTTCGTATGTTTTATCAGCAGATTTTTTTATTTTATTAATCAGTTCTCTGTTATTCCCCATCATGGCTATTGCCTCATTCCCGAGCGCTATAGAACAGGCGCCTGTTAGAGTCGCTATATCTATAATTGCCTGAGGTTTAAAACGTTTAGCATAACCAATGGCATCTGCGATAACCAAACGCCCTTCTGCGTCTGTATTGATTATCTCAACTGACTTTCCATTGATTGCCCTGACAACATCACCCGGTTTTGCAGCAAAGCCACCTATCAAGTTTTCTGCTGCAGGTAATACTCCTACCAGATTGACTGGCAGTTTCAATTCAGAAACAGCCTTGAATATGCCGAGGACAACTGCACCCCCGGCCATATCATATTTCATCTTTTCCATGCCTTCAGCAGGTTTTAATGATATGCCTCCGCTGTCAAAGGTAATTGATTTCCCAATGAGCGCCAAAGGCGCTCTTTTAGCGCCTTTGTATTCAAGCAGTATAAACTTAGGAGGTTCTTTCGAACCCTTTGCAACAGAGAGATAAGCCCCCATGCCAAGCTTTTCAGCATCCTTCTTTTCCAGAACTTTTACCAAAAGGTTATTTCGTTCTAGAGATAATGCTGCATTTGCAAGATGTGACGGGGTCATATCATTGGACGGAGTGTTTATTAAATCTCTTGTAAAACATACTGAAGAAGCTATCGTCTTGATCCAATGGATATCATCTTTGAGTACTTTTGAAACCTTTGAAGGTATCACGAAGCTGTCAATAGTTTTATTATTCTTTTCTTCAACATACCTTTTAAAAGTATAAAGTCCCAGTAATGACCCTTCCATGAAATCAGCAGGGGACATTTTGAGAGATGACAGGACTCTGCTTGATAATGCTATCTTTTTCATCCCCATATCCCGCAGATAGACTGCTGCCTTACCGCCAGCCTGTCTTACCTTCTCAGTTGAAATCTCATCTTTTTTACCCAGACCTATAAGCAGAATTCTTTCGGGCTTAATATCTTCAGGAGATGGAACTAAAAGGACCTCATTTTGTTTACCATGGAATTCTTTTGAAAATAATTTTTTGACAAGCCCTGACGTCGTTGAACCAATGTTGTTATAAAGCCCAAAATCCCCTTCTGTAAAAGGCAGAATCAAGGCATCACAGGCACAATTTAACTCCTTGATATTCTTTATGTAAATATTCATTATTTTCTTAATTACTCTAATGTTGATTTTAGCTGATTTTCTAAAGAAATATCTACCCGATCATAAAAAGTAAGAAGCCTGATTGACAGAAAATATTATTTCAGCAATTATTTATTATGAATGTCTTTATAAGAAACATACATTTTTCAAGAAGAAATATAGAAAAGATATATGGAACACCTTTCACCGACGGGAATAATGTTACGCTTTTGTGGAAAGACAAGGAATTATTCAATAACATTTTTAATCTTATAAAAGAAGCAAGGGAATTGATATGCCTTGAATTTTATATATTTCGCAACGATGAAACAGGGAATGAGCTTGCAGAAATCCTGAAACAAAAGGCGTCCGAAGGCGTTAAGGTTTTTATCCTTTATGACCATTTTGGATCATTTGGCACTCCTATGAAATTCTGGAAAGACCTCAAACAATCAGGTATCCAGATAAGGGCATCACATCCTTTTAAGTGGACTAAGCCTTTTCATTATGTTCATCGGGATCATAAAAAATTCATAATAATCGATGGGAATAAGGCTTTCACAGGTGGGCTGAATATCGCAAATGAATACAGGGGGTATCACAGGTTCAAGAAAAAAATAGGATGGAGAGATACCGGGATATTCCTTGAAGGTCCGATAGCAAAAACACTTTTAGATACATTCAAAAAAAGCTGGGAGATATGGAAAGGGACACCGATCCATTTCAACAAAAATGTAGAACCAATAACAGACGGCCTTCCAGTACTCCCGATCTTTGCAAGCTCGGCTAAAGGAAGAAGGAAGATGAGAAAGTTGATATATGACAGTATCAGCCAGTCCCAAAAAAGCATTTATCTCACAACGGCTTATTTTACTCCGAGCAGAAGAATGCTTCAGATACTTGAAAATGCAGTATTAAGGGGAGCAGATGTAAAATTGCTTTTACCGGGGAAATCAGACATCTCAGCAGCATATTATGCAGGCAGGGCTTTTTTCACTAAGCTGCTTAAAGCAGGTGTTGAGATATATAATTATCACGGAGAAATACTGCATGCAAAAACATCTGTCTTCGATGAAATGTGGAGCATCATCGGTTCGGCAAACCTTGATTTCCAGTCGCTCAGGAGAAACGATGAAGGCAACGTCGGCATAATAGATGCAAGTTTTGGCAAACAGATGATAGAAATTTTCTATGAGGATTTAAAACAATCAGAAACAATAAGACTTGATAAGTGGCTCAAGCGTCCTTTTTTAGAAAAGGTAAAGGAAAAATTCTTTGCAATGTTCAGGAGAAGGCTATAACAAATGCCGAAGACAGGTATAGCAACATTACCACTTCATTATGGTAGGGCTCCGAAATGGCTCTTTGACAGGATGACCGCCCTTTCAAGAGAAATTATTTACGCAGTTGTGAGCGAGTTCGGACAGAAGGTTTTCCTCGAAAAGCTCTCTGACCCCTATTGGTTTCAGGCATTAGGATGTGTTCTTGGATTTGACTGGCATTCCAGCGGGCTTACAACAACTGTAACAGGTGCTTTAAAGGAAGGATTGAGAGGCATGGAGCGCGAACTCGGGGTATCCATTGCCGGTGGAAAAGGTGCAACTTCGAGGAAGACACCAGATCATATCAGGATGTATTCGGATAAATATATTATAAATCCTGAGCCACTTATCTATGCAAGCAGGATGTCTGCAAAGGTGGACAATACCGCTGTTCAGGACGGCTATCAGCTTTATCATCATGTGTTTATATTTACATACAAAGGGGAATGGTCTGTAATACAGCAGGGCATGAACACGAATAAAAGGACAGCAAGACGATACCATTGGCTTAGCAGTGCTATGAAAGAATTTGTTGTAGAGCCTCACGCTGCCGTCTGCTGCGATAAAAAGGGCACAACACTTAATATGGTAGCCTTTGAGAGCGGGGATGTAAGGCAGGTATGTACAGATTTATCGAAAGAAAAACCAGAAAAAACAATTAGTGAGATAAAGAAGATTCAAATGTTAGTATCCTTTTCCTTTTTCAAGTTCATTAAGAATAATCTGAATGCACTTATCAAAACGATTTTTAACATCATATTCCCACAATCTAATAACTGCCCAGCCATCTTTTTTTAAAATACGATTTACGTCTTTATCGCGTTTTCTGTTTCGTGCAATTTTGCTGCTCCAATATTCAATATTTGTTTGCGGCATAATACACCGCTTAGGGTGGCCATGCCAAAAGTCAGAATCTATAAACACTGCAATCCTTTTTCTCCTGAAAACAATATCGGGTTTCCCAGTTATAGATTCGGCATGACTTGCAAAATAGATATTTCTTTTTTTTAACTCACGCATGATTAAACGCTCAGGCTTAGTTCCCACTGAACGGATATTCTGCATGTTCTTGCGGCGTTGCTCTTTGGTGAGATTATCCATGACGGGCAGAAACAGAAAAATCCATGAAATAGGTTTCATCATCTATTTTATAGAAATCTATGTCTGCTCTGCCGTAGCGGTGCAAGTCATTTTTAGTTACAGGATGGCCTGAAGGAATTCCAAGCCGATGCCGGAAATATTCGCCGATTAGGCTGTTATTGTGCGGGGTATGAATAGCCTTACCGTTTTGTTGTGCCCTTGTACAAATCAGCACTTTGTTGTCATCAGTTAAAACAGTAAAATAAACAGCAATAGGCGGGAAAAAATCAGTTTTATAGACGGATGATGTAAGTTTTATATAAGCCTGATTTGGTTCATGCCCTTCCTCTGGCCGCTGTCCCCAATTGAGTTTTCAAAGAGCAATATTATTAAGAAGAATCCGAACTTCCTCTTCTCTGCTTGAAGGAGATTCTTCTTGATCTGAGCCGCAAATGTTGCATCGTCGCTGACTTATGGGATGAATAAAATTATTTTTACAATCACAATCCCAATAGTCTAAATTCAGAATAATATCGCCAACATGCTGGAGCCTTTCGTTATGGGCATTTAAAGAATCATGATAGATTGTTGAATTCATAATAATGCCGCGATTCAACATATCAGTGCCATTTCAATGGACTCGTATGATAGTTGATTTGTTTTGTATTAATCGCTTTTTCTGTAAATCTTATGCTTTTCGTAGGATTGAAAATGACACTCATTTTGGGAATATCACTTAGATTGCTAACAACAACTAACGCATAATCATTACTGAAGTCTTTAGCCTTTACGAACTCATTTTGAGTCATTCGGATACTCCCATAATCAGTCCGCAGCCCTTTTATTTCTGTCAGAAAAAAATGCTTCTCAACTTCAATCTGAAAATCATATCCGTCGCCAAGTATCCGTGCATCTTCCAAAATGCCATTCTCAAACGCATCATATTTCTTGTAATTATTCATAAAGAAAAGTTCTGCTTCTTGACCAGTAACCTGTAGCTGTTTGAATTTGCTCTTTATTACAGGGCTTATTTCTTTGATTGTTTTATCGACAAGAGCAAACTTATTAAGGAAAGCTTTTAGGAACATCCTATAGTCCCCTGTCAAGTAAAAAATTATATTTTTAAACACCGATTTTCACAGAATCCTAAGCGTCATAATTATTTAGGCCTACAGTTACGAAAGAACCAGTAGTATTAACCAGTTACCGCCTTTCAACCCGGAATATTCATTTTAATTGTGACGCTTAAAATAGCCATATTGCGCATATAATAATCATAATCGCATCAAATGATTATAGTGAAGCCCCTATAAAAATACGCATTGACGCTAATTTATAGCTATTTTGTAGTTGCTATTAAAGTAACTTAGCTGTATACTATCAGCATTATAAGCGTCATAATAAATATATGATAATGGCAATTGAACTGAGAGATTATTTCATCAAAGATCTACCTCCAAGACAAAAGCAATACGAAGCAATACGCGCCGTTGCCTTCAATGAAGGGACTATAAAGGACATTGCTGCGCACTTCAGGTATACACCGCAAACGTTGAGAATGTTAATCAGCCGGCTTGTACGAGATAAACTTCAGCTCTTCCCCGATATAAAAAGGGGGCCGAAAGGGAGGCATATCCCCTCAGAGACAGAGAAAATGATTATTCAGTTGCGCCGGAAGAAGATGTTGAACTCCAGGGAGATTACGGAAGAACTTAACCGATCAAACATATCTATTGGCGTAAGGACAGTGGAAAGGATACTGGGCGATGCAGGCTTCCCGAAACTGCGCCGCAGAACAGATAAAGAAAGAGGGCTTAGCAAAGAAGGCACAATAATACCGAAGCGTTCCGTGAACCTGTCCCTGAAGCCGCTTCAGCCGTTTCGGATAGACTGCCAGGTGGCCGGCATCTTTTTGTTTCTTCCCTATATTCTGGATACCGGTATCCTTGATATCGTGCAGGGATGCGCTCTTCCGGAATCCGGCGACATTGGGAAACAGCAGGCAGCCTTATCCATGTTATTGCTGAAACTGATAGGCAATGAACGGCTGAGCCATATAAAGCAGTACAGCACCGATGCGGGATTCGGGGTTTTTGCCGGATTGAATGTGTTGCCGAAGCCCACTTATATGTGCTCTTACTCCTGCCGCACTAAGGCCTCTGTTGTTATGAAATTCCAGCAAAGAATAATGAAACACTTTAACAAGCTCTACCCTGATTTGTATCAGGGCAAGACCATCAATCTGGATTTCCACTCGATCCCGCACTTCGGAGATGAATCCGAGATGGAAAAGGTTTGGTGTGGAACTCGTGGCAAGTCACTGAAGGGAGCCAACACGTTTTTTGCTCAGGCCGGCGAAAGTGATTTGTTGATATATACCAGAGCAGATATCAAAAGGGCCGAGTCTTCTGAGGAAATCAAGAAGTTTATTGATTACTGGGGAGGGATAAAGGGAATCGTAAAGGAAACGCTGGTATTTGATTCGAAACTGACACGCTATGACATCCTCTATGAAATAGATGCAGATGACATCAAGTTCATTACCCTGAGAACACGCAGCAAGAGACTTATAGAAGAGACGATGAAGATCCCTGAAAAAGATTGGCAGAAGGTCTATTTGCCGATTCCGAAACGAAAGTACAAGCATGTTAAAGTCCATGAAAGCACGGTAGTATTAGTCGAAGGGCAGAAGGCTTTCAGACAACTAATCGTGAAAGATCACGGGAGGGCCGAACCTACTTTTATCATTAGCAACAACGAGAAGTTAAAAAATGCGGACATCTTGACCATATATGCCAAGAGGTGGCACATTGAGAATAAACTTTCAGACATAGTGAAATTTTTCAATTTGAATGCTCTATCTTCTCCGATCATGATCCGCATCCATTTCGATTTGCTTTGGACAATTATTGCGGATACGCTTTACCTTCTTATGGCAAAAGATTTAAGAAGGTTCGAGAATTGTTCTCCTCAAAAGCTTTTCAAACAGTTTATCGATATGCCCGGACAAATTGATTATGACGGAAACATATTCACAGTGAGAATCAGAAAACGGGCAACTACTCCTGTGCTGTTGGGAATTGAGAAATTGAACAGAGAGATATTTGTCCCATGGCTGGATCATAAACCTCTGAGGATTATCTGGACGCCATAAGAAAAATGACGCTTAAAACCCCTGTGAAAATCGGTGTTTAATTTAGTTTCAAATAATATTTCTTGCATGTTTGTTACTCCCCAGTATCAAAAAAGTAACATATTATAACCTTTTGTCTTTAATAATTGTTGGCCCGCAATTGCAACTAACGTTCTTGGTGCAAAAGAAGCCCGAAAGGTTTGTGTGTCAGTCTTTTGCAACGTGTTATCTGTCCGTTGCGGGCAGGGAATTATCGTTTATAAACATCTCCTCTGCCCCCGATTGATTTTATTTCAACAGTCTTGTTTTTGATATTAATCTCATAGACAATCCTGAACCCGCCCATTTCATAGCGCTATTTGCCTTCAAGTTTGCCATGTAATCTTTTAATGTGTGAACCAGAAAGCGGTTCTTTGCTGAGATTATCAATGCACTTATTTAATCTTCGTTTGGTATTTTTATCTTGCCCTTTGTAATATTTTTCAGCCTCATGAGAGATAAGGACTTCATACATCTCCTCTAACCTCTGCCCACCTTTTAACCCTTCCAGTCTTAAAGTCCTCATCGCCTCTCATAATGCTATTCAGAAAATCTTTATCTCTGAGAATTTCCTTTGTTGCTTCAAGCTCCTCTTTTGCCTTGAGGTAGGCGATAAAGTCAGCGACTTCTTTTTTGCGGTTTTTTGAAAGCTTTTCAAAATCAGTAAAAATCCCCTCCTCTTTAATAATGGCTGCTTTGCTCATATTTTCCTCCTCTCTGTGTTTAACAAATTATAACATATAGCGAAAGTACCCTTTTAGGCTTTAACCTCAAGGACTCTGTTATCTGTCCGTTGCGGGCAAATTTTCATTTTAGTCTAATTAGAGTGTTCATCCCGAAAATTACAGGTGTTGGCTCATCGGGACTAATTAAAATGGATGGTAAAGCACGCATAGGTGCAATGGGTCCTTCCGGCTTACCCAAGTCAAACTTTGCTTTGCCACCCTCTATCTTTATCCATACTGCAATTGCCTTAAAGGCAAAACGGAGAAATTTATCCCCTTTAAAAGAAATAACTTTTTTCTCAGCTTTAGATACTTCAATATGTGGAGTAGCGCTAAGAAGTTGCTTTAATGCCGAAATATCCATATCAATTTTTACACCTTTTTCATCATAGGCAACAACACCGAATGCTTTAGATTTCAGCGTGTCTGTAATAATATAAGCCTCTCCTTCTTCATTGATATGCTCCATAAAGGGGCTGCTGATATCGGGACTGACACTCAATAAGTACTTTCCAATCTTCGCTGGATAGACAAAATCTGTCAGCACATTTTGATAGACAAATTGGATGGACTCTGCATTTTTAAAGCTTGCTTCTAATCCTAATCCCGCTGCTCCCACCAAAGATAGGAATTTTTCTAAAAACTTTAGTCCTACTCCCACTTCAAATTTGTCGGTTTCCAAAACCGAAATTTCTGCTACTGATTGGTCTAGGACAATTTCTGGGGGCTTGGGCTGATCTTCTATAACGAAATCAAAGATTTCTCCTAAAGTTTCAAGATAGCCATTAGATTTAGAAAGAATTAGAAGCGGATTGATATTTTCTTTGGGCAATCTTACCATATTCCATCCTAACTCGTTTAAATGACTCACTGACTTATCTTTGCACATTTTTCTTCTCCCTTCATCCTATAAAAAACAGCTTTAGCTTTCCATTTCACCAGTCCAATGTTCTGTATCTTCTTCAATTTCGCCTGTTCCACCGCAAGTAGAACAAAATTTATAAAACTTACCTGTACCACCACAACTTTGACAAACATTTCCTGTATTACTTTTCCCAGTACCATTACACATAGCACATTTTCCCAATACTTGACCTGAACCCTTACAGGTCGGACATTTCTTTTTCATTTTTTATCCCCTTTCTCTGCCCGCAATGAGCAGATAACGGTTTGCGGATAAAAGAAGTTGCCGAAGGCAATTTGGGCAAAATGAAATTTTGCCTTTTATCCGCTGTTAGCCGAAGCGTTCGACGTCTCATCATTTCAAGATTTCTATTTGGCTCGGATCATTTAAAATGATCTCAGGTTTTCCATTATATTCTTTGATGGAACCGGACACATGAACTTTCTTTCCATAATAGTAATTTTCTGGATTCGCTGGGAATCGGGAAAAGGCCGATGCAAAAATGACCGCCGTGAAATATCGCTTGTAATCAGGATGGAAATTGAGAAAACATGCTTTCCCTGAGTTATGGGTGGCGACAATCGTACCTTCTACCGTTGCATACTCCCCGTAGTGCTTCGCAGCATCCTGCCAGGAAATTACCTGGACTGTGGCTGCCGGTTGTCGAGATTCGGGAAAGGACGTGTCTACTTGCCCGCTCGTCGGCACCTGTGAAGGCAAATTGGCGCGTCGCTGGTCAAC
>Ga0210036_1001372_pt1 | contig 27487 bp, 17 predicted proteins | sample CryGeymeta201515_FD_185469 | JGI IMG/M metagenome (GOLD analysis project Ga0210036, IMG submission 185469) | Groundwater microbial communities from Crystal Geyser aquifers in Utah, USA - Crystal Geyser metaG 2015-15 (SPAdes) (version 2) | ecosystem: Environmental > Aquatic > Deep subsurface >...
TATGATAATAGTAGGAGTAAACTAGACTAGTGTGTGGATACAGAGCAAGCATAGGCACACGACCTAATAGAGTAAGACCTAACTCCTGAGTCCTATCATCGTCCCTAACAGGAGACAAGGTAAACTGCCATAGTCCACCTGGGCTTAATTTGGTATTGCTGCCAAGAGGAGGATTTAACGCTTGCTTTGCGTAAATATTATGATACTGGTACTGTAAGTACGCAACGCTGACGCGGGAGGAGGAATCTTACAGATATTATCGCAGGGTTAAAACTTACTAGAGTAGTGAGAACCCGCCTTGTACTACTATTCTTGTTACCAACCAGTACTACTACTACTAGCTAGTAGCATCAGTAGTAGTAGCTAGACTAGTAGTAGCTACTAGTACTACTACAACGATAAAAATGTTTTTGCTTTCTAAAATACTCCTACAAAATTAAACCAAAAAATTCAAGCAGGGAAAAATCCAAAGTAAAAAAGAGAAAGATGAAGCCCGAATTGGTAGATGTATCTTCTGGGCTGCTGGTGCTGTGCTCCATGCCTCTATTGGTCGTTATTTACATTTCCAGTCGCATGCACCTGAATCTGGAGCGGCCCATGATCATGGGTACCATTCGAACTTTTGTTCAGCTTTCGATACTGGGCTTTATTTTGCAACCAATCTTTGAGCGGGGAGAAACATGTCCTTGGTTGGTACTAGCATACACAATCGTTATGGTTTTGATTGCTGCCTACGAGAGCATGCATCGATCACGGTATCAATTTTCTGGCATGTTCGTGGCCGTCCTGATCAGTATGGCCGGTAATGTCCTGTGGGTATCCCTCTTTGCCTTTTGTGTCGTCCTGCAACTCGATCCACTCTGGGATCCCCAGTACGTAATACCAATTGTGGGGATGCTTCTGGGCAATTCTGTCAACGGAATTGCCTTGGCTCTCAACCATATGCTCACGGCACTGAAAGAACAAGCCAGTGAAATTGAACTCTATCTGGCATTTGGAGCGACCCCGAGAGAGGCCTCCAATCGACTCTTGAAAGAGGCCGTTCGTGTCGGTGCCATGCCGCAGCTAAATTCCATGGCCATGATTGGTATCATTAATATTCCGGGTATGATGACTGGTCAAATGTAAGTTTCTTTTGTTTGGAGTTTGGATGTACAGAGGGAGGGTTCAACGTTCGACGTTCGACGCCAATCCGGTGACAGTGTTCCTCTCTAACAGATCCTTTTATTGTTTCCCCTTTTTCTTTCTTCTTGTACAGATTGGGTGGAACATCTGTCGTTGAAGCGGCTAGGTATCAAATCCTGATCATGTATCTTATCGTCATGTGTGCCTTTGGTACCATCCTAACAGAGGTTAACATGGCTCTAAAAACGGGTTTCGATGGTGCCTTTCGATTGCAAACGAAACATTTGGTCGATAAGCGAAAGGCTGCTGACAGTATTAAACAACAAACATTGAGCCAACGTTGTTGCTCGTGGTTAAGCTGGAGTAGTGATGCATCTGCGAACAACCATGATGCAAGCCATAGCTCACCATCAGACGTGGAATCTGAAACGACACTACTTGTTGAGAAAGACGGGGGAGGATTGGACCGATCCGGGGTCAATAAGATTGAGTTTCATAAAGTTTTGGCTGCGTCTGAGGGCACCAAATCGAACTGCCAGCTCCAGATTTCGGATCTGGAGCACTCAATTGACCTTCCCAAATCTGAAAATCACGATGCAACGAGTACAACAACAACGATGCGTCGGTTACTTTTCGAGAATTTATCATTGGAATTAAATGAAGGAGAAATGACCCTTGTAACGGGACCAAGCGGTGCTGGGAAATCTACCTTTTTGAGGATTGTTGCCGGATTGGAGCCAGTAGACCGTATCAACAACAAGAGTCAATCTGCGGTCACAGCGCTGCGACTGGAAACTCGTAACAACGGCGGCCACACCAACTACTACAATGTAGAACACGATAAATCATTGTGGAGAAGACAGGTACGATACGTGGCACAAAACAAAGTTGATATGCCAGGTTCGCCCAAAGACTTTATTCGCCGCATTACGTCATTCCAAGTGAGCAGCAATACTGAACTCGTTGCTGTACACAATCCATCATCAGCAGATGCTTTGTCAGCATCCGTGGCTGCTTTGATCGAATCGTGGGGTATGAAGAATAATGGTATGTTAGAATCATCTTGGTCGACATTGTCCGGTGGTGAAGCCCAGCGAGTTATGGTTGCCATTGGTGTGGCCTCTCGTCCTCGCATCCTATTGTTGGATGAATCTACTTCGGCACTCGATTTGGAAGCCAAAAAGGCTGTCGAACGAAGCATTCTTCAACACTGTCGGGAGTACGGAACGAGTGTCTTGTGGGTCACTCATGATCCAGAACAAATGGAACGTCTGGCGAATTCATAGGGGGGACCGTTTCTGTCTACTGCAGCTTCTGATGAACGTCGTTTTGTATGAAGTAACCATGTATTAGGTGATTTTTGTATCCATGTAAAAAAGCAGGCATTCCTTTTTATTACATGGAATGTTGAAGAAAGATGCATTATTTCCCAATTTCGTTGTTGAAGGGAGCAGCATCTTGTATAGTAGTACAAAGGACGTACAAAGTGGAGTACTAGCGTAGTCGTACGGTACTCGATCCAGCAGTCGTTGAGCTATTGTTGGGAGAGCGTGAAAATCAAATTTTGAGCTTTCCTCTATCAGAATACCTCCCGCTGGTGTTGATAAGTGTTATGAGAATACTAGTCTAGTACCAGGTACTGCAGATGCCCCTACACAACATCTCTTGCATCAACAATAAATAATATTACTAATTGTAACTTAGCTTAATGAGGAAAGTGGAAGGTATCGTGCATCCATACTCCATACGCATCTTTAATTGGAAGGCATCGTGCATCTAAAACAATCTTAAATCGATTAGACTACCCATCCAAGTAGTAGTCTAGTAGCAACTGGTGGTGGTGTGTAGTACTGCTGTACTTACTGCTGTACTTAGTACTCCGAGTACGTAGAACTTGGTGTACGTACATGTACACCCTACCCTGCATACCACCAGTGTAATTTAACGAATGGCAAGAAATAGCTAGACCTACCGTACCAACACAATCACGACAGATTTGATTCAGCCTATTCTCTACTATAATAGCAGTAACTTCGTAGAATATAATTAATACACACAGTTCAATATACCAGGTATACACATTATTTAAAAAAGTTTAAGCCAAGCCATGCAGGATAAATTCCAGCAAGAACGAATGCAGAGATTGCATGGTGACTACTTTTTATTCGATGATGATGAGAATGGAGATTACGAATTGGTATCATCGTTGATGGTGAACAAGAATAATATAAAGCAACAACTACAACAGCAGGTCTCGGAGGATGTACAAGATCAATTCTTCATTGGAGCAGCTTCAAACTTTCATGACAAGAGCTATTTCTTTAACAGCAGCAGCAGCAACATCACCTACTATTACTACCCTTTCCAAGTGATTTGTTCAGTGGGATTATTGGGTGTTTTACTTTGGGTTTCTTTTCGCTGGTTAGGATTTGGAATGGGATTGGGATTGGGATTGTTTCATGATAATGAAAATGATGATGAAAACGACAAGAGGAAAATCAAGATGAATTGGCAACATGAACAAGATGAAACAACTAAAATACAAAACAGAAATGAAGCAGAATGCACGAGAGCAACTGCCAAAGCTTTTCGACGGGGGAACAATTTAATTCAACAATTCGAACAAGTCATGACAGAACAACAACAGCACCACATAGCGAAAAACAACAACAGTAATACTGCTTATGGGAGCAGTGCTTACAAAGAACATAGAACGGACGAGAAGGACACAGCAGTAACGACAAAATTAACAACAAAAACAACATTTAAAGAGTCGTCAACGACACTGAAAGAGACGAATAAGATCACAATTTCCGAAGAAAAGAAGTCGGCTATTATTTCAAGTAGTAGTCACGAGAAGAATGACAAGGAAAGTCAATTGCTTAAAGAACACTATGAATCCAACAAGAACAACAGCAGTCCTGATAACAAAGATGATATTCCTTCTCTGGCAAGCGAAAAAGATGATGACAGGGAGGAAATACATATCCAAACTGATTTCAATCCGTCGGATGCAGGAAATAACGCAATCGCACCCGAAATAGTAAAATCATTCTCATTTCTTGCGTCGTCGTCGTCGTCGTCGTCGTCGTCCTACCAAGCGACTGACCAAGACTTGTCGAAATCGGATGTGGCGCAACTGACATTTTCATCAGTGAATTCTTTTCCTAATACACCACCATCCACCAGTAGTCACATGCCTGCTACATCGACTACTACAAGAAAGCATTTTCTGGAATACCAACATCAATCTCCAGAACACATGGCATACGAATTTGTTCAGAATGTTGAAATTATTCAACAAGTGCTGAAACAAGCTACTGCAACAACAACAACAACAACAACTAATACTACTGATTCATCTACTGATTCATCTGCTTGCTCAAAAGTAAATGTTGACCACGACGACACAGACTACGCTACCAAGTCTCGTCGTTGTGCATTAGATTTGGCCATGTTACATCAATCCAGTCATTTGAAACAACGTGAACATGAACAACAATTGTTACTACAACAACAGCAACAATCATCGCTCTTACATCACAAATATGACCAATACCTGAAAGATTTGGCTCAGGCACGTGATCATTGTTTCAACGCCTGTTCTAAATCGATTTATATCAGCATAATTCTTTGTATCCTATTCGAAACAAGTCGTTTTGTATCGGCACTGGTTCAAAAGGACAGAGAGGATGACTACGAGAGCGACAATGATGGTCCGGATTATTTTACAGTTCGCAATGCTGCCACGATTGTTTTACGCATGGCTTGTGGTATTTGTCAGGACGACCATGACAATTATGACAACAATTACTACTACGACGATAACGGCAACCACAACAGTAAAGGTGTTCCTGTACGACCGTTTTTGAACAGTAACACCTTGTCGGTATATTATATTTATTATTTCCTGTCGACAATGATGGAATCTTCTTATTTGGTACAATTTGCAGATTATGCATCTTGTATCGTGTCTTATGGTCTGGTAATTGTGATGCTACATTTGTTTCATGGTACATTGCGGGCCTTGCATTGTCCCAATTTTCTTCATCAGATTTTGAATTGCATACTACTGATATCATATGTGGCACAAAATCCGGCTGTCTGGGTCGTCATGGTTCGCAATGCAGAATTGTACTCGTGTTGGATCAAAGTACAAACCTTGTTGACAATAACATCATTTATTGTAACCATGATATTGTACGTACAAACAAGAAATCATTTGCTTGTACGGCAACAACAACAGCAGCAATTGTTGCACTTGCAGTCGGAACACAACAAAGTCATTACTATTTGTGATGCACAAGGAAGGATAGCACAAATGGAAGATTTGAGATGGATAATTAGTTTCATTTCTCCTACGATACTGGGACTCGTAGTACTCCACACTACCGGATCGTTCTACTTTTGAGGATCCATTCGAACGGTTGCGCCGTCGATGGAGATGGATGGCGTTGCTGCGGTACATACTACATACATAAGCATTGCATAAGCATACGACTGATTGAGTACGTTTTTTCGCGTCTATCAAATTGAGCGGAAAAATTGAGCTTTGAAATCGAATTGATTCGTTTTTTGGGCTTTCATTACTACTTTTTGGTGCTCTTTTGATTCTTTGCAATGAAAACGACTGCGACGATGCTCCAACTTGCGAAGTCACAAGAGGACAGCCAGGACGAGGGAAGAGCTCACGAAACAAAAAAATTTGTCCAAGGTTGTCCGAGTGCGTTTTGTGGATTGTTCAGATACAATCAATAGTATTATGTCTAACGAATGATTAAATAATGGAGTTACTCTTTTCATGTTGCCTCGATTCTCGATTGCGTGGTGGTAGAATTTGTCTCAAAAGCATTTTTACGAAGCAAGCTCGTTGGGTAATAGCTAGAGTACGTAGGAGGAAAGCGAAAGAAGAACAGTCACAAAATTTGCCTCTGGAGTTCGAAGGACGTCCTAGAATTGTCCAAAAAATAACCGTCGCCTATTTTCATTCTATTTTATCGTGCATATTTTGAGTTTTGAAGGACGTCCTACCACTACTGTAGTAGCTAGAATTGTCCAAGAGCTGACTTTGTATCGTGCATATTTACGAGGAAACAGGATTGTTGGACGTCCTAAAAATGTCCAGGAAATGTCCTTCTATTCTATCGTGCATATTACCAGGTAGGAGTACTAGTACTACAAGTAGTACCCTGTTACTAAACAGGACATTGTTGGACGTCCTAAAACTGTCCAGGAAATGTCCTTCTATTCTCACGTGAATATTAGGAGTACTAGTACTACTAGCGGTACCACTACCTTGGTACCAAACAGGACATTGTTGGACGTCCTTAAAATGTCCAGGAATTGTCCTTTCATTCTATCGTCAACAAGAATATTAGGAGTACGTACTACTACCGGTACTACCCCTACCACTACTACTACTAGGTAGCATAATACCCTGGTACTGTACCAGGTAGACTAGTGATACCACGAAACAGAGTTCTAGGATGTCCTAAAAATGTCCATTGCCCTAAATTTTATCGTGCTTATTCACGAGTAAACAGGATTGTGGGACGTTATGAAAATGTCCATTATCCTTGTATAACTGCTGCTAATAGAGTGTTTAGTTGGACTTTCTCCTCAGTCGTCTTCAAACAAAGTCTAGGGCAATTTACTAGTAGTACTGGAAATACAAGTTCTCGAGTGCAACTTCGTCCCTGATTGTCCCAGTATTGTCCCAGAACACTTCTCGATAGATTGTCTTGAGCGATATTGAGAGTCGAATGATTGATTTATATTGATGTTTATTGTTTATTCCGTGTACTGTAGTTGTACGAGATACGAGTGCCTAGTTGTATTTCTGAATTCCATCTTCCGGATAATGTTGGTTCACCATGGGGCTCACTCTTTTGACGTCGACGACGTCATCGCTGTGACATATTCTTGTTAATATTTTAGACATCATAATGTATGTTAAAGAGGTCTGCGAATGTCGTTGTTGTTCTTGTTTTTCTCCTAAACTCGGGCCATCGTCGTCTGTCCGAAAGTCGCACTGTCGCCAGAGTTCACTGCTCATTGACAAACAATCATAACATGTTAAATCAAAGTTGTGATGGTGTCAAGCTATACCAGTGAAGAAAGGAGCCGCTGGTACGCTGAAAAAACAAACGCCGGTGTTTGGCCAAAGAATCAAGCAAGCGAATACTCCAATAACAAAAGCAGAGCGGAATAAACGGAAAAACTTATTTACGCGCTAAGGTTCAACACCAGAGCCTTCGCGAACGACGGAGTCCAATGCGCGTGGATGTATGCTAGGGTTCAACACCGGAGTATTGGTGAACGTGCGATCTTCACAAAATAAAGAGTTCTTGAATTCCACGAAAATGCGAAATCTAGAAAACACCGTTGCAAAGCGTTGCATTCCGTTGCACTCGTATCGCGCTTATTTACTAGCGTGTCCAATCCTGTCCAAGGTTGTCCGAGAATCTCCGACGATTGTCCGAGAGGCGATAAATTTGGACAACTTTGCCTAAAGTGGTCCGAGACAGTCCTGTGACTGTCCCAAAGGTTGTCCAAAACAATCCTGCGTCCGTTGTCACATACTTTGTCCCAGACCGTCCTCCGTCCTTATCTTTGTCCCAAACCGTCCTCCGTCCTCTTTTGTCCCGCCAATAAGACCGAGACCATACTGCGTCATCCTTTGTCCCAAGACTTGACCGAGACCGTCCTGCATCCGAGGTTGTCCAAGTTTTGTGGCGATGCGACCAATATGTACCGCATAGTCCGAGAAGCCATCTATGTGGAGGAGTTTTCCTGAAGGTTGTCCGAGTGATCTGCTTTGTCCATGGGGCGATCGATTTCAACAAGTTTGTCCCAACGCTATCTAAGTTATGTGGTGGTGGTGGTGTCTTACTATGTCTCAAAGACGATCGATGTAGACCGCTTTGTCCAGCAAGGCCGTCAAGTACTTGTCAAAGTTCTTTCAAGTCCCGCGCCGCCAGAGTGTGTCCAAGTCCCGCGCCATTGTCAGAGGCGACCCATGACCATGTATGGTGTTACTTCCATTCTTTCTAGCGCTCACTTGTTCGTTTATATCGAACATGTCACTCCTACGTATCACTGTGACAGGCCATGTGTATGCTTGGGCATTCTTACGCGCAATATTACAATAAAAACCGTTTATGGAAAAATTCAAGGTTACAACAACAATAACGGTATGAGAAAAAAATTAAACAACAACCACTAGAGATCAATGACAACCGCAGCGCCAGTCAACCTAAATACTCTCCGATCCCAACGCAAGCGAGTCAAAGATAAGAAAGCCGCCAGTGAAGCTGCGAAGCAGGAAGACGAAAAGCTCAAATCAAAGCGAGAAAAGGACAAACTCCGAAAGCGAAAAGAACGAGCAGCAAAAGTAAGTGCCAATTGCTTCTTGCCTTCTTTCTGTTTCCCTTGTCGACGACAATAGCCTCATTGTTGGCAAGCGTTACGCTTGGTCAAATTCTTGGACGACGACGTTCCTCACTTCCGCTTTACCTCGGCGATTTGGTCTATCTTCGAGGTGGAGTCACTATTGTGCTCTGTCAATTGGCGTTGTCTAACAAAATATCTTCTCTTGTTCACTATGTCTTGTCCTTTTTAGAAAGCCGCAGAAGTATGTATTTCGATGTCGTGTTCATATCCTCCCGATGACGGTGTCCGTTGCTCCAAAAGATTCCATCGCGTTCAAAAATCGCAGTGGCCTGCCTTTTTCGCTGTTGTCTCTGACACTTTTCGTTCTTTGATGATCGCCTCTCCTCTCGATTTAATAACAACATTAACGAAATTAGACAGCGCCAATGGACAGCAACAACAACGATCGATTCTGTCCTCCGCAGACTCCACGCACTCGCGTGATGGAACTTGTTGGTAGTGACGATACCCGTGATGTGAATCGTGCTGCCAGAATTGATGTAAATTCGCAAACAAATTCATTGGTTCCAGCTGGACTTTCGTCCGAGTTTTATGATTCAACCCTAGATATCATGGCAACCCAGCGAGCTGTAGATACTCAGATTCTTGACCAAGCCCATGATCAACTGACGCAGGGCGTCCAGATCATCATTGAAAAAGGAATTGCCCAGAACAAAGAAACAACGAATAAAATGTTGGAAATCTTGAAGATGAAAGAAACAGCGCGTTTTCCGTATCCTTCTTTAAAGGATGAAAAGGATGGGAGCAAGAAGATTGCAATGGAGACATCGTTGGAGCAGTGCAAACTTATTCAATCTTCTTCTAATGTTGTCAAGACTTCTTTGTCCCCTACGAGAGAGTCGACCGTCAAGTTTTTGCCTCCGTCTCCTCCTGGTATTTTGAAGATGTCGACTGATTGTTCTGCATCTCTTGCGAATAAGCCAAACGTCAAGTTTTCACCTCTCCCTTTCCCTGGCAAGGCCAACAGTTTGATAGCAACGACGGTCGCGTTTTCCATGTTGGATGACGCCGCAGTCACGGCCAATCAATCCGACACTATTTCTCCTATACCCACCAAAAAAACCTCTGAACCTCCCAATACTGACGAGGACTCGTGGGAAACTGGTGCCAAGGAGCGCAAGACCCACCGATGGGAGAACGTTGCTCCGAAAGGCACGCCGCCTATGTGGAAGGAGATGACCTCTAAGAATTCTGCAAACGCTTCTACTTCTTCCTAAAAAAAACGCAAGGCAGTCGCAACAGGATCGGCGACTACGTCTATCAAGAAACGTGTCTCTTCAGGGGTCATTCGGCCGGCCGGCAAGGTGCCCGCGCCTCTTCTACCCCCCACTTCAAAGGCTGTAAGCGCAAACGCTTCTGCAGTATCTACTTCGCTAGCCGAAAACGTCCGCGCGAAGTCCACTTCGTCCACTAAGAAGGCAGGTATCCCAGAGCTGCAGTCGACGTCTCATCGAATCAAGGCTGCCAAAGGTCCACCTCAGCTTCCGCCACAGTCGGTATTGAAATCAAGTTCTTTTAAGGCCACATCTTGTCGTATCGAGTCAGCAGGAAATGTACCCACCTTAGCCACCAAGACTACTCGTGCAACCAAATCGGTCAATAAGATGGCTGCCACACCCACGGCGACAAAAATGCCAGCGTCCGATGCCAAGTCGACTACCTCAAACTCTGAGTCAGTCGAAATGCCTCGTCGCACCAGTTCTCGCAAACGTCTTCCCAAGAAGAATAAGATTTGATACTGGATTATAATGATAGAAATATGATTCAGCAGATAATGCGTGGAAATGGAAACTCCAAGGTCGATGTGTGAGACACACTAGATGGAGGATGCATCGCAGCTCCCGCACCTCAAGTATAAGACTGAATACCAAAGTGTGAGATATGCCAAAACAAAAGGTAAAATCCAACAATCCAACACATACTATATACTATATGATAAAATATAGAATGAGCGAACGTGCAATATTTGTCTTCTCTGGTATAAACTTTCCTTAGCTTGGCCCGTAAAAATTCTGAGACTAAATGATGAGACAATCTACGGTCGCCTTCGTCACAGTGAAAATCTGAAACCGTCCGGTCATACTTTTCCTCTGCGGTTCGTGGATTTCCACCGCAAGTCCAGTCACTAGTTTCGCTATCGCTGTTTTACTGAATAACGTCAGCTGCCGCGAGAATACCCAGATAAGCCGCCCGCGATGATGTTAGGTTCGTGAGGTCCATGCATCCACCTCATCTCAAGACATGCATTTTGATTCCGCAGGGAAGCAAGCGCCAATCGCATTGCAAAAGCTGTTTTCCAAGCTCTGTTGAAGACCGCATTTCTTTAGGTTCAACCTCCTCTTTTACCCAATAGCCGACACGATAGCCAAGACGATTCTCAATCAAAGATTATTACTTTGGTCAGGGTCGAAAAGTCTCAAGGCCGTTTGACTTCAAAGCCTTCCGCCTTTGATAAAGTCTTGAGACAAATCATCAGAATTTGTAGCGAATATTCCAAAAATAATGAAAGACAAAGATTGGACCGTATTTACGTGTTATCATTGTTAAGGCTACTAAAACTATTTTTTTCTTATATTATTTCATATCCGGTACGACTATTGTCACCATTGTTGTACTTTCACGTCTGTCGTCGCGTACTTTAGAATTATAATACCTGGTAACTCACTTGTACTCTTGTAGAAAAAATGTCATGACAAAAACTGCTACCAAATTTTGCATGTAGGTTGGCATCAAGAGACACACATTCAGCAATACTGTGCCAACCAAAAATAGCACTAATAAGGTCGTTACACCATAATGTTTCCAAAGAGCAACGTGGAAACAAAAGCTTGTTACTACCAGCAGTGCCAAAACGACGTGTGTGGTTTGTCGAAAATTATCATAATTGACTTTTTGTTTCAATTGTTTGCCAGCATATAATTCGACGTAGGCTTTGATAATCAAAATAAGAATCGATCCGGCTAATCCTATTTTAAACCATTCGTGACGTATGCGCGGTGAATGTAATATAGAAGTAAATGCTTCCAAATGATGTAACCCATAAACAGCCAATGTAATGTAAAGAGTTCGTTTCAGCACATTGATAGGATGGTACGGTGACAACATTCCTCCACTACTACTTGGCGAAGGAGAATAAGGATTGTTGATTTGTTGTTGCTGCTGTTGTTGAGTTAATGATGCACGATGGGATTCCGGATCTGATGATGCAACACCAGTACCACCAGTACCACCAGTACCTCCGCCTCGTCGTTTTGATTTGTTGCTCATGTTTTTACTTTCGCTTTCTGAATTGATACTACAGTGATAGTGGTGTTGGGTTGGACAGGCACGTTTAAAGGGCTGTGTTTTGTTGCGGGTATGTTATTACTGTATTTATTTTTTATATTATTATGTTTTGTAGTACTAGCTAGTATAGTAGTAGTATTCATAATAATAAGAACACTATTAATACACCAGGTACTACTACTAGACTAGGTCTACTGCTACTAGTGGTCTTCTCCCCACTTACTACTGCACACAGTAGTCTAGCTAGTAGACCTAGTAGCAACACGAAACAAAACAAGAGCATTTTTTGTTGTCATTTTTTAGTGGTTATAAGCTTCCGTAAGATACGTACGGTACCGTGGTATAAGTTAATGAGCAAATAAGCGAACAATAAGTTTTCATCGCAAAAAACTACAGGGTATCTCACACAGCCATGCTTACGTACTCTACTACTGCAGCTATGTCCTACCTGGTACTAGTAGACCTACTAGCTAGCTAGTAGTAGCTACTAGTCTACTCGTAGCTCTAGAGTAGAGTAGCCAATTAACAACGACAAAAACGATGGAGCACCTTCAAAAATACTTCTGTGTTACTACAGTTATTCCGGAGTCGTATTGCATTTACTTACACTCACATCAGAACTCGGAAGGGCAACAACAATGTTTCAAATAGCTAGACATACGGTCCCAGTAATAACTGGAACTCTCGCTTTTGTAATAACACATTAAAGTAAAAACCTAACAGTCATGTACTCCGGATAGTACGATTCGTTGTTAAAATACACGGAACGACAAAAACTCAAAATATACTACTAGTAATCAAACGAATGGCTGGTTTCTTGTTTCTTGGCTGTGAACTTTTGATACTGACACACTCCTACTACGGTAATAGAAATTAAATAATGATGATGAATAATGTGAATGCTTGAAACACCATATGGCTACTAGCTACTACAGAACAAAATCTGAAATCAAACAAGCAACGAAACAGAACAACATCAAAACAAACAGTATAAGTAGAAAGTAGACTACTGCGACGTTTTCAGAATCACATTTTACATTTTTTCTTTTCACCTACAACCTACAACCTACAAACACCACAAAGACACTACTACTTGTAGAAAACAACAACAGCAGACATCCGCACACACACGCGCGCGCGCGTAAAGAAGCAATCATAGCATGATCATTCATTCATCATCCACAATTCGAGTTTTGGAACTCATACTGGTACTACTTATCTTGGTAGTCTTGCAACAAGAAGTACAATCACAAACCAGCAATGCTGCAGCAGAAGGATGGGAACTCTTGTGGTCTGATGAATTCGACAGCAACAACAATGGTGATGACAATGGTAATGGCAATGGCAGTGGCAATGACAGTGTTCACCACCAAATCAATGGTAATCATCCGAATTGGAATGTTCGCAGTGGATTTTTAGGACTGAATGGAGAATTTCAAACCTACACGACCAGTCCCTCGAATGTTGAGATTCGAAATGGTAAACTGCACTTGACAGCCGTTCGAGACATGTCGCAACAGGTAGGATATTCTTCCGGACGGGTCAATACTCGCAATAAGATGCACTTTAAGTACGGCATGGTCGAAGCCTCCATCAAGATTCCAGATATGAGTCTCGGATTGTGGCCAGCCCTTTGGACGTTGGGTGAAAATTATGATCAGGTTGGATGGCCCAAAGCGGGAGAATTGGATATTATGGAAATTGGAGACAAGCGTGGATTTGCAGAGAACAACAAGCTCAATCATAGAGTCCTTTCCGCGGTACATTGGGAGGCCTTTGGACACTACACAGTGGAAGATGGATATCTAGACATGCCAGACAACCTTAGTCAAGATTTTCATACCTACAAGATGATATGGCAACCAGACCACGTCGAAATGTTTGTCGATAACTTTTCCATCCATCGAGTTCGCTTGCAGGATTGTGATACACTGTGGGATTGCACTGAACTTCATCAACCACACTATCTGATTCTTAATTTGGCCGTCGCAGGTCTGTTTACCTGTTGTGAACACGGATTTGCCCTCAACGACTATCCCGAGGGTACTTCGTGGACTATGCAAGTCGATTACGTTCGACTTTACGGGAACGAGCACACAGAAGTTTTCTTTCCCACCAGTAGCAGTGACAATGACAGTATAACGTCGAACAATACGAGTACGTCGCCGACAGGTTCAGACGATAGTGATTCTCTATTGACTAATACTATTACTCCCAAAGAGAGCCCCTCTGCTACTGTTGCATCGAATCCACCCTCCTTTTCACCGGTACCATCTGTATCACCATCAGTCGCGGCAACAGAGATGCAAGTCACCTCGATGATGCCGTCTGTGTCGCCTGCTCTGTTAGAACCAACCACCGATCTTCCCACCTTGCCCGCTCCTCCAATAATTATTGCAGAACCTGCAAGTATGCCGCCCAGCATCAACGACAACAACAATAATAGTACCTTTTTGGAACCTTCGAGAAACAGCTCAAGCACTTTGCCCGAAACCAACACCCCAACTCAGAATCCGTCGTCCACTTTTGAATCAACCACCATTGCACCAAGCAGTACTGAACCAATCTTCAATCCAACTGGCATGCCATCCAGTAACCCTACAACTACCTCGCTGCCTCTGGAAAGTTCAACAGATGTTTTATTAGTGGCAACAGAAAGTCCTATTGTTTTCATGAATGAAACCACTTACACGCCAACATCAACAACAATGCTGCCGACAGCTGCAGAAACTACACCCTCTGATCGATCGCCAAGCCCTACCAGCGAATCCACTACTAAGCTAACAATCGGACAAACCAATGAAATGACTACGAGTGTTACAGCTGATCAATTCATGGATGAGGATGATCAAGAGACAATCGCACCTTCGACGTCGTCGTCCGCACTTTTGACAACCACGAGTACTACTAATGCTACTAACACTACTTCTGCTGCTCCATCCACAGTGACCTCTCTATCGCCGACTCCAATGAACAGTTCTCCTTCGACTACTGAAAAACCGTCCTTGCCGCCGTTTGAAATTGGAACGTCAAGCACTCAAGGAGTATTAAGAAGCTCTGGTCGACAGCAGGATGCTTTCCTGCTGGGTCTTGTGGTGCCCACTCTCAGCCTTTGTGTTGCAGTCCTTCACGAACTTGTATACCTACGTAGAGGGCAGTAGACTTCCTTTCCACTAAAATATTTGTAATAAACCGTTGGAGCAAAAATGTAAAATAATAATAGAGCTTTATGTTTAGTTTAGGACTTCATCGTTCTAGGTTAAAATGTCGTTTCTCGTTCAATTCAAATCTATGAAACATGAATCCCGAATGCATATGTAGGTTTGTAGGTTTGTAATGTCTATCACGTGTTGTTATTTGCGCTCTTGGGTACTCTACTGCTTTTTTGGCGCAAAACAGTGGCTTGGCGTTGTTGCGACTGGCGAGAAGATCGGTTCACTACTAGCTTGGGATTGCAACCCCCAGTTGCTTTCGTCGTCAACGATAGCAATGGCGGAGGCAATTAATGCTGACATTTTTTCTCGCTGCTCTTCCCAGTCCAGTTGCTCCTCTTCAAAATATGGTGGATAGCTTGATGAGAATGTCAAGCTCTCGCTGACGCAAATGAACTCTGCCATTCCTTGGAGTGTCATGGGTGGCGAGGAAGTATAGGGGGGGTTGGCGTTATTCGTTGACTTGGTCATGGTTCTAAAAAAACCTAGTAAAAAATGTCGAGAGCTATCGTGTCCAAAAACGCGAATTTATGAAACCAAGACAGTAGTCTAGCCAAATATGATTTGTAGAGTGGTACAGTAGTATGAATAGACTAGGTCTACTAGTCTAGCTATTGCTACAAAACATCTTTGACTATTTATTAAGTACTAGCACAGTAGATCGCACTACTAGAGTAGTGGTAGTAGCTGTACAGTTAATAGTATTACGTAGTAGAGTACCTGGTAGAGCCATTCTGACTACTAGCTAGTAGTCGTGCGTGCTTGGGACTGTTCTCTTCAATGTTGCTCGCCAGTCCAGCGAAAAAGAATCCAACTTGTTTCTTTCAGCAGAACGAAACGTCTCCAACAAAGAATAGCTTTAAACGTGATCGTTGATCTCATACAGTAACAGGAGTTGACTACCAGGTACCAGGGGGTACCAGGTACTTCGTACCCACTTCAACATTACTTTTTCTTTGCAATGAATTAAGAAAAAATATCAGTACTATTGATGTAATCGAGTCGTTCTTAAATATCTTGAATGTATCCACACTTCAACATTTTTCTTTTCAATGAAATATGGAATAATGTTCTGGCTATTCTCATTTTGTCCTTTGGGTTACAGCGGCTGTCGGATAAGAATAGTATAGCCATAACAGTACTACCAGGTATCTTTCAGGTACCTGGTATTTAAGTCTTGCAAAAAATATCTTGAATTTATTCAACGACATACCGGTAAGGAGTTGTCATGACAACACAAAAGCTGCTTAGGTGAGGTGACGAGCCTCAAAGGAGTGTCGTGTGGTACCAGGTACCTGGTACCCTGGTTATCGATGAATTCAGAACTGTGGCTCCGTTAAAAAGACATGCAACAAAGCCTGCTAAAACTTCGTGGCATCTTGTCTTGCAAATTCTCAAAAACAACGGTTCAACAAAGGCATCAAAGAACCCACCTACCTGGTACGAAGTATGGTAAAATTCCTACCTGGTACCAGGTAATAGGAATATATCCTCTCTTCAGAATCCAGCTGAGCTTAAGTAAGTATGATGGTTGGCGAGTTCTTTTTTACTGTACCAGTAACAGTTACCACTACTGGATGAATCTTTCATGGTTCTGAAGAACAAGTATGCAAAACTGTACTACCGTACCAGGTAGCTACGTAGTATGGTAGTACCACTCGTCTACTACCGTAATCTTTCTAGATACTACCAGTAGTGTAGTACCAATACTAGACGAATACTAGTAGTACCAGTACCGTACATATTAGCCTGGTAGTACCAGGTAGTACGTACCAGGAAGTTGTGCCGCTACTCATTCCACCACTGACTAGACTACGTGGTACCTACTTGGTAACTGGTACTGGTACCTGGTACTTTCGATTCTGACTGGTATCTCTTACCAGGTACCGTAGTTTTATTATTGCCAAGAAATGCCTCGTTGTTTAGCCGACTTGAAAATACTTAGCTTGACGAATTATTTTACTGATACTAAACACTACTCGAGTACATGAATGAAGTAGATTCTCGATACGAGGACTGGTACCGTTGTACTGGTACTTGTAATAATCATAACAGCTGTCCAAACAAGAACCGACAAAAAGAAACTTCGACCATCTCCGAATAATCAGATTGGCAAGTGAGAGTGGTGTGGTGGTATGCTAAAATAAAAAATAAAAATGAGATCAGTGGAGCAACCATGACCCCCCCAAAAAAGCAGCAGGAGCATTATTCCTTGATGAGAGCGGGGCTGAAGATTATTCTAGTTATTTTGCTATTACTAGGTCTACTTTCCGTTCCTGTTAGGTCGTCTAGTAGTAGCTAGGAGAAGATTAGTACTACTACGAGTAGTAAACTACTACTCCGAGTACTAGCTAGAGGCTGCGAATGAATGAAAAAACGAGTATCCTAGCTACCAGGTACCAGGTAGGTAACAGTAACTGATACACTACTACTCTACTAGCTAGATCTACTAGACTAGAGATCTACTTCGTCAAAAAGAAGCAGTGTGCGATATGTGTTTCCAAGAATCGTTTTTTCCACGTGGAAGTATTGCAGTGGCTCACGTGAACTTTTTGTTATTACATCTATCATCACAACAACATGATTATTTGTAGAGTCCTGTAATGACACAAACGAACTTGGCTTTGATTGAATATTGCTATTACTATAATAATAGTAATTCGCTCTGCCACCTATTCACCTAATAGTCTGCTAGTCTAGTCTAATCTATTATAATTTTTCATTAATCACTCGCAGCTCGCAGTAGCTGAACTAAAATCAAAAAATGTCGGAAAAACTGGATGTTCCTGCTCCCACAGCCTCCACCGTTGGAGAAGTTGGAAACGGTGGTAATGGAGGAGGAGAAGGAGCAACAGGAGCAACCACCCAGAAGAAGAAAAAGAATCCGCCTCCACCCTGTCCGGCCGCAGTTAGTACAGCATATCTTGTCCTACGAGGTGCTGTTCTTTCTGTGACTGGTGCTAGTATGGTGGAAGTATCCAACACTGTCTTGCAACCTACGTACCTGAAAGAAAGACCTGCTTTGACGGGTAAATTCAGTGTAAATTTTGGTAAAAAATTGGGCTGTTGTGAACTAGAATTGCCAGATCCGGACGAAGATCAAGATGGGAGTCGAAAACTTGATGTCTTGAAAGCCATTGAAGCTGCTGCCAATCGCATGATTCAAGAAAATCAACCTCTTATATCGTTTGTGTGTACCAAGGAACAGGCCGAAGAATTTTTTAAAGTCCGTATCCCGTGCGAAGCTCCTTCGGAGATCTTTCACCAAGATCACGTTAAGCTCAAACAACCTACAGATGAGATCACAGTTACATTAATCCAGGACGTAATCTTAGCAGCGGCGCCTAGTGTCCCATTTGCTTCGACGGGAGCACTAAAAAAGATCGCATTGGAGTTTGATGGACCTCAAACAAGTGATATTGCTTGTGGTAAAAAATCACGAAAGGACGCAACTGTGACGGTAAAATTCCAAGTCACGCTCCAAGATGAAGGTGCTCCCTTGAGTACAGTAGGTCCGGGTCCACCTGCTGATTTGCAGGTGTCCAGCTTGTGTGAAAATAAAGTTCGAGCACCGGAAGGAATGATATTGTTGCAAGTCCAAAACGAAAAGGCAGCGGAGGCGGCTGCCGCGGATATGGAAGAGGCTACTACTCTAGTACCAACGCATGCACCTGCACCCGAACAAGAAGAAATGGTTGTGAATGCCTGGGAAGTCAAGGGAATCATTGATTATACAAAATTAGTCAATGATTTTGGTTCTCAACTGTTGACACCCGAACTTCTTCAGCAATTGGAAGCAGAAACCGTGGGCAAGGGCCGAGTTCCATGTTTGCATCGGTTCTTGCGACGCAATATTTTCTTTTCTCATCGTGATTTGAACACGCTGTTGAAGCAAGTCAAACAGGGAAAACCTATGTATCTCTACACGGGACGAGGACCGTCCTCGGATAGTATGCATTTAGGACATTTGATTCCGTTTTTGTTCACACAGTGGCTGCAAAAAGCATTTGATTGTCCCTTGGTCATTCAAATGACGGATGATGAAAAGTTTTTATTCAAAGGAGAATACGATGAACAAGATGGTTACAATTTGAACCACTTTGCCAGCCTTACCATTGAAAATGCTCGCGATATCATTGCCTGTGGATTCGATTACAACAAAACATTTTTGTTTTCTGATTTGGATTACGTGGGCAGAATGTACCCCAATATTGTTCGCATCTGGAAGGCTGTGACTACCAATACGGTCAATGGAATTTTCGGATTTGATGGATCAAGTAATATTGGAAAGGTGGCCTTTCCCGCTATTCAAGCTGCGCCTAGCTTTGCCTCTAGTTTTCCCACAGTCCTACAGGCAGACCATGCTTCACCTCAAATGTGTTTGATTCCTTGTGCAATTGATCAGGACCCCTACTTTCGCATGACACGAGATGTGGCACACAAAATGGTCAGGAAACCCAAGCCAGGCTCCAAAGATAAAGCTCACGGAATGAACGGCAAGCCAGCTTTAATTCACTCCAAATTTTTTCCTCCCCTTCAGGGTGCCGCAGGTAAGATGAGCAGTAGTGACACCAATTCCGCCATTTTCTTGACAGATACTCCAGAGGAAATTGAACGCAAAATCAAACAGCACGCCTTTTCCGGAGGCCGCGAAACACGCAAGGAACAAGAAGAGCACGGAGCCAATCTGGAAATCGATGTTTCGTACCAGTGGCTAAAATTCTTTTTGGAGGATGACGCTTTGTTGGAGAAAATAGGGAAAGATTATGGCAGTGGGTCTGGTGAATTCTGGAGCACTGGAAAGGTCAAGCAAAAGCTCATTGAAGTCTTGCAAAACATTGTCGCGGAGCACAAAGCACGCAGAGCTAAAATTACGGACGAAGAAGTTCGCAAATGGATGACCGAACGAAGTCTAGTGGGTTAGGAAGACAGCCTCGCTCTTTTACAGTCAGCTAAATGAAAGTAACATCCCTGCACCCGCAACGTAAAATGTATCAAATAAAGTTAAAACATGATATTATTGTTCTACAATTCTCTCCCGTCAAAAATTAATATAATGTACATTTGGCTCGGTAGGTTCTGCGACCGCAGCTAGTAGGAGGATCTCCCGACGAATTCTACGTCAAGGGCATTCGTATTGATAGCACACTCGACGATATCTTGGTCGCTGTACGGCTGGGTACTTCCTAGACGTTTTGATTTCTGCTCGTCTCTAAAATTATGGCAGCCAACCAAATTACCGCCGTTGTGTCCTTCATTCTCCAGTAGAACTGAGACTTCTCTAATAGGTGCCTTCCCAGTAGTAACATCGGCGGGCCTTCCCTTAGCCCACTTCCGGGAGCGGCAATAACAAGCAAATAAACCTAGTACGCAAACCCAAAAGACCCCAGCTAACGCAATTAGCAGGTATAAATACCAGCTGCTGTCCGAATTTTCTTCGACAATCACTGTAAATACTTCGGTTTGGTCCGTATATTCTAGGCCGCCGATTTTGAAGGGAAAGACAGGATCTATGGCGTCAAAGCTTGCCTGTAGTGAGCCGTCTTCTATGGAAGCGTTCACAGCATTTTCATATCGTTCCTGTACAGATGCCGGTTCTTCATTTTCTGGAATTAGGTTGAATTTTCCATAAACATTATGGCATACTGCATTGGCCGGCACATTTTTCTTAGCCGGGCAGCTAACGAGCCGCACAGTGTGAATTTCGATGCTTTTGGGTTGCAGTGAAGTAAGCATTTTCCGTCGTTGTCGTGTAGTATTTTCTTGTTGCTCAATATTGCTCGCCAATTCATTGAAAAAGAAACTCTCGGTTTCGCGTACCAAGTCTTCAACAAAGTCTTCAAATGCTGCATTCACTGTCTCTTCTTCGCCAATAAAAGCAAGTGCACCTAGGTTTTCTTCGTTGTAGACAACAAAGGAAGGCTCTATAGTCACTAATGACGGAGAGCAGCAAAATGTTCTCAAGTCTGATGCATCTTCGCAAGAACTTTCGCCTGCGGCATAGTCAAAAATGCTTGAGTAGAATTCGCAGGTGAGCTCCCGCTCTGTGTCGACGACCAAAGCTGCCTGGAGATTTGTTCCGAGGGCACAAAGGTTGCCACATGGCTTCTGTGTCACAGCATTTGGGCACTCGCACCAGGCTCTTACGTCCCAGGATACATCATCGATCCACTCTTTGGTCGCGTCGGGACAGGCATTAGATGATTGTACGAAAAAAAATCGTGCAAAACCAAGACAACTTCCGTCTACGGGGTTCCCAAACATGCTCTTAGTGGCACCCGAGAAAGTGACGTTGGGAATTATGAATGGCTTTGATTGGGGAACGCCCGACTTGCAAAATGAACAGCTCGACGCCCCCAAGCCCTGCTCAGCTGCACCTTCACAACCACAATATTTCGAGTATTTGTTTGATAAAACATTGCAAGTCAAAGGTCCATCAGCAGATAAAAGCCCCCCAATAGAGTTGCATGTCAGACCACGGCCATCCGGTAGCTTGAGCGATCCTGTGATTTCGGAGTCGCTACAAAGCTCACAGACAGTTTCATTACCGACTGGAGATGCACAACCGCAAAATTTAATTGCAAGGGCTCTCTCCAGGAGACACTGCTCGGAACTACGTTCGAGGTTCGACACTTCCAAGGCCCAGGATTCACATGACGTACCATCAGGAAGAGCCGCAGTTCTGATCATAGGTCCGTTGCAAGCCATGCAAGGTCCTTCTTTGCTGCTTGACACCAAGGCGCTATCGAGAAGATGAACCACGCCATTAGAGACTAAAGCTTCACTTGCGGGAAGAACTCTTGCCGTTTCACCGCCTTGTGCATTGTTCAAATAAACTTCGCCATCTAGGTTGCTGACAACCCACTGCTCGCCGTTGATGGATTCAATTAATGCACCATCCACGTCCAGAAGATCCTCGCTGAAGACAAGCCCTTCAAATATATGGTTCTCGAGAATTTTTGCCAATTCAATATCATTTCTACTGGCAACTACTTCTTCCCAGGAAGAGTCTGGCGGCACTAGTACAGTGAGGGCCTCGTAATTTTTTTCTGTGTTTGAGAGATTTTCTGCTAGGAGCTCGCCAAACCCTGTAGCATTCTCCAGGTTGTCCAAAATATGCTGGTATATATCTTTTTGTAACGCAAAGGTCATGTCAGAGCCTTCATCCAAAATGTGGGCGGTTCTGGAAATACATTAGGGCAGAAGCTAATCAGCAAAAAAATTACGAACAACCAAAGTGTTTACAAATGTCCGCAGACCTTACCCATCAACTGCACCAAGTGTGACCTTAATGTCAAAAGATCCAAATGGGACAGTTGTTCCGCCAATCGTACTGAAGGAAATTGCATTTTTTGACAGCACTCTCTCCGCCGAATCGGAGGAACTAGAAATGAGGTTCTTCAAAAAATACTCAAGATGCCGAGCCCACACTGGCGTTAAGAGCTGGCTTAAAAGGCCTTCTGTTCCCAAAGATGAGACAAAGACTTGATCGACTGGAACAAAGAAAATCAAACGATCCGTCTCGTTGAGCCCCATGTGCAGACTGAGAGGCCCCTCTTCCCAGCCGGCTGTAGCAACGAGTTCTCGCAGAATACCCAATTGCAAACCCGCAAAATCGTTTGCATAACCCAGAAAAGATACCAGCGTTGGAGGAACCAGAAAAGAACCGACCTCATGTATGACGCTAAGAATTGAAAAACAAATATGGTATCAGCATAGGCACTAGCCAGCACGGAATAGAAACGACAACAGCACTTTACCCGTTGTTTGCAAGATTCTCGCTTATGACGCTGTCGTCGTTGTTGTAGCGGATCAATCCATTTTTACCTTGCGTGATCAGAACGTCAGCAAAGGGGTGTCTTGTGGACATCACATAAAACGACTCGTTCTTATGCTGCTCAGTGTACGCGTTTGTGTCAAGTATATGATAAAGCAATTCATTTCCTCTATCGCCATTTTCCCCATCCTCGTCGATAACAACAAATGCCCGGTTGACTGGAGCCAGCAAAGTCATCCCACGTGATGCTAGCCTCTGAAGCCCCACTGTCAAAGATGTCTGCTCCAAAAGTTCAAGTAAGGCAGAGTATGCGTTGGGATCCTGCAACCCTGTGTCTGTTGGCGTCCGTTCTTCGAGAATATCAATGATCGACATAGACAACCAGTTTGGGTGGAGGAATCCTTTGATTTCGTGCACGTAACCATTTTCGGCTTCGAGATTCTGGTTTACAATGGAGAATTCCTGACCGCCAATAGTTATTTCCTCCCTGTCTAGCCGCAGGTTTTCGCCAGCCAGTGTTGTGGCCGATGGGTTAGACCCAAAGAATAAATCAGATGTCGAGACCTTTCCCTCGGTTATGTGGTTTTCAAATATCGAGGCTGCATGCTGGGACCAAAAGTCCATATTGTTGATGTATATGGTAACATCATCGTCATTTTTAAAGGCGTCGTCATTCGGTGCAAAAACAGTGAGCAAAAGACTTTTGTCAAGCAACAGCTTGTCAATGTTGAGCGCACGTGTAGCATTGTCAAATTTAGCAAGGGTGTCAACCTTCCCGGCGATTTCTCCGACTGTGACGCCAGCACAGATCTCACAAGAAGACCCACTTTCGCTTTCCGTTTCAGATTCGTTAATTTGCCCCATTTCGTTGTCGTAAGGTTCCGCACTGGGGGCAGCTGTATCTATTTGCTCTGTACAACAAATGTCGGTGGCATTCGCAAAGTCAGGACACGCTGCTTCTGTAAAATATGGAAATGTCTCTTCAACTTGCCGGCATGTAATACTGGTAGTAGGATCAAAGACGATATTCCAGTTGTCCTCCGGAATGGGAAAGCCGCCCCGGCACAAATCGCCGCAGTGATTGGGAAGCTCAGCTCGCGGACAACAAAACGCTGCCATATCAACTGGACTGCTGCCTAGAATTGGTACTGTCGACGAGCCGCAACTATCTGCAGATTGAACAGAGGCCAAGCTAAACGCCTCAAAGCAACTGGGTCCACTGCTTATAGCGCTGTCTCCTGTTGTGGAACGCGGCGGAGAAAGTGGATAGGAAGTATCTTCCATTGGACGTCCAATTTCGCATAACGTACAAGCCGGGTTGGGAGAACCTTGACAAGAACAATAGGAACCATATTTTTCTAGTAGTAGATTGCACATTTCTTCCGAATCCACGGTGCCAACATTTTGTAGCACTTGACACGTCAATAATGGATAGTCCGGTAGTGCAAAATCAAACGAATCCATGGGCATTCGAGAACAAAAACTGCATTCCGCAAAAGAGCCAGTTGGAAAAGTGCAGCCGCAAGATGTTGCTGCTATGATTTTATGCATGAGACAACTTTCTTTATTGGCTGCTAAGCCGGTAGTGACAGCTGCGGCCGCCCATTCTACACAACTGGTCCCATCATTCACTTCCAATGCTGGATCAACCGTGCCTCCATTACAAATATCACAGGAAAAAGCAGTATTGCTCCCCGTGCTACTTTCCTCTGCATCATTGTTGCCAGTTGCTGTGGTGACCTGAGTGGGAGCCGGCGTTGTTTCTTCGTCCTCGTCGTCAGCATTATCATTGTTGGCGGTGGTTGGAACTACGGTCGAAGCATTGATTGTGGACTCTGTGGAATTGATACCGAAGACACCATCGATAAAGTGAAGTATGCCGTTCGTTACAAAGACATTGGGTTTGCTGACAAGTACATTTGCAATTGTACTTCGAAGACGCGTAGGGAATCGAGGAATACTGCGCGTTTGCACGGGGAATACCTCCCCACTCTCCATGGTAATATCTGCCTGGTTCGCCCAATCGGTCTGCTGCAGGTTCTTCTCCAAAATAAAATGTTGTTGTAACAGGGTTTCCACTTCTTTCTTCGTAAATTCTTGTACGTCATCAAGCTCTAGGGCCTCCTTCAACTTCGAATCAGAAGGAACAAACATGGTTGTGGTGGTATCAAAATCCGAAAACTGTTCCAGATATCCGGTGGCTTCCAGCAACGTCAAAAGAATGTTATACGTGTTCCGAACGGTTTCTTCCTCATCTTCATAAATATTAGGTTCTGTACTCTCGTCGTTCAAGAGTTGCAAGTACTCTACAATAGTTCCCAGCAGCTGACTTTTCGGTAAGACGGCATCTATTCCGTAAATGGCTGTTACATTGCCTTCAACGGTATTATACTCCGGCAATAGCAGTTCATCAACTACAATGGCATCACCACCATTGATCATTCCAGCTTGAAAAATGAGGGTATTAAAAGAATCTTCTCCCTGCGTAGCCTGTGGATTCCAGGTATTGAAATCTTCGGGAGAGGTAGTTGCTGTATCATCATTATCTTCTGGCAACAGTAACAGGACGTGATTGGGAACTATATGGTACAACAATAGATCCCGTAAATGATACAGAATGTAATCTGGATTGGTGGTATACTTGCGCCATAGTGGAGCAGGCACGTCGTCAGAAATGGCCAAATTGCTGGGGGCCAGTACGGTGCCCCTGTTGAACGACGACTCCAGAGTATCTGCCAGACCCGCAATCTGCAGAGCCTCGTAAAAGGTAGAATATTTCGTGTTGCTGCCCAAATAAAAAGTAAGCGGGCGCTCTTGTCTTTCTTGTTTATGTGTCACGAATAATACATTATCTTGAGCTGTGGCACCTGATTGGGACAATGCGATGGTGGAAAGAGCTAGCCAAACGAAGGCCATGCAGTAGTAATAAATCCGGAACATCCTGGTTTGAAGTTTGAACGTAATGATGTTGCGAAATTATCCTTTCCTCCTTAGCAGCTAGCAGCAGCCTTACTGTTCAAAATAGTGTTGCATGTAAAAGCAGTGCTGTCTCTACTTGTTGTTTGATAAGTCTGCTTTAAAAGTCAGTCGACTCATATGTGTGTGTGTTGGTGGTGTACTAGCCGTAAATATCTACTACTTCTGTCTGTTGCGCTGTGCTGCTTGATGGCATGTACGAGTACTTTTATTATTACTGCCTGGTCTGATATTCTGTAATAAAGGTATTTAGTACCAGGTACAGTAGCCTTGTTTGCTGGGGGCATATCAGGGTCATTATGACCTTCGACATAATAAATTGGTTGTATTCTGCACACACAGCCACTTTCTGTGGCCCACTGTGCTACCAGTTAAGTATAGCCCAAGCCCACCAGACTACCAAGTATTATCCTAGTAGACGAGTAGTAGTAGTAGTACTACTAGCTACTCCTAGCTAGTAGCTAGTAGTCTACACTACTTTTGTTTCATCCGCTATTGCAAGACAGATCAAGTGGCGCCAAGAACTGCTTCAAGGCACTAGACCACCTGCATTCAATAATAAGTACTGTATCTGCCCTGCTACTACTAGCTAGAGTAGCTGGTAGCTAATCGGAGGAGCAATTGAGTAGACAAGAGAACAATGAATAAAGAGGCAAATAATAACCTTCTAGACAAGAATGGCGGCAACTTTCGAGCTACAATCGAACCCAAATGGATCCCTCCTACCCCCTTGCATTCCGTCGCCATTCAAATTCCTTCATTATTGGGTTTCAGCCCAAGACTGATCATCGCGTTGAAAATACATATTCTCGTAAGATACGCGTCTTCGCCTGTACTGCTAGGTGATTTTTGCTCGGCAGCAATGTGGACAAGTAGGTGGTAGCTATCTTCTGTAGTGCGTAGGTACGTACGTGCGTGCGTGCGACCTTGTATTCGACGACGTTTGTTGTCCAGATACTTAAATTGGCAGGATGCTGGTACCGTACGAGGCTTTTTTCTTGCCTGTCTCTATAAGGAACCAGGGTTTGAATTGAGCTTTCGAGTGGACGGGCTTTATTGATCGGCTACTGCGTTTGGTCAGGTTGGGAGGTTCTGCATGCCGCAATTACACAAAACGTAAGTGATTGCGTACATTACAATGACAAAACTATGAGCTTTACAGAAAAGAAATCAATGGCCCCTGGCAGGGGGTACGCCAACCACTCTTTATAGTATTTGGACCTATGATAATGATCGTAACCTGAAATATTTGACCAGAGTTAACTCAAACCCTTATGATCTCTTGCCAATATTTGGACCTATGATGATGATCGTAACCTGAAATATTTGACCAGAGTTAACTCAAACCCTTATGATCTCTTGCCAATATTTGGACCTATGATAATAATCGTAACCTGAAATATTTCATAAGTAGATTAGGGTTTGAGTTAACATAAATATTTCAGACTACGACAATTATTGTTTTTCAATATATTATTTATTCGTTCTATAAGAGGTCCGAGGTCTGTGCTAGCAATTTAGTATTTTTTTCTGCAGAGTACATGAGGTCCATGGACCTCGAGTTAAGTTTGATTATAGAAACTTTTAGTACTCCACTTTGAAAATAGTAAGCTAAATATTTATCTCGGTCGGAATTTGAGGTCCGAGGTCCCAACTTAAG
>Ga0210036_1001377_pt1 | contig 27448 bp, 20 predicted proteins | sample CryGeymeta201515_FD_185469 | JGI IMG/M metagenome (GOLD analysis project Ga0210036, IMG submission 185469) | Groundwater microbial communities from Crystal Geyser aquifers in Utah, USA - Crystal Geyser metaG 2015-15 (SPAdes) (version 2) | ecosystem: Environmental > Aquatic > Deep subsurface >...
TACTGTTATCAACTCTCAACATTACTTATTATATTTTTATGTTATCTTCATTTCTGTAGATTGATCATACCGCTCTCCTCAGCTTTCCAAGTGCAAAATAGAGATATTTCCTAGTACTTACTTGGGCATGGGCAAGACATTTCAGTTTTGTGCTGCACCATGAATTAGACCTTAATACAATTGCACAATAATTGTGTGTGCGTCTACTACTAGCTAGCTAGCTAGCTACTAGTAGTAGAAGAGTAATAAAATGAATTTTAAATCTTTACAAGATTCATTCGAACAATGAAATAAATACCAGTAGTAATAATAACAAATAACAATAACAATAACAATAACAATAATAATCAAAGATCAAAGGAAGCACTGAACAACTCATCAAAGCTTTTACTCTCAAGACATCAAACAATAAAAAAATAATACTAAATGGAGAGCAAAGCTGTACCAGCTTGACTCTTCCAACCTTGCTTGTATTTTTTTTAAGATTTATGTTCCTACTCGTATAAGCTAAAGATTGAAGATTATATAATATTTTTGGCAGTTGTAGGAGAGAGAAATTACCAGGTAGGAGCAGCAAGCGAGCCATATCCATATACCATATACCATATACCATATACCATATACCATATACTTTCATTCTTGCAACTTTCAGTCAGTACACGTGCTAAAAAGCACCGTTGTTCCATACATCAGTTCACGGTTGTTCTCCTGTTGCCAACCAGCCTGATACCTGATACCAAACCAAATCAACATGACAGCTCGCAGCAGCCCCAGTAACAATGGCAATGGCAATGGCAATGGCAATAATGAACAGCTCTTTGATATTAAAGTAGCCGTACTGGGTCCCGTAGGAACCGGCAAAACCACGGTCGTGAATGCCCTGATGGGCAATGAGTACGGTCGTGTTGCTTCGCCGATTCCAGGGGCAAATACAAATAATACAACTGATAGTAGCAGTAGCATCAGCGCAAGCGCAGTAAACCGTACAAAGAAGTATCCCAATCGAACCACATCGGATGTTGTGTACTACCACGTAACAACAATATCTGGTACATCACCAGCCCCAGCTATTCAGAACATGCCCTCATTTGATCACGAAACGTTGGGCAGTAGTTACGAACCACGAAGCAACATTACATCGCACTATCATTCCCTGCCAGAACAAGAACAACAAAACTTGACGTATAATGTCACTTCCATTCTTCCTACCAATGCACAACAACATCAGCAACAACAACAACAACAGCAACGTACCAGTGTCAAAGAGCAACATGTGGACGTTGTTATAGCAGCACAAGATGATCTTTTCGAGATGCGAAATGACACACAATTGGTCCTTATTGACATTCCAGGATTAAAACCAAAACCAAACCAACCAGTATCATCGTGTCCGTACTGTCAATATGTTACAAGTCATTGGGACACGTTTGATTGTATACTGGTCGTCTTGGATGTGACACAATCTCCAAAGGAACAACAAACAGAATCGGTTGTAACGTTTGTTCGTGACGAATGCGAACAACAGACACGACGTCCACCAGTTTTGTACGTGTGGAACAAAGTCGATGATCCGCGTGATCCTCAAAGTTTGATCAGTATTTCACAAATTCAGGACATGATGGAACAGCATCTTTCGAAGAAGAACACCTTGCAACATCTTATGTTGTCGAGGAGGGAAGAGGCTGCTAGAAGCGACAATGCGATGCAATCAAATCATAATCATGGAACCATTCCTTTTACGCTAGAGGTATTACAGAATAATAACAGCAGCAAGAACCAAACTTATTCTGGATTATTTGGTCCACCCATGACGATGGAAACGACGACTTCACATAATAGTTCAAACAAATACGACGGGAATCAGCATTCGAATACATTCTCTTGGGAGGCGCTCAAAAAGAGTAAAATAAATGAGGAACAACATTCTGCTACTGCTACTGCCGCTGCTACTACTGCTGCTGCTGCTGCTGCTGCTGCTACCACCACCACTGCTACTGCAGCCAAAGTTGATTATATGGAAGCCACTTCCACGGAGTTTTCCTGGGACAGCTTAAAGGCAGAGAATGGTGCTCCAAGCAAATCCCTGTATTCATTTTATAACGCCCATCCAGCACCATCGCCAGTTCCGGAGATAGAGCATACCTGGACGACAGCAACACCACATCAACAACCGCCGCTAACCCCATCCCCGTCCCAACCACAAACAACAACAACAATAGATAATCAAAGGATAACAACGACACCATCATCCCCATTCTTATTTCTGCCTCTGTGTGCCAAACAGGCTCTCATTTACAAACGCGTGGCGCAAATGACTATCGATGAATTTGGACCATATATGGAACAAGATTGGATGGTAGAACGTCTCGGAAGAGATCAGATTGGTTTACGAGTGTGGAATACTCTTTCGAGGGACCAACAAATACAAGATTCCTACCAAATACTTCAAGATCCTACCGAGTACAACCAAGGATTGGAATCGTCCGGTTACACAGCCTTGGTACAAGCCCTGGGCGATGCTGTTGGAAATCAACACGACAACCAAACTTCCATTTTAGAGACACGAATGGAATTCTCTTTGCGAGCCTTGTTGGATCCTGCCAGTGCTGTCTTTTCGGCACCTAACGCACTGCTGGCACCCCAAATGTATTCCGTTTACACTAAATTTCAAGTTCTCTACGGGACAACAAATGCCGTTCAGAGTCTGACCAAGGAATTACAAACAGCCTTTTGGACTGCTTACGATAAGATGGAAGTCACAGCTTTGCGCCAAGTGTTGGAGCTGGGTCCGGCGCATGTGAGAGCACTGGCACAGCCCATGCAACAATTGATTTCCTATTACAAAATATCGCAACTACTGCATTGGTCTGACAGTGGAGCCGTGGTGATTCGTCGAATGCAACAATATCTTCTGCAAACACTGCAGCTGTTTTTAGAGCAGGAGGCACTGTATGACTACGAAGCTTGGGGGGATCACTTTCAGGCTTTGGTCCACGAGGAGGGTACTCTTGTACACGGCAAACGTAATCCTTGGACGACAGTGTCACCAAAAGATTGGACTCATATCTGGAGTTCAATTTTGTTAGTATCGTACAACTCACATTTCTGCAACCAATTTGGGAGAGAAAAGCTATTACTGCAGGAATTGTTGGATAAGGCCCAATGCAGTTGGAAGACGTATCACAAGCTTAGTTTGCGGTTATGTCCCCACTGTGGATTATCGCTGCATGCTGTTCAGAACGAGTGGAGGTGCGATTCCTGTATGTTTGCATTCTCTACTTGCTTCCCGAGCACGCAGTGCAATTTTTGCGACCATCGCTTTGACTACGATACGGGACCTCCCGACGAGCCACACGTGTGTCCAGGTAGTGGATTTACGTATTGGACGTGCCAAGACTTGCACGCGTGGATGAAAGTTGGCTACAATCGCAAGCAAGAGTTGGTTCCGGTGTATCCTGTCTTGTACGAACGCATCTGTTCCATGGGAAATCTACCGGCGAGCTTAGACGATGCAAATCACGTGGGCCATATTTGGAACGAGTTTTGCCGCTTCAAGGAGGAGCTGAGCAGGTGATCATCTAGTATGAAATAATGAACTGTTATAATAGACACGCACTAGGTAGGACGCTAGATTATGCTATTCCAAATTAACTTTTACTTTACGCGGACCACGATGCAATCAGAAGTGTTATGACGGTTCCTGAAATCGCAACGAAAGGTGCTCACCAATTGGCTATCGTCAAGATGGCAACTGGTCAACTCAGGTGGGAGCCTACAGCTACTAGCTAGTAGTAGTCTAGTACTACTACTTGAGTGTATTACTCCACTAGTACTAGCAGTAGATACTGGAGTAGTTCGCAGACGTTGGTTGGTCCTTCAATAAATGGTTCAGACTCAGGTGGGTTTTAGTAACATGACTCATTGTCCCAGCAGAAAAGGAAGCGTCATGACATTGCTTGGCACCATTGATTCAGAAATTGCGCGATTTCTTCATTCGTGTTTGATACAGGGATCCAAACAGCCCGTACTGCAGTAGTCTACTGGTGGTGGTGTAGTAGTAGCTAGTCTAATATTGCTACTTTGTCATGAGAAACAGTTTGATTGGACAAACGCACTGCTGGTGACTGTGAAACCCTATTGCTACTACCTGTAGAGTAGTAGAATTTGATGGCGGAAATCCTAGACGTCTTTGATTGGGTTTTGACACTTCAACAAAGTTATAAGAATACCAGACTGGCTGAACATGAAATTGTACACTGTGCACTACCAATAAACGGCAAACTGCAATAGTACAGTCCTTTCATTTGTGGGCCATAACAACAGCAGCAGCTTTATAGCAGCTTCAGATCTGACTTCAGAGGAACCTTCTTTTAAGTGTCGTGATAGGATAACATATAGCATATCACACCTTCTAGCTTCGAGTGTGTTCACCGTTTTCTTGTCGTGTAACAAGAGTTCATCGGCACTTTTTGGTTTTTGGCGGTGTGTGGCTCCACCGTTAGAGATGGACGAGAGTAGACGTCCTTCGTTGTCTTTTTCGCCCAAGGGAGTACCACGTGTCATCATGGCCGAAGCCGATACTGGAGCCAACACTGACAGACAAGACATTTCTCCTCAAGATAAAGTGCCCAATTTCGACACCAGGTGCCACTTGAAGGTTTCGGGAACATCTGTTTTCTGCGGCAGCCGACGTGAAGATATGCAGGATATGTATCCAAGACCAACCATAGAAGGGGGACAGAAAAAGACAAACGAGGACGATCTCTTCTCGTTCGCCCATCTGCAGCAAACGCCTGGGGACTCAGAAGACTTGCAGAAGATTTCATCAGAAATATCCATGGCTTCTTCAGATGCTTCGCATACAAATGCGGATAAATGGGCCATTGGATCAGCATCAGGATCTATGCAAGAAACTAACAAGAAAACACAGTTTCCGGCATTGTCTTCTTTGAGCCTCCTTTGTAGATCAGTTTCGAATCTCAAGAAGCGACCACTGTCCAGGACTGCTGCGGTTATAACAGAGGGTGAACCAACCCAGCAGCGGCCTTGCACTTTAGAAACGAAAAAAATAACCCCTTTCAAGACAACAGAACTCAGCGCACGGCCAAGGTCTGATCTTCAAGACGCTTCCCTTCTTCAAAGCACGACTGCAAAGAATGTTGATAAAGCGTCTCTATCTGCGACATCTACGCCGAAGCTTGAACGACGCACTCCGTCAGTGAAAGGAGCTCCTCTGGTTCGAACACACAAGGCATCACAGGGATACACACCTATCATGCCTCGACCAAGCCTTACCATGATGCTAGCGTACCACAATCGTGCTCACCAAGATTATGCCTCATTTTCTCAAGATCAATGTGGAAAACAGTCTCTAGCTCAGATGCAGCAGCAGCCGCCTTTGGTGTCTATAGCCCACACGAGTCATTCGCTTTGTCAATCAGTCACGGCAACACTTGCCGGGGCAAAATTGACCTCTTCATCTGCGGCTCACAAACCATGTACAGCACCAGGTTCTCCTGTGGCTCTTCAACTGCCAAAGTTCTCTAGCAATCAAGATTCATCAGAGTCCAGAGTCTCTGATCTCATACCGATTGCACCCAAGCCTTCAGTACCTGCGCCAGCAATTGCTTCCGAAGGTACCGGCTGTCGTCAACAGACTATGAACGCCGCCGATGCTCTTTTGTTTGCAGCATCGCTATTACAAGGCGAGTTGCCGTCCCCTACCCAGGCTAAATGTATGCTTACAGATGTGCCAATGGAACAGAAACAATCTTATCTTGCATCCGATATCGCTTTATCTCGGCCAAAATCGAGTATCAAAGGTATGCCTCTCGAGCTTGATGTTCTTTGCGGAAGGGGTGGATTGATCAACAAGCATATCGGGAACATTATTTATCGCCGGGTGGTCGAGCATAATAAACCTTATTACCAGAGCGTCCAAAAGCGCCATCGTATTTTAGTATCACAGTCCATTGTGCATACCATCTTGAAGCGCGGAGGTCGCTTTCTGTACGAAGAAGGCAAGACTACTACTACCAACGCAGATGGTACTACGTCGTCTACAAATACTGTATGGAAAACCGTCGATACGGCACGTGCTATTCAGAAGACTTCTCAAGCCCTTCGCGAGCCACTGGCTGTTGCTAGCAGAAAGAACAAGAAACCTCCACGGATCGTAACGACAGAGCACTCAAAAAAAGGAACGCAGATGCAACCACCACATGTCAGATAATGATTCTTGGTTCACAGCTCTAGTAATAATTTCGGACAACACATTTTGTTTTTCTGATATTGTTGACAACTTTTGCACAATACTTTATAAATGCGTTCCCCAGCGCTAGAATTCTGGGGTGGAGTCATTTCGCAATACAATCCTAATGTACATTGAAACGGAATTCCTTACGCGCACACACAATCCAAAAGGCCTGCTCAGCAGGAGCCCCCCGTGAGTGGTTTTATATATGATAGTGCTTTACTACACTGCTCTGACGGTGCTCCCAACTTGTGCCGACTTTTTACCTGATACAATTCCAAGGGAAAAATCTTTGGTTTCATGGTGCAACTCAACTAGTACTACTCTGGTAGACTAGCTAGCTAGTAGATAGCTGTTCTACTACTACTACTAGCTACTACTAGTAGTAGTAGTCTACTAGCTAGTACCGTAGTAGCTGGACTGAAACGGTAGACAGCATTATTATTTGGTCGAGCTCTATCCACGACTCGTTGTCTTTTAATTTTTCACCCTGCTGTCGAGAAAGGAGAATCATTGGTTCTTACGGTACGGTGTGGTGCGGGTGCACGGCAGTCAGTTGACTTCACTCACTCATTAACAGTAATAAAGAAGCACCACCCAGAAAGGTTGCTATCTCAACTTCGTTAACATTGTTATCTTTTATGGTGCGTGATACCGTGCCACCGTCGTACACTATTCCACTAATAGTGCTACCTCCACCCTCCACTAGTCACAACTACCAGACGTTTTGTGCAGTGAAAGTGAAAGTGAAAGTGAAAGTGTGAAGGTCTACTAATCGGTCTAGTACTAGTGTACTAGTAGTCTAAATACAAGGAGTGATATATCTCCCTTTTTCCTTCTCATAATATCCAACGAAAATGGTACTCATCAAGTTTTTCTCCACCTTGGCTCTGATCGTTCCATTGCTACTCTTATTAGTAGCGGTATCGTCTGCACGAGACAGCAACCACCATGGAGTAGAGCTGGCTACAGCACAAGTGGAATGGTTATTCACGCAGGGAGGGTTTTTTCACCCCAACATTTCTATACAGCCACTTTTTGAATCGGAAGACGAATCCACCAACGTTCCCTTGGGCCTGTTTGCTAAGAAAGATTTTAAGAAGGGTGATACTATGATTGTTGTGCCCCGTCATTGTCTGTTAACGGCTGGTCCAGAATCCATGGACATGTGCCTTACAGCTACCAATCTCATCAAGGAACGCCGTTTAAAGGAACAATCCAAGTATGCACCCTACGTTGATTACCTGTACAGCAAGGACTGTATTCCCCTGCCCTCTGTTTGGTCTGATACGGCCAAGAAATTGATTCGCAATATTCGTGGAGAGAAATTGCCGCCTCATGATTTGACGGAAGTGAGCTTTTTGAATCACTGTCTCGAACCACAACTGCACGATGCCGACGATACCGATATAGACCTGGACATTGTCGAGAGCAGCACGATGCAAGAATTGGAGTTTGCTTATTTGACCGTGGTATCGCGTGCATGGACGGACAAATTGGTACCGGTGTTCGACATGCTCAATCATCACAGTGGACGGTACAACAATGTTGACAGTACTCCCGTTCACGGCAGCGGCGCCGTTGCGGTTCACGCCACACGAGACATACCAGCGGGTGAACAATTGTTCTTGTCGTACATGGACTGCATTGACGAAGAGGGATACGAAAATGACTACGTCTTGCCCCAAATGCTGCGAGATTTTGGGTTCGTCGATGCGTATCCCCAACGATGGAACTTTCCTGTCTTTTCATCAGATCACGAAGAAGTGGACGTTGTCTTTGACATTGACTTTGTCGATCCCGAAGCAGAAGCCTTGTTACAACAAGGAGTTATCAAGACCATGCCAGAAATGAGGATCGACTGGCGGACTGATCCACCTACACCGTCACAGGTCAGGCAGCTCGAATGGGAATTGAAGCGACTGACCCGATTGAACTCGCACGTTCAAAAGCTGGCACGTCATCTCAATAATGACTACGAGCGACAGGTCATTATGGATTATTACAACTCGTTGACATTGGCATTGCAGTACGCCACTGGCAATCCTCCGTCGACTGGCGAAGATGAGACATGTTCAAGTACTGCCAATGGGACAGATTGTGAAGACGATGAGACGATTGTAGGGAGTGTATCTACTGATACGACAAATGTCGTGACTAAGACCATACCCGTAGCGGTCACCGCAGACAATCCGGGAACAAGTCCAGAAGATTGGGTCGCATGCGAAGACTATGAACTAGTCGAAGATGAATATGAAAATATCGAAGATTTTTATTCGCAATATCAAGGAATTGATGTGTTTTACAACAAAACAGTGGACGATGCCTGCTTATATCTGGACGGATATCTCCATACCTGTGCAAGCAATCGTGCGCATTACCACGAAGTATTCGTGCACTACCCAGCGAGGTTTCTGGACAAAGTCGAGCGCGTCATTTTTATCGGCGGAGGAGATTCCATGGTGCTTCACGAAGTCATGAAGTACAACGCAACTTTAGAACTTGTGGTTGGACTCGAGCTTGACCAGAATGTTGCGAGAAAATCTTTCAAGGCGTTTGGAACGCAGCCTCATTGGGACAATGACAAGGTAGAATGGTACTTTGGTGATGCTGCAAAAAGGTAGGTGGTACGGTGTCCGTTGAGGTTTGAAATGCATGTGAAATAGAATTGATAGTGTTTCTTATGCTTATCTCGGGAAACATGGTTATTTTACAGCCTCTTGGTGTTGCCAAAGGAGTACTACGGAACGTTTGACTTGGTGATTATCGATATTCTCACCGAAGTAGCGAAAGCCTTACGAGTGAATGACGAGCTTAGCGTTATGGAGGCCGCAAAGCTGCTCATGAAGCCAAATGGTATTATCATCAAGAACGAAGATACTGGCTATGTTCCAGGAACGGAACCCGATTATACAAAGTACTCAGTTGACGTTGTATTTCATGATGTCCCTCTATACTGTCTACAAGTTTTTGTTGCCGGCAGGTACGTTTTGCATCTAATGCATATTTTGCGTTATGATGTCCCGACAAAACACGCACTCACCTGTCCACATTCAAACTGACACTTTTTTAAAGCAACACCATTGACTTTTTGACTGCACAGCCCAGAGAGCACAATGTCAAAACCCTCTATCTCAAGGGTTTGGATGATTTTCGAGGTCATTTTGACAGTTGGTACAATTTTGGAGTAACAAATTCATCTGAGACGAGTGCATTAACTTGTTCATCTAATACTGACGACTCCCGAACAGCCACTACAGCGGCGCGTGCGTTTGGAGTACTCATGATCCTGGAAGCAGAGAATATAGATATGCCACTTGTATCATCCGCTGTAGTGAAGAGTCATATCAGCCTAGTCCTCCAACAAAAAGGTCTGAACGAGGTACACTCCTCGTCGTCGCTGATTTCTGGCGGAAAGGATCTCGAAGGGTTTAGTATTTTTGTAGCAATGGAAGAAGGGCACGCATCTTCGAGATGTTTTCCAACGACACGCTATTGCGCTTTTGATATTCAACTCTTTGGTGAAATGATTATCTTGTTAAACAGTGTGAAGAACGAGCTTTTGAAGCTGGTTCAAAGCCAGGATTCATCGTCATATCGTTTTGTTACCAGTGGCATGTTCGGAAAAGATTTCAATACGCCCGAAATTATCGGACCTCCTTCTTCCCGTGAGATTTGCGAATTCACAAAGGAAAACAAGGCTGAGGAGACATTGCCTCCTGGAGAGCAGGTGCGAAAGGAGCGAAGAAAGAATGACTTTGGTGAACCAGCATTCTTCAAATTGCATCACTACGATCCAACATATCCATTGGTTCAGTGGCAATCTCAAAAGCAAATTGGATCTCAGGCAATGATGGAGTTTCAAATTCCACGTTTCTTTCCCGGCGAACCAGTTCTAGTCGAGTATGCTGACGGTTCCGTGTCGGAAGGAAAAATTGCAAAATATCGAGGCAGAGAAATGTATGCTGTTACCAAAAAAACTGACCAGACGGAAATTTACTTGGTAAGAGAGAACTCCATCAAGCGGCTTTCGGAACCTGTACAAAAGACATTGGTTTCCAAGTTTTTGACAACAACTGCCAAATTGATTTTGAAGGAAGCGAAACATGTGGTCAAACAATCCGATATTGTGAAGGTGACAGAAGTATCTGATGGATTCGAGGGAATGATGGTGGCATTCAGTTGGGGTCATGGAGATGTCGTTTGCAAATGGGATGGACGATCCACGATTAGCATTAATATTTTTGTGATGGATCTTGCCATTGATTTTGCTTTTTCCGTGGACGAAGTTGTCAGCAGGAATCGGGCAACTTTTACGATCCTCATGTTTGACGAATTCCCCAGAGGATCAGGACGCATTGTGAATTTTGATCATGACATGAAAGATGATCGTCCAATCTGGGCCTGAGCTGTAAACACATTTACACAGGCTTGTAGCGACAAAGATGTACAGTAGTGTTCACATTTGTCAGCACAATACAAAAGCAGACTCATCCCTACAAAAGCTAGTACAGAAGTTTAAAAGCTGATTTACAAGCGTTATTTATCGCTTGGTGCAGTACTCTGCTCCTCTTGCTTAAGTGATTGGCTTATCTTAGCGCCAGCAGTGGCGCTACTAGCTATTCGTAGTAGGAACTGTAGTAGCGTCGGCTGGTGGAGTAGAGCTTATTCTCTATACAGCTCTTGGCGTTTAATCCGTATTCTAGTAGCTAGCTAGCTAGCTAGTACTAGCCTTGCACAAGTACACGAGCATAACGGGACTCGTAACATCCGTGAAAGCGATAACGAGCAACGATTTTCTTGAAAAGACAATAATATTATGGGCTACTAGCTATGGGAGGGTCATCGTGCACAATATCCAATATCCTTGCAGTACATAATTAATCTAGCTATAAGGTCCCCCCAATAGTTATTTATTCACCAACATGGCCGTTCATGCATTACAAGATCGACGAGGCGTTAATTTACCTCGAAACTTTGGGATTGTTTTTGGAGTTTTAGCATTTGCAGCACTGGCAGCAGGTTACAGTTTCGTGGCTCTGTTCAACCTGCTTGTAGCCATGATGTCCATTTATCTGTGGGAACGTATAACGAGACCACCCGTGAATAATCCTGCTCACTTTTTGAAACGATTCCGTGAGCTATCACCACCACGACCTGTGTTGGTATGTTTGGGTGATTCCTTAACCCACGGACGGGTCAGTGATGATTGGACGCGTAAAATTCCTTCTAAAATTGCTACCAAAATGAAGTTCGATCGTCCCGAACAACGTGATTTTATGGATCCCGTTTGGGTTGTCAATGCCGGACAGAACAGTATCACCTCCTGGGTCATTTTGCAAGAACGATTGCAAGCAGCCTTGGCTTGTTATCCTGACTACATTCTCATCATGATTGGCACCAACGATGTATTGGCCATGAATTCTCCTATAGTATCGAACGATAAGGTAGCTAGCTTTGATCTGCCGGATCCACCTTCCATGGCAGGTCTGGAACGTAATTTACGTGGCATTGTTGATTTTATTTCCAAGGCATCTCCTAAAACCGAAATTGGGCTCTGCACCCTACCACCTATGGGTGAAGATTTGACAAGTCCGGTCAATAAGCTTGTGAAGCAAGCCAATGAAATTATTCATGCCTTGAGCGACGAAGATGGGACATGTACTACTGTACAAGTGGGAGAAGGATTACAAAATCAAATCATTCAAAAAAAGAATCGGCAAGAGAGAGCAACGTCGGCGGCAACATCGAGTCCCATGATGATGGTAATACTCATGATGGTTCAAGCACCGTTGCATTTTTTGTTTGGAGTTTCTTGGAACGTACTGACAAAATTATCGAGTGGATGTGTTTTGCATGATACCCTTCATCTGAACGAAGACGGAGGTGATGTTGTAGCGGATCTGGTGGTAGAATGGCTGTTTTCCAAAAATGTACACAAGGCCATTGCGGTCAAACAATTCTAGCTAGTAGAGCTGCAGTAAGGACGTACTCTAGTCTCTAGTAGCAATTATTGTAACCGTACAAACAATACATGCAGCAGCAATGTTTGATATGACTAAAATTGTTATTGGATTCAGTTAATATTTTATAGATTATAGTTCGCCACTGAAACATTATTTATTCTCTAAATGGTTCCAATTCGACCACCCGCTAAACGTTGCTTGGTGTCCGCAGCAATCCGCGCGGCTTCCTTTTCGGCCTTCTTTCTCTTTTTGCGTGCTTCTTCATCTTCATTATCATCAGTACTGCCACTGGCAGTCGTTGCTCTCTTTTTGTTGTTGTCGACCACAGACTTTGGAGACGTTGGTTCGGCTGCCCGCACAACTTGCTGTTCTGGTGGCACAGCAATTCCGCTGGCCACAATACCAGCCAATACTCCAGCACTTGAAACGAAATTTCGTCGACTCGTAGAAGTCGCCATGGGATGTGATGGTACAACTGTGGCTCTCGTTGTTGATGATGTTGACAATGATGGCGGAACAATTTTGAGGGACAAGGCCGTAGCTTGTCCTCCCGCACCCGCGAGCAACAGAAATGAAAAGGTAGGTTTATAATGCATGATTATGATGACAACTACTTTATTAAGGATTACTAGGTACTATTCAATAAAAATTAATAAAAATCCTTTTCTTTTTTGATGAGGAAAAGAAAAATGAATACACATTGCACTAGTCTAGTCTAGTCTAGTCTAGTCTAGTCTACTCACTTGTTGTCGTTCTTTTCCTTTCTTATTACTCTCTGGCTAGCTACTGCAGCTAGCAATTCAATTTTGTGCGATTTCCGAACTATCTTTAAATTTGGTTTCCAGCGTTTCTTCCTAAAGAATACGTACTACTCTACAAATGGTACTACTTGCTTGTACCATTAGTAATACTAGTAGATAGTACGTACCTGGTGCTGTAATCAATTCGCTTTTACTCCTCGTTTGGCAACCAAAAAAATTAACACACTCGTGCAAGAAGTGTACGTATCGTGTCGTCGTACCAGTACTACGACTACTACTAGTAGTAGTCTACCAAGTATTCACCTACTGGTACTATTTTCTGGTATGCTACCAGGTACGGTACACGGTACCACATTTTTTCTTTGTTTTCTGTCTACTGGTATGAGTGTATCTTCAAAGAGGAAAGAGCTGCTTTCACGAAAACTCATGCAATAGTTCTACTGCTACTACTAGACTACTAGAGAAGCAAGCAAAGTTTTCGTTGATATTTCAACACAAGAGCCTACTAGCTACCAGGTATGGTAGTAGACTAGTCTACTCAATACTCCAATTACGGAGACTCTTATTATTACACCTTTTGCTACCGTACTGCGAGTATCAAAAACAAAAATCAAATAAGCTAGTAGGCTTGTCTAGCTACCAGTCAAACTAGAATCTATCGTAGTGGTACTGCGCCAGTCGACCCTACCGGTACAAATAATTAGTCTACTTTTACTTAGTACTACTAGGTATTTGATGAGAAAAAGCGGTGAAGAAGTGTGCGTTCTCATTGATCACGTTGAATAAACGAATGTCTTTAAAATGTGGAAAGATATTTATTACAGTAGACTAGTCTACTCTAATATTATTCTTAATGAAAGATACTAAGCTAGATACGATACACTTCTCAACAGTTGTTGCAAGTCGCAAAAGAGTCATAATTATTACTCGTCACTCGTCATATCGTATCGTTGTTACAGTATTATCTTAGCTGGAAGCTGGAAGTGTATCTTTGTTTCATTGAAAAGGAAAGATTCTACAATATCCTCCAGCCAAACCTTTCTATTATAATAATAATATCTTTACAAACTCATCATCATGGTGAAGAAACCACCGAAATCATCCCTTACAAAAGGCGGCAGCAGTAGTAGCAGGAAAAAGTCCTCATCCAAACCCTTTTGGCAGAGCACTCCCTTTGTAGTATCGTTGAGTGCCATTGTTCTGTCTATTATTTTACAAATAGAATCGGTAGCAGTGTACGTCGATACTAATTTGGGCACCAGTCTCAGTCGACGATCCTTACAGCAGCAGCAGCAACAGCAAAAGCCATTATTGACAATGAATGAAGCTGCAGATGTTTGGTGCTCGAAAAATCCCGGTGTCTGTCAGGAAGCTCCGGATCATTCTGAACAGAAAGAACAAGACGAAGAAGAAGAAGAAGCAGCAGTCGAACCAGTCGAACCATTTCAAGTCATGTTGATAAACAAGAGTCCGTACCGTGTGGATGTGCACTGGGATGATGGCAAATTTGGACAAGTTATTGCCACTCTGGAAGAAACGAATTATCAGATGCAATTGAACGTGTACAAGAATAATAAATTCTTTATTACACGACATGGTGTCAAAGAACGATTATTTGATCCCAATATGAACCTTCCCCTTCAATTCGTTACCAACAAAATTGATCAAACCTTTGTCATTCCATCCAATGCTGCACCATCGTCTGATCCTTGTCAAGATCGATTTGATATTTGTAAGGACTATGCTGCCAAAGGACAGTGTTGGGAAAGTCCTGGGTGGATGATTGTGCACTGCTGTCATTCCTGTGACAAGGAATTGGATGCACGTCATTTGATTGATGGGTCCGTCCGTTGCACCAAAGAACGGATGAATATTACCGATCCCATTTGGCAACCGGGTGATCTTAACAAACTCTTTACCGCATGGGCCACTGATAAGCAGTACGAACAATACGAACCCAAGGTACTAATGTCGCCCGATGGTTTTGGTGGTACTGGCGGTGATGGTGATGGTGGTGATGGTGACGAACTACGTACCACAAAAGTAGGACCCTGGATCATGACATTTGATAATTTCTTTTCTCCCGAGGAAGCAGAAGCCTTGATCGAAGGTGGTAGAATGGCCGGATTTGATCGAAGTACCAATCAGGGTACCGTTAATGCACAGGGAGAAATGGAAATGGTCACCTCCACCACGAGAACATCGTCCAATGCTTGGTGTCAGGGTGGGTGCGAAAAATTACCGTTGGTCCGTGCTGTAACGGAACGTATCGAACGGGTCACGGGTATTCCCAAGAAAAATTATGAACCATTTCAAATTTTGGAATATCAAGACAATCAGTTCTACAAGATGCATCATGTACGTATGCGTTTTGTTTTGTTTTGTTTTGTTTGCTTTTGATCTTGAAAGTGTCGCTAATCAAAAGTCTTTCTTATTTTTGTCTTCTTCTCATTCCACCGACAATGCCTTTTTTTTCTGCGTACACACTGTTACACACAATGACACAATCACACATCGCGCGAACACCGAACACACACTCACACATAGGATTCGGAGGGACGAGATCTGAAACCTTCCGGTAATCGTATTTTGACATTCTTTTTGTACCTTTCTGATGTTGAAGAGGGTGGTGAAACGACATTTAACAAATTAGGATTGGAAGTAAAACCTAAACTGGGACGGGCTTTGGTATGGCCATCCGTTCGAGACGACGAACCCGATTTTTGGGACGATCGGACCTACCACGAAGCCATGCCGGTCATTAAAGGTAAAAAGTATGCTGCCAATCATTGGATCCACCTGAACGATTACGAAGGACCGAATTTGTGGGGATGTACCGGTAGCTTTGATTGATTGATGAACCAAAAATAAATCAACACTACAGTAGTCTACTAGTGTACTCTTGAACACTCCTCGCTCTCGAGCATACTAGGAATAAGGAATAAAGTCCGTTTGGTATAGATCTGTTGTACGTCTAAAATCCGTTAACCCTGAGGTGGCACAATCGGTTCTGAAAAATAATCCGAACTCGGAGTGTTCGTTTCAGTGGCTAGCAAAGTCTCTGGACTTTTAATGACACAGCAACTCAAATTCTGACTAAAAACAAATCCCCACACGCCACACTATACTCATTTTGGCAAGACGACGGACAAAGAACAAAAAGCACAATAAGAAACAAAAAAGGCACAATGAAAGATTGTTTGGTTCTCTTAACCTGCCTTTTGGTGTTGCTGAGTTCAACAGAGGCGTTCCTTTCTTCATCGAAGACTGTAACAGTAACAACCAGCAGTAGCATCAACGATGGAAGCAATCATGCCAATCCTAGTACTAGTAGACCACTACAACTGGCATCGAAATTGAAATCGTCAACATCGTTGCTGTATATGGCTTCTGTTGAAAGCAAAGCCTCGCCATCACCAACAACAACATCATCATCATCATCATCATCATCATCATCATCATCGCAACCGCTATCGGGACTTATCAATGATATGCTGATAAGTAAACGCGAACAAGCCAAAGCAGCAGCTGAATTGGCATCTGTCATTTCTACAACACATCATCATCATCATACTACTACTACTACTACTACTACTGGTAATATGCCACGAAGAGATACGTACGGTATGTATCGTATAACGACCGAAGTTGAATTAGAAACACTGTTACAACAGGCCAGTACGTTGCAACAAGTTGTGGTCCTCAAATTTTCGGCACCCTGGTGTAAGGCATGCCGATTCTTGGCGGAAAAGATGAAACCAATGCTATTGGAACACTACAACGTCGTCGGGGAGGAGACAACACCGTCGTCGATGTCGTCGTCGTCCGTGTCGGTGGATCCAGTAGAAGGAAATGTACTATTTGCTGATATTTCGTGTATTAATCAATATCACAAACAGTTGATGCAAAAACGTGGTGCAACAACGTTGCCATGGATTCAATTCTATGCTCCCAAAGAAGAGCAAGAAAAAGTTAGGATGGTGATTGTAGATAGTTTTGCATCTGGTCCCAAACATTATACGTGGCCACAATTGAAAGACAAAATCAATGCCTTCATTTCAACATACTCCAACGATGACGGGAAGAAGGAAAACAACGAAGAAGAAGAAGAAGTAGTAGTAGCCAGTACTACTGCTAGTAGTAATGCTTTTGTGGAACACCACACCACACCGGGTCTCTTTACGAGGTTGAAGCAAAAATTAGGTCATGCGATTGGACAAGAACAACAACATCGTCATGGGTCGTGAAAAGAAAGGTTGCTTGTACCTGGATTGGACTACAGTAGCTAGCTAGTAGACTGCCGAAGCACACAATAGAAATGATGAAAGATTCGTATACTATACTAATAAAAGCGAGATTTACAAGGACCTTTTCATTAGTACTGCAGTGTGAACCTGTGAACATCATAATATCCTTTAATAGACCGCCATACTCTACATACGTCTGAGTTTCCGCGGAGGCTGCACCAGTCTTTCACAAGGTGCCCCTCACTCTTGTTACTACCATTACTACTAGCTAACTAGCTACTGGAGTAGTAGGTCTACTAGTAGTTGTCTCATCCTCCACCAGGGTATGGTACTAGCTAGCTAGACGTGTCTATTAATAGTCTAGTAGTACTGAGTAGAACATTACTTTCTACTGCTACCACGTAAGCTCTCTTTCTAGCTAACCACTGTAGCTAAGCTACGTAGCTGGAGTAGCTACTCTAGCTAGGTAGCTACTACTACTACTTCTACTACTACTTGTAGTAGTAGAGTAGACTAGTGGTAGCTAGACCCTACTAGTCTACTACTTGGGAGTAGTACGTAGCTAGCTGGTACTGAGTACTGTAGTAGAGTGGAGTACGAGTAGAATGACATTGGAAGGGGTTTCGCCTTTTGTTTTCAATGCCCGGGCTGTTTGGCTAGATTGTTTGATTTTCTGAACTGAGTCACTCCTCCGATTTAATTTTTTATTTATTTTTTCCTCCGAAGAGCTTTTGCAGGTTCATACAGTCAGTAGATAGTCTTGTTACAATCGACTATCGACTATTGCCATCCATCGCTCGTCATACCAGGTAGAGCATATTATTAACTAGTCTTCTTAGTAAGAAGAAAGGGCAAACAGAAAGAACACAACGCAATCTTATTATTATACAGTTTCCGTCATCAACAACAACCAGAAAGGTTACCAACCATGAAGATTTGTTTGGAAGTCCACAATGGTTTCAAAACAGTGAAAACTGCGTGCCTTTGTTTTTATTATCTCCTGGTCGTTGTAGCAGTATTAGTAGTCATTGGAGGTGGAGCAGGAGGAAGGTCAAAATCAATCACAAGTGCTTTTTCTTCGCAATCGATTGCAAGATCAAATGCGAGATCATCGATAAGAAGTTTGTTCGCAACTGTTGATGATACTACTAGTAGTAGTTTTTCTACCTTTACCAATCGCTCATTTCCCACAATGGCAGCAGCAGCAACAACAACTACAAGAACAGCTACTACGTCTCCTGTTACGATAATGACAACGAAAATGACAACGAACACAACTCTACCAATAAAAGTGACGACATCAGCAACACCAACAGCTACTAGTACTACTACTAGTACTAGTTCTTCTTCTTCTTCTCTGAACGAAATTCGTATAGGAATGAATCAAGTTTATTCAGATCTTGTAGACGATCCTGCTGGTGACAACAACAGTAATAGTGTTACCAGGAAAATTAGTCCCACCATGACATTCGTTTTGGTAAAGGGCAACAATACCGATACGAATGATAATAAACCAATTGCTATTTACTTACCAGGATTGGACGGTACGGGTATATCTGCTTCGACGTATCAATTCCAAGATCTTTCACATGCATTCGAATTGTGGAGACTTGTGATATCCACAGAGGATCGATCTGAATTTCGACAACTTTTGCATTCCGTTGTAACATTTGTGGAAGACATTGCCGCTTACAACAATGATAGCAGCAATCCACGTGAGATCATTTTGATCGGAGAATCGTTTGGCGGTGTTTTGGGATCAGCTGCAGCACTGCAACTTCAAAATCGTAAAGGAATGCAAACAGTGTCATCGAGTACTATTACCAACACCAATACTACTACTGCTGCTGCTGCTGCTGCTGCTGCCACCAATACTAGTAGCAACAACAATCAACAAATCACAAAAATCAAGGGATTGGTATTGGTCAATCCTGCAACAGCCTTTCACGATACCAATTGGGATATTATTGTACCATTCTTGACATCCCTCAAAAATGTGGGCAACAACAACAACAACAAAAATAATAATAACAGTAGCACCACCACCACCACCACCACCACCACCACCACCACCAGGAGTGATGCTAACGATGCCAATAGTACTGCTGATCCAAGCCTGTACGCTTTTGCGGGTGGCATGGCTCTGTCGTATCTCATGCCCAGTAATGATCAATCCATCAAGATTGTTCAAACAGTTTTGAATGCTATTGACATTACCAATATGCGTCCAACCGATGTTATAAATGACCTGAAAGGTTTATTGAACATTATCGAAGAACGATTGCCGGCCGATACACTCCAATTTCGGGTCAATCAATGGCTGTCAGTAGGAACATCCATTGTCAATGATCGTTTATCACAATTACAAATACCTACATTGGTCATCGCGGGTGATCAAGATCGGATCGTACCATCTGTTCGGGAAGCCAATCGTTTAATGAATACCATTCCTAATTGCGAAACACTGATCGTTCCTGGACGAGGACATTATGTTTTGGATGAAGCTGTGAATGTAACAGAATCTATATTGTATTCCAACATTGATCCATTCGGTTGGCAAACAAACAATACTGACACGACGATGAATGGAATGACTGTCAAAAAAAACATATACAATCCGATTACGGATTGGACCTTGCCATCACAAGCTGAAGTCAATGATATTATTGAACGACAAGTGAAACCATTGCGTCGTATTTTTAGTCCCATCTTTTGTAGTACAGATCACAATGGCAAACGATGGAAAGGACTTGTCAAGGTACCAACATTGGACGATGGTCCTATTTTGTTTGTGGCCAATCATCAATTCTGTAAGTTTTGGAAAGACGAAAACAGATGATGATAAATGATGATAACAGTTGCCTTGTTACTGTACATTTCCCTTCTTTTCTTTCATTCTGACACATTCTCTCCTCCCCCTTTTCCGCCTTTGCTTACGTTTCGTAACCCCACCCATCTTAAAAATCCATTCAAAAAATGTAAACCCCAAGTGGGACAAGATTTGAATATGATTGTTGCCGAATTATTGGAACAACGTGGTTTGATCGCACGTGGTTTGGGACATCCTATCATTTTCAATCAAACCAGTAACAGTGAAAATCTCGAGCTTCGCGGTCGTACACCGGGCCTTGTAGACAACAACAACAACAACAACAACAATGCTGGCGTCAATGCATTTGCTACGTATCAAAAATTTGGAGCCGTGGAGGTCAATCCTCGTAATTATTACAAATTGATGCAATCTGGTCAAGCAGCACTGTTATTTCCAGGTGGAGTTGCCGACCTATTTCAAACAGATCCCAAGTATCCATTGCTTTGGCCCGAGAAAACAGACTTTGTCCGAACGGCAGCTCGGTTCAATGCTACTATTGTTCCAGTAAGTGCCGTGGGAATGTTGGATAGTGCAAATATCGTAGTGGCAGCCAATGATTTGAAACGAATACCATTTTTGGGTGATCGTATTAGACAAGCAGGAGGATTTCCTGCAGCTCGGTTCGATGCTCCAAAGGATGAACAGGGTCCTGTACCGCCGATTCCATTGCCCAGTATGCCCAAACGAAATTATTTTGTTTTTGGTCGACCATTTCCAACGGACAATGTTGATCCCAAAGATAGAACTGCATGTTCCGAATTGTACAAAAATGTCATTGCTGAAACTCGACGTGGAATTGATGATGTATTGGCAGTACGAGAGTATGATCCTTTTTACGATACTCCTCGTCGTATCCTGTATGAACAGATAACGATGAAACAGGCACCTACCTTTGGAATTGAAAAGTTGAACAAAAGAGCGTCATAAATGTACCATACTACTAGTACTAGAATACTAAACATCATAATACTATGCTGTTCAAGCCACCATTTTGTAATCTTTCATTTAAGTTCTTCTTGTTCCCGTGTTTATGTGTTTACCTGTAAGATTTACTCGGATGTAAGAAATACTTTTTTGAAGAATGTTGTGTCCTTAGATATTAGTATTTTTTATAATGAGATACTAGTAGACTACTCTGTAGTACTGTAATAAGTAGCTACTTATGATAACGCCATATTCTCGAAACAGTCGAAATAAAGCTGAGCGAAAGAACAAACGTTTCCGAGTCAAACCTTTTAATGCTTTTAATCCAAAAGATTTATGGTATCACACATGTTACTGTATCAATACTGTAATAAACAGCACAACGTGATGTTATGTGATTGTCAATCTTCTTCTATGTGGAAGAAATCAAAGCTCTCTAGTAGTACTGTAGTCCGGGTAGTAGGACGGTACTGGGTACTACTAGTACATCATGGATTGAATTCAGAATTTCCACACCGCTTCAAATTGATCAGATAGTAAAACCAACAAACAACAACAAAGCAACAACTACTCAATCATATAGCAGGTGACACACAACAAGTCTCCTCTTTTCTATTAGTATGGACGAACATGCCATGACTATTCCTACTACAAGTAGTAGTCATAGTCATAGTCATAATAGCAGTGATACTATGGCTGATTCTTTGCGTCGCAATGATGAAGAACACGATGGAACGACATTGGATTTGGACGACCTGTTGGAAGAAGAGAACTTGAATGATTTACTAGATGGTATAAAACGCAATACGACCATCCGAACGGTTCAACTGGAAGGTGATGCTATTATTTGTCGATTAGATTTGGATGGTGCTCAACGACTCATGACTGCCTTGGGAGGATTGCCTTCTTTGACAAAATTATTCGTCCACAACTTTTTAGTACCGCTGTCCCTGCTAACGGGTTTACTACAACAAGCAAAAACACTGGAAGGCATTACATTACATACAGCACAACTGGCAGGACGGACCGTACAGGATGCTACCGATTTTGGACAAGCCGTGGCTGATCTACCTTGTTTACAATCTATCAAATGGAGTAATTTGGTCTTTGCTGGATCATGGACATTGGAAAAATTAGGACAAGCATTGTCACGTGTCCGGAGTCTACAACGGGTAGAACTGGAACTGGAACAGGGTGGGACGATGTCTACCGATGTGTTGGAAGCACTATTGACACGGTGTCCAAAGTTGCAGGAACTCCGATTGTGGCGTATAACACTTCATCCGCATCATTTGATTCTGATTGCACAAATTATTGAGCACAATCAAACGCTACAGTTATTAGAATTGGGTGAACTGGGATATGCTATTCATACAATGGAATCGTACCGTGCCGTGGCCAATATGTTACGCGTGAATACGTCACTGAAAACATTTGGTATGATCAATTTTAGTGGATTAGACAGTCAGGGATGTACAGAATTGGCACAAGCGTTGGAACACAATGAAACACTGAGAGAAATATCGGTCCGTGGATGCGATACACTCATCATCAACGATGACGCAGCTTTGGCCGTAGCACAAATGTTTTCTCGTAATACAACATTGGTCGAATGGTGCACCAACGAGGTTGGAATATCTGATCAGGGTGCAGCCATTATTGGAAGGGCTTTGCAACTGGACAATACTACACTGCGATCACTTATTTTTAAAAAGATTGTTGGAAATGTTCCCAAAGCCCATTGTGCTTTTTTGGAAATACTCTCAACGAACGTGGCACTGGAACGAATATTTCCGGAAGCCACGGCTGGTATCAAGGAACAGATGGATTACTTGTTAGATTTGAATCAAGCAAAGTTGCGATTGGTACAGCTGGGTGTTGATGTCGATCGATGCGGTTTTTTCAATCTAATTGTGTCTCATCGCTACAATTTGAACCGTATTCACTACCTGCTGTCGAGCAATCCAGAATTTCTGCATAGTTACGACGACTAGTAATGACCCATTACTACTACTACTACTACTACTACTACTACTACTACTACTACTACTACTACTACTACTAGTATTACTAGTACCAACTACCAACACATTATATTCCTCTTTTATGTGTTCGTGCATGTAAGCAGCCAGACGTATGCAGCGCGTTCTTTTAGTAACCATTCTGGAAACCTATGAAGTCCAAGTATTCTGTTTATCCAGCCAACGAAGTAAACTTTATTGGTTATTTTCTATGACTATAAATTATCAATTTCATTTCCCTCGACATCTGGCTTTGGCTTTTCCTCCTCTTCTTGTGCTTCATTGTTGGCAGCTGCTGCTTTCTGTTCCTTTTCTTCTTTTTCTTGTTGTTGTTCTTTTTTACGTTTTTTCATTTCTTTTAAATCCTTGACAAATCCTTTCCACTGTCCATCGGGCATGGCATTTTGCATCCAATCCGGCATACTAGCAACCTTGTCAAATAAAATTTCAATAGACGTTTCTGGTGTAGGTCCATACTTGTCTAGTTGTTCTTTTTGTTTCTTGGTAACATGTAAAGGACCAGAGAAAGTAGTAGCTGTTGTCGTCGTCGTCGTTGTTGTTGTTGTTGCTGCTGCTGCTGCTGCTGCTGCTGCTGGGGGCGCAAAAGCCTCGACCATCATCATTCCAGCGATACTCATAAGAGAACAAAGTATGAGAAAGTACCTTTGATTCCTCATGATTTTGTGATTCATAAATCCACTTGTTGGAGCTGCTTAAAGGTAATTTTGTTGGAGACAGCACTTTATTTTTGTTTTTATGGAAAGTGTGCTCAAAGGTAGGCCAACAGTTGCGAAGGCAGCTAATAGACTAGAACAAGTCTACTACTCTAGTTAGGTAGAGCGCTATTAGTAGCTAGTAGTAGCCAGCAGGTCTCAAAACGAAGATTTATGAGTTCGCGTTTTTCATCAAAGACTACTAGTAGTAGATACAGTGGATTTTTCATGTGCTGCACTAGAAATACTATTAGATCTACTGCTAGTAGCTAGTACTACTAGTACTAGTCTACTACTACTACTCTACTACTGTAGTTAGTAGTAGTAGACTAGTAGTAATAAATTGAACATCTAATTTACGGGGATCACAACTATGGCGCCCGCAGGGCGCCAAGGCCACCCGAAGGCAAAAGTAGAAGTACAAAACAATGGTTGAATTAATCTTCATTAGAGTCAGGAATACCATCGCGGGGAAATAATGTGAATGAGGAGGTAGTTGCACGCGATCATCATTATTAGAGAGCAACACAACTTTTCATCAACATTACTGAAATATTACTTTATTTCCAGACAAGTCCTTGTTACGTATTGCGCAGAGCACTCCATATATTCGCTAGGTGCTACTGTAGAAAAAGGGTTCAATTCAACGATTTAGACTTTCTTACTGAAATTCGTTTCTTGTACCTTATTCTCATTCTCTCGAACCGTCCAATTTTTTCTCTCTCTCCTCCTCCGAAACAATTTTATACCATGCCTATTGAGGTTGTTCTTCTTCTCATCTACGTGTGATATCCGTACTGTGGTTGCTTTTTCCCGTGGGCATTATGCATGCATGCATACATACATATATACATACGCGCATTCGGTCCAAAAATAATGACCTGTAACAAGAAAAAGGGGCAAACAACGTACTTTTTTTTTCTTCTTCTTTCTTCTCGGATATAGATGTCTGTGTGGTGATGTCGTCATTATTCTACTCTTCTTTCCTCTTTCCAATCTTGGCAAGAAAGAATCCACCTCCGAAAAAGATCTTGCTAGAGTCTTGTTGCGGTTCTTGTTGTTGTTGCTGTTGTGATGGTAGTAGTTTCAGACCTGTTGTTGCGGTCGTTGTCATTGTTGCTGCTATTGGATTTTTGTTCTTATTGGACTGGTACGGGTGAAATTGAATTCCATATTCATCTTCTGTTATGACGTGCCCAGTATCATGACAACAACTACTTTCAACTCCATCGTTGTTGTTTGTCTCGTAGTTTTTGTTCGAATGGAATCGTTTATGAAACGATATAGGAATAATAAAGCTATTCGAAAATTCTTGCAACAACCATTTCACAACTTGCTGATTTTGTTCTTCCATCATAGAACAGGTCGAATAAATCATGACACCACCCGGTTTTAATAATCGAAAACCACTAGCGGCCAATTTCTTTTGCAATTCTACGAGTTCTTGAAATTGGTCGTGATCCATAATAATATGATGCAGTAGTTGTACTTTCTTGTCATCGACCCCCGCGTGCTGTTCTTGTTGTTGCTGTTGCTGTTGTTGTTTCTTGTTTTTTGTAGCGGCTAGAATCTGCTTTCGAATATGTTTCAGTGATCCATCCGTACTACACTCGGCATCCACGAGAACCTTATCAAATGCTTTGGCTTTCCATAAACATTTGTCACTGCCACTACTGTTACCACTGTCATCACCATCCGTAGTGGTGGTAGAAGTATCAGTAGTGGAAGTGGAAGTGGAAGTGGTAGTGGTAGCGGTATTGGTAAGTTTTATAAAATCTGCATCATCGTTCGCAATAGCTGATTTCAATTGTCGTTGTTCACGAGCACGGGCACTCTTGTTTGTGCGCTTTCGTTTTCCATTAACAACGTGTGATGATCGAGTTATTTGAGAATCATATACCAAATTGCGTTGTGGTGGTGGTGTTGGAGGTGGTGATGATAAAACACCGTTCGAAGCATTTGAGTTTCTCGTGCAATGAGGTTGATCCAATTGTGTTCCATCACAACAATACAGTCGTATTTGGGGATAACCGTCATCATCATTACTGCTACTGCTGCAACCATGGTTGACAACATGAACATTATCGTCATCATCGTCTCGTTGTTGTTGTTGTTGTTGTAATCGCTGTTGTTGTTGACGAGGAGATGTAGATGTAGATGGAGCGTTGATAGTAGTGCTAGTTGTGGATTTGGTAATATTTTTAGATGATGACGTTGTTTCTGTGTGATTTCTGTTGTCAATGTGGTGATACTTTTGCAAGATTCGCTTGCACAGTGCCATGCGTGTTTCGGAAACATCGACACCCACAACCACAACCACTGGTGTTTTTGCTATTGTTGTTGTTGTGCCACCATTCTTTGTAGACTTTTGCTGTTGTTCTTGCTGTTCTTGTTTTTTATCTCCTTCCAACAATGACGACTTATAGTAGTAGTAGTAATCAGCAATGGCACACAGTTTGAGACCAGGTGCACAACACATGTCCAATATTCGCATCGTAGGTGCAGTAGCAGCAGTAGCTGTTGTTGTTGTTGTTGTTGTTGTTGTTGTTGTTGTTGTGGGTGTAGTGCTCGTGGTCGTGATCGTTTGAAGACCTGCTGAAGTATCGTACTGGTCCGACAAGAGAGCTGCAACAGCAGCACCAGAACTGATATCCATTCCATAAATACGTCCCTCTTGGTAACAACTGGATCGAACCAAAGGAAATGTTATTGGTATTGCATAAAATCCTAATCGATCAATCATCCATGACACTTTTTGTGGACGTGTAGGAACAATATCATCATCATCATCATCATCATGATTATCGTTTAGTAGAAGTTTTGCTTCGGACAATTCTTTCTGTACAGGTGTGGATAGATGGGTGTAGAGTGTAGAGTGTAGGTGTGAGTCCTTGAATGTTGAATGAAAGACCACCAAAACCAAAAGGAGTAAAGAACAACAAAGTATGCTATTTTCTATTTCTATTTCTATACCAGGTAGACCAGGTAGTCTACATAGAGAGACTTACCTCAAGTTTGGACAGTGTTTCATTTTGATCATATCGTGGATTAAGTCGAATGTACCTCCAACCACAAGTACTCTTGTGATTGTGAGTACGACTAGTACCATCATTATGACAACGATTATCATCTGCCAGTACCTGATCAATATCAATGTCCTTGCTGTTATAATAACGTCGTAATTCTTCTGAAATTAGTAGTTCATGATCATTAGTACACAGTGGTTGTGTTTCCTCTCGCGGTAGTTGCACAGCACCAGCAGCAGGAGGAGGAGTAGAGGAGGTCATCATTGGCTTGATAGTGATGGATGATGGATAATTATTTTTGGTTGTGGGTTGTGGTACTACTAGCTGTTCTAATGTCGGAGCTCTGTTACTACTCCTACTAGCTAGCTCGCTAGACTACTCGGAGTACCGTAGTAGATTACGGTTCCAAATAAAAAAGGATTGTTCCACGACACGGTTAACCAGTCAGACAATTTTCACTGGACTCGCACAGGCTCAAAAATATGTATAAATAATCATGGATCAATCTACTACTAGCTAGAGACCCTAGCTAGTACTGTACTGTAGTTAGTAGTAGTCTACTGTAATACATCAGAGAAGAGCACCTTACGTATGGCAGAATTTCTCTGTAAGGGTTACAGAGATATCTGCCACGCCCGGGATATTTTACATAACACAAATCTTTT
>Ga0210036_1001399_pt1 | contig 27264 bp, 31 predicted proteins | sample CryGeymeta201515_FD_185469 | JGI IMG/M metagenome (GOLD analysis project Ga0210036, IMG submission 185469) | Groundwater microbial communities from Crystal Geyser aquifers in Utah, USA - Crystal Geyser metaG 2015-15 (SPAdes) (version 2) | ecosystem: Environmental > Aquatic > Deep subsurface >...
ACAGTTCGTGATCTATTTAAATCCACTATAATCAAAACTATAAAAATTACAAAACTTATCTCCATTTTAAATTTAATTGAAAAAGAAAAAATGTCTATTTTAATTTTAGATATTGGATTATTTATTAGTAGTAAAAACATTTTATTCACCAAAGATTATGTCATATTATATGATTCTCTAGAAGAACTAACCCACTTTATTATGATTGCGGAATTTTAAATGACCAAACAGAAATTATATAAATTATCACTTAGTGATATTAATGACTCCAAAGATGTATCATATTGTACTACTGATTGGTTATTGTTACATGCAGATCATAAATTAGTTTACATTGATGATCGTGAGGATTTGGGTATAGTGTATTATTATTTTCAGGAAATGGGCGAACTTTTTCTAATCACTGATGACCCCAATTTAGCATTTCAATTTAGTTTACGGTGGGGAGTTTCATCTTCATCAATTTTGGAGGTGAAAAATGTCACCGTGGCTTAAAAAATCTAGACCCTATTCAGAATACAAGTATGGGTTTCATTATAGAATAGAAGATGAATTAATTGCAAACTTCTCTACAATGGAAAAATGGTGTGATGCTCATGCAGGAATAGTGCATACAGATTGGGGTGTGGAATTTTATATGAGTTCTAAAATTCTTTCAACTAATGACAGTTGTGGATTTTATTTTATGGATGATGAAATAGCTGTTCAGTTCAAACTTATATGGGGCGGTAGTTCTGAACGCTTGGTCTTAAATATTAATGACATGATAACAATCTAACCGGATTGACAAATAATTTAATGGGGTTATTATTTTAAAACAAAGTTTAGGGACCTTAAAAATTTTCAGCGTACCTTTAAGTACAGTTTAATTCTTGGCGATTTTTGGTTTCTAACCGTTTAGCATCTTGGGGATTTATTTTTGTTTTATTGTTGGACTATTAAAAAATGATTCAAGACTATGTAAAAATAATAATGAATAGACCATTTGAAATGGCTGCTCTACGTTCTTGGTTAATTCAGTATTATAAAATTCAAGATGAATTTCATAATATTTCGTATCATTCAGTTGACTATGCAAATATAACAGATGATTCGCACGAACGATCCAAGTTGGATTGGTATTGGGATACCGAACTCATTGGCGACAGTGCTTATATAGTTTTGTATTTCAAAGAATACAATGACGCTCTACAATTCCAATTAAGTGTTGTTGGATAATACAATGCCCAAATTAAATTTATTTGACTATGTGGATATTGACTTGCCCAAAATTAATCGCATGAATAGAAATCGAAAAACACATTCAATAAAGTTAATAAAAATTTCAAATTACAAGGATGCAATCAATTGGTGTGTAAGAATGACGAGTGAACGACCACACATTAACAACAGTTGGCACACTTCAATCAACAAACTGGATGGAGATCAAAACATTAAGTTTTATTTTGAGTGTGAAAACATTGCCGTACATTTTAAACTAATGGGATTTTAATCGTGACTCATATTACCAATAAATTTAATAAAGAATCATACACTGTTGCGATAGAAGTGGAATTAGTAGAATTAGCCAAAGAATGGTGCAAACGTGAGTTTGTTGCTTCTAATATGAATTTAAATTATTGTTATGAAATTTCAAGAATACGATTTATTGATAATTTTTGTTGTGAATTCGTATTTGTTGATCCTGGTTTGGCGGCCAGATTTAAATTAACTTGGCAGGGTATTTAAATGGTTATTATTGAAGTAGGCGAATACGAACAAGATAAAATAAAAACTCTAACTGATTTTTGTGAAAAGTATTTTGGTTCTATTATTTACGACTATGAAAAATCAGGGATAAAATATTTAAGCATTTTTAGTTCAGATATTTTTGAAAATAATCGTTGGTATTATTTGTCTAATATGGTTACAAATTCCAATACTTTTTATTTTCGTGAAAAGAGTGATGTAATTTTTTTACTATTACACCACTCTAATTATATCAAATCAACAATAGTTAAATAAATTACTTGGTAATAACTTCCGGAACCTCTTCCTTAATTTCAAAGATAACTTCTTCATTCTTTTCATTTAAACACAGGAACCTTCTACCAGCATATGTAGTTTCATCCTGTAACCTGCATTCTGTAAATAAGGGTTCATTTTCAACATACACCTTAAACTCCACAGGACCTGTGCTATTGTACGCCAAAATACCCAATAATCCCAAGCCAGTAAACTGCATTTTATTCTCCACAAAAAGTTTAACTTGACTTAAGCATAACATAATGTATTATAACTTACAAGATATTTTTCTAGGAACGCCCGACAATTGCAAATGAATTTCTCATATAGCGTGTTTGATAGCGCAACAACAGACGAAAACACGTTCTGTGAACGGTTCATCAGATTTATTAATAAGCAATGCAATAATCAAATTATACAAGAATTCAAAACCACTATTCGAATTAGGTATTCTTTTGATTTTGGTGTAATTACCGCATCAGGTAGAAAATTACCCAGACAGTTTAGTAAAATCAATAAGCCAGAATTTGGTATTGTTAGAAGTTATCTGCATTTATCCAATATTAAATTCAAAATAAATAAATTACCACTTTTTACGGCGCTAAACGCAGAGTGCAAAGCGCGCTTAGATGAGTTGCAGCCTGTTATGCCTGTTAAAAATCCAGCTGCCGTTATACACATAAATGAGTGGGCTTCAAAAACAAATCGCATTTTAACAAATATTGATTCAAATGGTTTAACATTTTTAAAATTGATTGAACCTGGCTTATTTGCACCACAAAGGTAAAGTTATTATGATTGAACAGCAAAACATACTCAAAGAATCAGAATTTAAATGGTTGGTTGATTCGGGGCATACAGTATTAATTCAAAATTTTTTAGAAAACAAAATTGTATTTTTAAAAAACGTTAATTTAGAAACCACAGAAGGGCAAAATATATTAAAATATATTAAAAATAAAATAACGGGTTTGGTATATATTGAATTCAAAACAGGCACAGATACTAGTGGCCTTACTGTTAAAACTTATGATAAAATTTATTTCCAAAGCGTGTCAGGCAAAGATCAATTTATTTCAGTATTTGAAAACAAAAAGATACCCAGCAATGTAATTAAAGTTTTTGACGACTAATGTGGAGTTACATTTAATGATATTTTGGTATTTTGATCCCCACTATAAAAAAATTTGTTTTTCAAAAAGAGAATTTACGTCAGTTGACGCGGCATTAACTTGGTTTAAAAACGACATTAATGTATTTGATTGTGACTGCGGCAGCGACGATGAATATGAAATGGTATTTTGGGATGAAAAAATAATTGATGTCATTCATTTAACTCATGAATACTGGAACACTTGGGATAATATTGATGGTGGTTATAAAATTAACAACATTTTTGAAATTAAACGTATTAAAAATACAAAGACCAAACATTTAACAGATATGGAATATATCTTGCGATTGAAAATGGGAATTATTACTGAGTAATTTTTCGAAAATAGTCTGAATAATTTTCTTTGTAATGATGCAATCCAGGTGCGCGGCCTCTTATCCAATCCACTACAGAATACTTAATCAAATGCCAATCATATGTTAAATCATTAATAGCAAAATTATTATTGTTTATATTTTCTAAATCATTAAAAATTTTATTTTCTTCTAACTCTATCCCATATCCATGATGCTTATATGATAAAATTTTTGGAGGCAAATACTGTATGGGATCATTAGCAAACGTGAATCTATAATGTGGCAATGTATTATTTTTAACCCATTCCCTATTCGCAAAACGCGGACAACCAAACGAATAAGTAACTCCTCTTTGATAATACGCTTGGCATAGCGCGGCCAGAACACCGCCGCGTGAATGTCCGGTCCATAAAATATTTTTATTTTTAACGAATGGTGAAACAATCTTTTTAAAAGCAGCAAATAATTTAGTAAAACCAGAATGCACTCTTCCGGTTTCTGTTTTTTTCAAAAGTAAATTCCAATTAGTTTTAATATTTTTATAAGAATAATCTTTGGTACCCGAAAAGGAAAATACTAAAAAATTGCTGTTTAACGCATAATTAGCTATAATAAGATTTGTATCTTCTATGTTATTGATATATAAGATATTAAAATTCGTATTTTCTAATGTTTTGTGTAGTAAATCCCTATCCGAACTATATGCGATCTTACTAAACTCAACTCCGGTAAAAGCCATTTTAATATTAATAGTATTGGTATAATTAACTTTAAAATTTTTAAAATGGCACAGGGTTGTTTCATTCATAATAATACTCAATAACTTTTTGATATTATAGTTATTTATGATTTATTATGAATGTGGTTAAACCGTTATTTCTCTATATAAGATTAAGAACATAGTTAGATTCCAAACAGAATTACCCTCGTTATTTGCTCTTATTCGCACAAAATACGGATGCGGTATTTGAGCCGAGTTCGCGCTCTGTAATTGAACATGCGAATATGTTGTACCATTAATGGGCATAGCAACAATAAAATTATTTAATACTATTTCAATTGTGTATAAATCAAAGTTACCGGTATTTGTTAAACTGGGCAAGAACCCATTTGAATCATATTGCCAAGCACCAGTTAATGTGTCATTTGGTATGGGTACTGGATCTCCCGCAAAACTATGTGTTCCTGTCCCGGGCCCCATTGGACTATATTTAATCTTAACGCCATTTTCTATTATTAAGTCGTTACTGCTGGCCACATAAATTGGTGTAGCAGGTGCTACAATCATAACATCCAAGCTGTCACCATATTTGGCATTTTCCCAAAGAGCATAACCGCCATTCAACCATACTTCTCCAAATTGCGGATCAAATTTAACGTCAACTATTGTTGTGGGAGAACCAATTTCTGTTTCAATGTTTAATGGTGGGCCGCCCCAAATAACGTGATTTGCTACATCATCGCCGCGTCCGCTCCATACGGTATTGAATTTTTTGTCTTTGGTATCTGGTCTAGAACTTTCGTGGATTTGTATCTTGTTACCTGTTTTTAAGATGTTAATCAAATCAACCGGTTGAGTAATAATGGGTGGCTGTGTGTCAATTCCTGGTTTAAAATTTGTTACGAAGTCGTTGTAGTCAACATCATTAGTACTATTTCTGCCCACAACATTTTTCACTGTAGGATGAAACAAGTTAACATAATATTTGGTACTTGCTTCAATGATAAACACTCTATAATATTGGGTGAATGTTTCGTAATCCATTGGGAAACCGTTGTTTTCTTTTTCTTTCAAAAAAGCCCAACTTTTTTTCTTAGGAATGTAAATTTCATTATTGGCCATTATATACTTACTCCCGTCGTTGGTTTAAGAAACCCATTTAATGCTGCTCCCGCAAATCCAGCATCTGTTGAGTGTGTATTTCTAACAGTTACTTTTAAAAAGTTTTTTCCGTTACCACTAAAAGTTAAAGGACTAGTATAAGTAACTGTTGCGGTATTACTGGTAGTACCAAGTGCGGTAATATATCTATCAACTAACCCAATTCTAGCATTAGGCAAAAAATCAAAATTGCTTAATGCACTATAAACTATTGTATTAGCACTAATATTTATTTCATTAATTTTAATATATCCTATTACGGAATTTTCTCCACTTACTGGCGTAACCGCATAAACAGAACTTACTGGTAAATTTTCAATATCAACATATGGATTATATGAAACGTTAACAAATCCTATTGAACTATCAGCACTAGTTACGCTCTTAAATACCCAAACATTTGACGGATCTATATTTGGGCTTATTCTAACATATTCATCATTTTCAATATGCTGATAAAATTCAACTGTTGAAAAAATTGAAATGTTTGGGCTATCGGTACCAAAAAGTGTTAACACAAATGTTCTATTATTTGGTATGATAAAGGTTTCTGTATATTCACTTAAACTGTCTAAAAATCTATTACTTACCCAGTTAACAGTTTGGTTACCGGTAAGCATACTTTCTGCTTTGTTTGTTACATACCAAAACCCTTCTTCAGAACGAGGAGGTTGGGTATTTCCTGTAAGCCAATTTAATCCTTCAGCTAAGCTGGCAAATTCCACATTACCATCACTAACAACCAAATCACCATTTGATATACTGGCTATAACTACATCATCTCTCGCCCATGCAGTAGCTTCATTTTCACTTAAATCAACAAAATCATCATTGGCGATAAGTTGCCCCATCCAAGTACTGTCTCCGCCAGATCTGTTAAATATTCTTATAATTCTCATTGGCTAATCCCGTCTTATGATAATATTGTGTTGTTATTGCCCGAATAATTACCTTCGTTTCGGTCAGTAATCATTAAAAATAGTGTTACGCTTACTTTAGTTGGTCTATCGTTATTTATACGTTTCAAATATACACCAATCTGTTCTTCTGGATGAAAAGTTATTAATTGATTAGAAAGATTAATAAATTCCGATCTATTGTTTATTACCTGTGAAAAACGAACGGAACTTGTATCATTTAATAAACTGTGTATTTCTAATTCTGTAGATACATTGGGTTTAGAGTTACCCCATTGTATACCACGAAGTTTTGTGTAATAGCCAATAATAAGCGGTGTTTCATTTGAAGCTAACCCTGTTGTTCCGGAAATTTGTAACCACTTGTTTTGAATGTTACTACCCGGATCACCAAAAGTGTATTGCAATAAGGTACCATCCGGAACTGACAAATTTTGTATTCGTGTTTCATTTAATTCTTCGTTAACTATGGCTTGTTCTGCGGAAGTCATCACTGATACCACATCACCGGTTAATTTCCAATATTTGTTGGGTATGCCCGCAACCGCGCTCATATCCGGATTTATTACATAATCTAATTCATCAAAATCCGGAGTATTAACACTACGTCTAAATTCTAATGTAGATCTATTTAATACGTTTGCCATTGCCGTCCTTTTATTATTATTTATGCTATAGTGGGTATATATGAAAGCGTACTTTCACTATATGTTGGTGTATTTAATACAATCAAATTGTTTTTATTAAATGATATATCCCTGGGACTTGACACAGTTGAATCAACGGGTCCTTCATTAAGAGGCCATCTACCAACCAAACCAGTAAAATTAATATCTTTTCCTCTTAGCGTATATATTGTTGTTAATTCATTTTCCGATAATGCTCTGTTATATAGTCTATAGTCTGCTATTTCATAGTCATTTGCAGTTTCAAAACTATTTCCGGTTGGAAATCCGTTAATCCATATTTGATTTATATTACCTGTTTGGGGAACTTGGGTAGTATTAGTAGACAACAATTGATTATTAATCCAAAATCTATTGTTTACACCATTCCATGCATATACCATTAATAACCATTCATTAGTTGCGATAGAACTGTTAGGATAAGTAATCAATGGTCTGCCACCCCAACGCCATACTGCAAAATTTGTGTTATTTGAAATACCAAATTGAAATCCAACTTTAGCAGTTGGATTATAACATCCAACCAAACTACGTCTGCCTTGCCCAACAAATACGGATTTTTTAATCCAAACCATTTGTGTGTTTGGTTGTTCTGATACAAATATAGTACCAGTTGTACCACTATCTAATTGTTGATTGGTATTTGTTAATCGTATTGCCATATTAACTTAATACTACCTCTAGATTTAATAAGTTTAAGTCACCCGCTAATGTATCACCACCGTTTGTTCCCTGTCTGGATAGTTCTATTAAATGAACTAATCCGGGAGTAATTCCCAAACTTGTTAAGGTAGTTGTTTGTGATCTATATTGATAGTTTGTATTATTGGGTATTGAAATTGCAGTTAAATTAGTTATACTCCACGTTGATACTGCGGAATTAACTCCTATTATTCTTCTATGTAATCTAAATAAAACGTTTCGAGTACTGCCGGGAGCAGTTTGTGGTCTTAATACAAAATTAAATGTAATGGTGGTTGCATCTGAGGGTGGTCGTAGATAAAAACCCACACCTTCTTCAGTAGTATCATCGAATGCTCGTATTGTTAAACTGTTATTTAAACTGTCAACAGTGGCAGGTGCTAATGCACTTATACTCCAATTTGCGTTGTTTGGGTTTTCAAAATTAGCTGCGGTAAAATTTAATCGATCCAATACAGGTGGTGTGTATGAAAAACTTATTTCAGTAGCGGTAGCTGATACTGTTAAGTTGCCAACTCCAACTAAAGTTTTTTGTGTTATTTCCTGTGCAGATATTTTTGAAATTATGGGTTGACCGCCACCCAAATTTGTAGTGGTAAAAGTGGGTATTCTATCTGCTGCGGATACTTCAATCACGTTTCCGGAAGTTCTAACTTGAATAATACCATTACCATTGATAGTTCTAAAATTAAAACCCTTATTAGCACTAACAGAAACAGCTACTTGTTGTGCTCCGCCCAAGTTGGTTGTTGTGAATGTGGGCGTTCTGTCTGCTGCGGAAACTATAATTTGCTTTCCGTTGCTTGTACCAGATACTCTTACATTAATAATACCAAGACCAGCAAATTGAGCAGCACTCACAAATCCCACATTGTTGGTTAATTGGCTTAGGGCACTAACTTGATTATAAATGGGCGCACTTACGGTGATAGTGGTTGCTCCGGCACTTATTTGAATACTACCTGCGCCGATGAAGGTTCTGTATCTTGTTTCATTAGCAGATGTACCAATAACTACTGAACTACCGCCACCAAGAGCGGATGCTTGAACTGCCACCTGCGTAGTGGCTGCGGATAATATTATTTGTTGGTCGGCGCCAGTACCAGATACTCTTACCTGAATAATGCCGGCGCCTACAAATTGAACAGCACTTACGAAACCTTGATCATTAGTGAGTTCGCTTAATAATGTTGGATTTGGCGCGGCGCTTAATACAATTTCAGTAGGACTTGCTGATAGTTGAATAGCACCCGTTGCCACAATTGAACGGTGAATTATATTATTAACACCAGAAATATTAACAATAACTGCTTCGCCACCACCCAGTACCGACTCGGTGATCTGGGTGATATAGCCAACGTCATTGGTTAATTGACTCAGGGCACTTACTTGGTTATATATTGGAGCACTTACTACTATTTCAGTTGCTCCGGCACTTATTTGTATACTACCACTTCCTACAAATGTTCTGTATCTTGTTTCATTAGCAGATGTACCAATAACTACTGAACTACCACCACCAAGAGCGGATGCTTGAACTGCCACCTGCGTAGTGGCTGCTGATATTCGTATTATGCCGCCCGCTGCGGATACTTCAATTATACCGCCGCCAACGAATTGAGCAGCACTTACGAAACCTTGGTCATTTGCCAATTGGCTTAATGCGCTTACTTGGTTATATATGGGCGCACTTACAACTATTTCAGTTGCGCCAGCACTTACTTGGATACTACCTGCACCCGTTATAGTTCTAAAAATAAAATCTCTATTTGCAGAAACTGCAATACCTACGGCGGCGCCAACCCCCAAGTTGGTGGTTGTAAAAGTAGGTGTTCTATCTGCTGCGGATACGATAATTTGGCGTCCGTTGCTTGTGCCAGATACTCTAACATCAATAATGCCAAGGCCAACGAATTGGGCAGCACTTACAAATCCCACATTATTAGTTAATTGACTTAACGCACTTACCGCGATGTTGTTAATTAAAAGTTGAGCACTTGCTTCTGTGAAGATTGATCTCCATTCAGTTTCCCCGTTTGATTTGGTAGAGATCAACGCCTTGCCGCTAGTTGCGGGCTGACTAGTAGGAAAAGAAAAAGTAGGTACCAAATCATGTTCATAAAATACTAGAGAAGAATCTGCCACAATATTTCTCAATTTACGTATAGAATTAATTTCAACACTCATGTTTTCCGTTAAATCACCAATACTAATTTCTGGCACAACGCCCGTATAGGACAACGAAATTAAATTATGTTCAGGAGTTTGTATTCTTAGAGAAGTATTTTCTATTATTTCAATTAAATTATTAACATTATTGTTAAAACTAAGATTAAGTGTTTGGTTAGTAATATTTCCAATAAAAGGTATATACTTTTGGTCAGCCGATGTTTCTGTTAAATATAGTGTTTCGTCTCGATCTCGCCAATTAAATCTACCACCATTTCCAGTTGAAATTAATAATTGCCCGGAAACACCTGCCGAAAGTGGTAGTGAATAAGCACCCTGGGTAGAGGATACCAAAACATCGATAAATTTAGCTGTGCCACCAACTACTAATGTTTTAGAAGTGTCGTTAGAATTAATACTTGCTTTGTTCGCAACACGCAGATCTTTGCCTATCTCAAGGTCACCTTTTATATCCGCCATTAAATACCCTTTTGCAATTTGTTCTTATAACTTATTTATGCTTTTTACACTTCCATAAATATTATGCTTTTTACACTTCTATAAATATACAGATAATTATTTATCAAGGAATAACTATGATCAAAATACCAGAATATGATAAACATTTTACTAAAGTTTTGGGCAATTATCAAAAAGAACGATTTACCAAAGCATTAGGGTATTGTATTAGAAAAAATACAGCAATTGATATCGGGGCGCACATTGGGCATTGGGCACATAATATGAAACAACATTTTAAAAATGTTCATTGTTTTGAACCTGTTCCAGATAATTACGTTTGCTTGCTTGCTAATGTGCCCGGTATAAATTATTATCCGGTGGCACTATTAGATAAACCCGGAAATTTTAAACTTTATCTAGAAAGTCAAAAAAATTCAGGTTCATGGACTGCCTTCCCTCAAAATGAATCTACATCTGTAACTTCTGTTAATGTTAAAGTAAAAACACTTGATAGTTATAATTTTCAACCCGATTTTATCAAAATGGATGTTCAAGACTGTGAATTATTCATATTACGCGGCGGCGAAAATACCTTACGCAAACATAAACCAGTGTTATGTTTGGAATCGGCTACAAATAAATTTAGAAAGGAAATACATGATTTCCTTAATAAATTATCCTATAATATGGTGGGTGTTTACGGTAAGGAAGAAATATTTGTGTCTAATTAATTCCCTGAAATTAAAGTAGCGATTGTCCCCTCAAGATATTCAATTCTAGATATGAGTTCTTGATTTGCTTTAATTAACAGCCCAACCAAATCCTTAAGTTCCAAACCAAGTCCTTCGCCACCTTGTAGAACTGCATTTGGTAAAATTTGCTGTACTTCTTGCGCAATTAAACCAAAATGCTGACGGGCAGATATGTCTGCCTTAAAGTTATACATAACGGGTCTTAGTTGTTTTAGAACAGGTGTAGCACTCACTGCATCTATGATATTTTCTTTTAAATTTTCATCAGAACTAATTTGGGTATATCTTGCATCACCTTTTTCTCTGGTAATAACAGTTACAGTATTTACTGCTGCTGTACCTGGTTCATCAATAATACCAGAAGTTGCCCCATTAACAGAAAATGATAAATTTTTACCATTAGCGGAAACATTAATACCCACAGTGCCACTTGCGCCAGTAAACCTTATGGCGGGCGCCCCTGCAGATCCGTTATTTTGCACAAATAACCGGTTAACATTAAAATCATTAGTGATTTTGCCGCTCGTTAATGCGTATCTTGCATCGCCTTTTTCTCTGGTAATAACTGTTGTAGTAGAAGGAGTAGAAGTACCAGTATTTGTAATTGTGGCAGTGTTCACTCCTCCTACATAAAAATTATGTGAAGCTACGGTATTACCAGTTCTAATCAACGTGTAAGCTTCTGAAACTAGAGTAGATGTATCATTTACTGTTTGTATTTTGAATGCGCCATCAGACACAATCAATCGCCAAGTTTTATTATCAACTACTTGGTCTGTTTCATTAAAATCCAATGCAGGAACAGTAGATGATATTCGTTGGTTTGTTGTAAACTCATTTTGAGCACTTAATCGTGCATATCTTGCATCGCCCTTTTCTCTCGTAATAATTGTTGTGTTTACTCCAGCAACTGTACCAGTTCCGGAATCAATTCTTGCTTCTTCGGTTGTCGTTCCGTCACCTCGAAAGAATATAACTGTTGATTTTCCAGTTGAGGTAGCTCGGTTAAATCTAAAAATAGCACTAGTGGTTGCTCCTAAAATATCAAAATCAAAAAGTCCTATGCCGGAGACAGATAAATTTGACCGTATCCCCACTAATGATTCACCAGTTATGGTTAATGCAGAAGCAATTACTACATTTTTACTAAATGTTTTAAAACCTGTTATTGTTTGGTCTGTTGCTAATGTAACAAATCCCGAAGATGCGCTATTTGTGGTCAAATATCTCGCATCTCCCTTTTCTCTTGTAATAATAGTGGTAGATGAATTAGCAGAAATGCCAATGGAATCAATTACAGCCGCTGTTGTATTGTTAATTCTCCATTCGTGTTGTGTTGCTCCAGAAACATCAATAGTCATTTCATAATCAGTTGCTCTTGGATTACCTATGCTATTTGTTGTTTTTATACCAAATTGAGTATTTGATCTAAAAAATTCTGTTCTATTGTGCGTAGTAGGGGCATCTGTATCAACTAACTGAATTCGGGGATCAGTCCCCGAATGTCTTAACGTATTGTTAGTAATTAATAATCGTTCTGTTCCGTCTGTAGATATAGCTATAGTATTACCAAATGGCCTGTAAATGCCAGTATCGGAATCTATGTCCCAAGAAAAACTAGGGGCGGCTGCTGTATCTCCCGCCGGGGCGTGAAATAATGATGCTGTAATTACGCCTACCGCACTGATATTATTAAATACCTGTGTTCCTGCAAATGTTTTAGTTCCAGTTATTGTTTGATCGGTTGTTGTTGTGACTATTGTATTATCTACCGAAAAAGTATTGGCTATTAATGATAATCCTTGACCAGCAAAATATTCAACAGCACTAGCGGTTGTTCCTGCCCCAAATTTAGTCACGATTGCTTGAATAGTCCAATTAGAACTATCGATTACTTCTATAATTCCGGTAGAAAAATTGTTTAATAAAATTCCATCTAATCCAATTATTGCACTTACTGTGGTTGAATCATACCTAACGGCAATGCCGTATGAATCTTCGCCCCAACCAATGCCGCCGGCGACCACATAATTAATTTGTACTCTGTCACCAGGTATATATCCGCTTTCAGCTGATAAATTAACAAGTTCAAAATTAATTAAATCAGGATTCTTCCCTATACCATGTGTACCACCAAACTGTTGGCCATTGGTGAATGAAATCGCAGAACTTCGCCAAATAATACCTTCCGGGGCATTTGATACTTCACTCCAATATAGTTGGCCGTTGCCGTCTGTTACTAACGATTGGCCGCTGGCTCCCGCTGATGTTGGTAAATAATAAAAACTGCCATTTGCGGAAACCAAAACTCTTGAAAATTTAGCGGTTGCTTGTACTTCTAAACTTCTACTAACTTGTAAGTCTCGGGCAACTTGTAAGTCACCTTTAATATTATACGCCATTTATGCTCCAACTAACAGGATAAACCAACAGGATAAAGTTATTTATTGTTTATTTTATCAAATTATAATAAAGTAAAATATGGATAAAGTAAATTTATTAAATGAAAAAGAATTACAAAGGATGCTACATGCAACAAAAAATTTTATTGTCAGAACAATTTTTAATAACATGTAGAGATTTAATTTCACAAACATCAAATTTGGATATATTTTTTAGTCAACGAAAACTTATGAAATTTGTTGATGTTAATTATGAAAATCTTTGTAAACGTTTATCATTATTAGAACAAAATAACTTTGATATCATATATTGGCGACCAATATTACTTGATGCTTTTAGTAAGGGGCAAGTAAAGAGTAAAATTTGGTTGGTAAAAGAATTATTAAAAATAGATACTTTAGAAAACAAAACCGTGTTTATTTTGGGTGGATGGATTGGTATTTTGCCATTGCTTTTGTTTTGGCATACCTCCGTAAATATTATTCGAAATATAGAACTTGATGAAAAATGCATAGATATAAGTGATTGGCTATTAAAAGAATTTATGATAGATAATTTCAGGTATAAAACAATCCACGAGGACATGACAAAAATTAATTATTCTAAATTTAATTTTACTACACCGACCTATGAAAAAACAAAATTAATAAACAAAATAGAAGTTCCAGACATCATTATTAATACTAGTTGCGATCATTTGAGAAATTTTAGCAATTGGTGGGATTTAATTCCAAATGGCAAAATGTTTGCTATACAAAATAACAATTTTGAAGAGATAAATGATCATACCAATATTGTTAATAGTTTGGAAGAATTTAAAAGTCAATTAGGCAAATGCAATAAAATATTATATGAAGGCGAATTAGAAACCGACAAATATAATAGGTATATGATTATTGGAATAAAATAATGTATTTATATTCTGAAATCAAACAAATTCATTTAGAAATAACTCAGAAATGCCAAGCAAGTTGCCCAATGTGTGATAGAAACATGAATGGTAGTGGATTGAATCCGCATATCAATTTAGCAGAGTTAACATTATCAGATTGTGAAAATATATTTAATAAACCCCTTATATCACAATTAAATTCTATGTATATGTGCGGAAATTTGGGAGACCCAATAATAGCAAATGATACTTTATCGGTTTTTGAGTATTTTAGAAATACTAATAATAAAATATGGTTAGGGATGAATACAAATGGGGGTGCTAGGTCATCTGATTGGTGGAGAAATCTTGCTGACATTTTGGGGGCGCGTGGCGTAGTAACTTTTTCAATTGACGGGTTAGAAGATACCAATCATATATATCGTCAAAATGTTATTTGGAGTAACATAATCAAAAATGCAAAGTCTTTTATTGCTGCCGGTGGTCGCGCCAAATGGGATTTTTTAATTTTTGATCATAACCAACATCAATTAGAACAAGCAGAATTTCTTAGTAAAAAATTAGGCTTTGAAAAATTTGTTGCTAAAAAAACAGGAAGATTTTTGTATGCAAATACAGCAAAAAAAGATGAACATATTAGTTATAATAAAAATGATAAATTTTCAATTAAAAAACCAAAAGATGAATATACCAATAATTCATTGAAAAAACAAGATAACATCATTAATAAATACAAATCGATGGATAACTATTATGACCAAACTTTAATACAATGCAAAGTTAAAGATGAAGGAAGTTTATTTATTACTGCCGAAGGGTTAGCGTTCCCTTGTTGTTGGACTGCTGGGAGAATGTATAAATGGTGGCATAAAGATCCAACTATTGAACAAATTTGGAATTTTATTGAAGAGATAGGCGGCAAAGAAAAACTCAATGCAAAAAATGGTTTAGAAAATGTTTTTAAAACTGGTATATTTGAAAATATTGAACGCAGCTGGTCCAAAAAAAATTGTTCAGATGGAAAATTAAAAGTATGTTCAATGAAATGTGGAATCGGCTTTGATCCGTTTGGGGATCAATTCAAATGATTGTAAATATTTTTGAGAATACAGCAAAAAGAGCCAATCAATATTATGAAATACAAGATGCTAACTTTGGTATTTCTGCTTGGAATTCGTACTTGCACGATCATAATTTTTATTATATTACATTTGATAAAATACTTGATAATCAAATAGAATTATTTCCATCACTAGCCAATGTTAATATTCAACATTATTTAAATTCAAAAGAATTTTATGAAAAAAGAGGTGTTACACAAGAATGTTTTATCCAACAAGCAAGACAAGAACATGAATATTTAAAAAAGTATGACACATCATTTTTTGATATATTACATAATACTCTTTTTATGGCAAAAATGTTTAATCAACTATCTTATTTAACAAAAGAAATATATAAAAAGGGGTATTATAATTATCCTACATTATATTTTGAAGATAATTCAAACATGCTACATTACAAAATATATGTCCATCCCGGACAGCATTTGTATTGGGTTAAGATGTTTCTAAAATTAGATACATGCTCATTTTTTTCTGTTCATAAAAAACATTTAAACATATTTAATGATTTGATTAATAAAAATATCATACATATTATCAAAGAATTAAGTAATTCAAATGATATATATGATATTTTTAAGAAAAAAAATATACGTTCAGAGGATATAAATGGCTTCGTGTGCCAAGAAGGCAATTCGGTCGTGCCTACAATAAATTGCACTATTCCAAATGATACTGAATGGAGCAAATTTGAAGAAAATGGATTAAATTTGTGGCCTTGGCAGAAAGTAAATTTATTACATGAATGGGTTTTGACTCAGCCTTGGGTTAGCATTTTTACAAAAAATGAAGACCCAAATAGATATGTATTAATTAAAAATCATTTTACTGATAAAACCAAAATGTTAAATAATTTATATGCTTTTTTATTACTAAATATTAATGAAGATTTAAATTTTAGGAGAAAATAATATGCCCTCAGTTGCAGTTATTATTGCCGCAAGAATGAAAAGTACAAGATTCCCAAATAAACCATTGGTTTATTTGGGAGATAAGCCAATGATACGGCGCACTTTTGATAATGCCGAAAAAGCCGGATATGATACGTTTGTTTTGTCAGATTCACAAGAAGTATTAAATGAAATTCCGGCGGATAATCGTATTATGACATCAACCGAATGCAGAGACGGAACACATCGATGTATGACTGTAATTGGCAGTAAAATAAACTATGACATATATGTATATGTTCAAGGCGATTTTCCTGATATAGATGTTGAATCAATAACCAATACCGTAAATCATATGTCGGAGACGGATTCAATAATGTCACATGCATACACCAATTGGATAGATGAAGAAGAAAAACATCTTCCTGGCAGAATTAGTATGATACATGCTAACGGAATAATGCGATGGACTACTAGAGCCATACTACCATATGGTGATAAAGTAGTTGGGTTATATGGTTATAGAAATGAAGCGGCTAAATTCTATGAAAAAACGAAGTTATATAATGCATATTTATCGGAAAAAATTGACGTTTTGGTTTGGTTAGAAAATGGCTATTACCCAACTGTATATAAAGTACCATTTAATAGTATTGATATTAATTTTCCAGAAGATGTAAATGAATGGAATAGGTTACATGGCGTACATTTATAATGATTTAATCCCTGCATTCATCCCAAAAGATACTATTACAACAATATTAAATATAATTAATAATTATAAACCAAGATCAATTATTGAATTTATGCCCGGCGCGGGTCCATTAACTTGGCATATTCTAACTAATTTTGATTTTATATTGTCGTATCATGCAGTTGATAAATGGGAATCTTGCGGAAGAAAAAAATTAAAAAGAGACGGTATCGACGGAGTCTTAGATAAATCATTATTTTTGAAATATAATAATTTCAAAAATTTAACATATGAACAAAATGACTTTATTAAATTTACTAATGAAGACAATTTTGATTTATGGATTTTTGACCATGATGTTGCTGAAGATTATTATCAAAATAAATCAAATATTATTTTTGATAATATATATGTAATTTTTAATAAGATAAAAAAAGATAAATTTTTATTATTTTATCAGATAGAGCATAAAGTAGAATTTAGAAAAGCTATCAATAAATTAATTGATATGTTGTCTTCTGATATATGTTATATAGACAACGATGTAATAATGATAAGAAAAACATTATAAATGAATAAAACATTTTGCCCATATCCATTTTATCATATTTGCACTACTTCTGATTCTAAATTTAGATTATGCTGCCATAGTAAAGATATAGAAACTAAAGAAAAATATTCTATTGATGAATGGTGGAACAGCAACGAAATAAATGATCGAAGGCAACAATTATTATCTGGGATACCCATACCAGAATGCAGCAAATGTTACAAATTAGAAAAAGAAAATATCAATTCACCAAGAATGGCGCAATTAGAGCAATTGAACAATAAAACCAAGTTCGCCGATAAAAAATATAGTAATATAAATAATTGGCGTAAAAATTATAACGTAGTTCCACTAAGTTTGGATCTAAGATTCAGTAACAAATGTAATTTAAAATGTAGAATGTGCAACCCATATTCAAGTTCAAGTGTGGGGGATGAAATCAAAAAACACAAGGAATTAACGGAAATAAAAGAGTATTATTGGCCAGATTTTAATAATGATTTTAATGATAGTCTCCCCCCAAAATATATTTTTGATAATTTAAATTCAATAGAACGTCTTAGAATAACCGGGGGAGAACCGTTTTACTCACCTGAATTTTATGAATTAGTAAATATATTGGAAAAAACATCATTGGATCAAAAGATACGAATAAAAGTTATATCAAATGGAAGTTTTTTTAGTAATAGAATTATTGAGCAAATATCAAAATCCCCAATAGATATGCACTTAGAAATAAGTATTGACGGCATAAATGATGAATATAATTACATACGATATCCTGCCAAATGGCACAGAATCAGTAAAAATTTAATTAATTTTAATAATGCTAAAATTCCTATGAACGTAACTATTACAGTTCAAATTTTAAATATTATCAATATAGTAGAAATGCTATCATGGTTTGATTTACACAAGATTGTATGGGATGGAATGTTATTAGATGATCCCGACATATATAATATTAATTGGTTGCCTCCCAAGATATCAAACATTGTAATAAATGATATTGAAAAATATAGAATCAACAAAACATTCACAGTTGAACAAGAATGTTTGTTAAATAATATTATTAATAGATTATCTGTTTCAAAATTTGATAAAGTTGTATGTAATCAATTTTTAAAAGTAACATCGGTATATGATAAAATTCGAAAACAAAGTTTTCAAGAAGTACATCCAATTTTATATAATGAAATCAACAAACTGCTTCATTAAAAATATAAGTTATAAATAATTTTACTGTTTGGAATAAAATATAAATGAATATAAAAGACATAGAAAAATTAGTTAATTCGAATACATTTTGTATATTGCCTTGGATACATTTATCAACTCGTCCGGGCGGCACAGTACGAGTGTGCTGTACGGCCAATGCATCATCAGTTGGCCCCACAAATGATAGAGAACATGGCGGGCAAGTTGGGTTACTTAAAAATGATGTAGGCAGTCCTGAAAATATTAATGATAAAACATTCTTAGAAATATGGAATAATGATTATATGAAAAACGTACGGCGTCTTATGATGGCAAACGGAAAACCGCCATCATGTTTAAAATGTTATAAAGAAGAAGCCGCCGGACACAGATCAAAAAGATATTGGGAAACCGAATATTGGAGTCAAAGAGTTGATATTTCTGAATTATTGAATGAAACTGCAACAGATGGGTCGGTTCCGCCAAAAGTTAGATATGTTGATTTACGCATGGGCTCCAAATGTCAGCTCAAATGTATTATGTGTTCGCCGCACGATTCATCACAATGGATACCTGATTGGTTATCAGTATATCCCACTGTGCAAAATCAAAATCTTAAAGAAACATTTAACTGGTCAAAAACAGGCAATGATGCTCATTATAATTGGCATAAAAATAATCCAAAATTTTGGGATGAGTTATATGAGCAAATACCGCATATGAGACAATTGTATTTTGCAGGCGGAGAATCCACGATAATTGAAGAACATTATACCCTGCTAGAAAAAGTAATTGAAATGGGATTTGCCAATCAAATAGAATTAAGATACAATTCGAATGGGGTCGAAATGCCTGATAGAATATTTAAACTATGGGATGAATTTAAACATGTAAGATTCCATTATAGTATAGATTCTATAGGTGTAATGAACGATTATATTCGTTATCCCAGTAAGTGGAAACATCAATTAAAAATATTTGATCTGCTTGATAATACAAACAATAATGTAGAGGTAACAGTAGTCTGCGCGGTTCAAGTTTTAAACATATACTATATACCTGATTTTGTTAAATGGAAACTAGAGAAAAAATATAAAAAAATAAACCCATGGCCGCTGGGCACAGGACTAATAAATTGGCATTTTGTTTACCACCCACCACATATGAATGTTAAAGTTTTGCCCAAATGGTTTAAAGAAAAATGTAAGAAAAAATATGAAGAATTTTATCCATGGTTAGAAGAAAATTGGCATTTATCGGGCGCGCCGTCTAAAGAAGCTTTTTTAAATTCTGCATATGGAATTAAACGAATGAAGGGTATGATCAATTTTATGATGAGCGAGGATTGGTCTGTTCGATTGCCCGAATTAAAAGAATATTTGGAGATAATGGACAACCATAGAAATATTTCCTTTAATAGTGTATTTCCCGAAATGAAGGATATTTTTAATGGCTGAATGTTTGCTATTCAAGCATGGATTGGTGTTATCTACAAAAAGTATTGTTAAACCATGCTGCATTTATAAACACAACAAAGATGAAAATTTTTTGTTTACGATTAATGATTTTAGATCGCATTTTGACGATCTTTACGAAAAAAGCAAAGTTGATTGGTTACCCGGTTGCTATAATTGTAAGACAGATGAAGATAACCAACGCACTAGTATGCGTCAGAGATATAATAGGTTTTTAAAAGAAGAAAAATCAAATGATATAAAATATTTAGATTTAAAATTGAATAATACTTGTAATTTATTGTGTGTTATGTGCTCTCCAGAAATAAGTTCAACATGGAAAAAGGTTTATAATAAAAACAAAAAAGAATTAGAAATTTTTAATTTTGGTAATTCATTAGAAAAATACCCGTATCAATCTAAATTAGAATTTGTAACCAAGTATTTAAATAACTTAAATATGATAAAATTTACAGGCGGGGAACCAATGCTAATCAAAGAAGTCAAAACTTTGATTAATTATTTAATAGACAATAATTTATCAAACAAAATTATATTACGTATGATTACTAATGGGACAGTAGAATTAGATGATTATTGGAAAAGAGTGTTTAAATCTTTCAAACGAACTCGGGTAACAATAAGCGTTGACGCAATAAACTCTAGATATGAATATATAAGAAAAGGTGCTTCTTGGGATAAAACAGCCAAAAATATTAAAATATATAATGATTATTTAGATGAAATAACCATTGAAATGGTTTCAATGAGCATAAATGCTCGTTATAAAAATATATTTTTAGAATGGTGTTATAAAAATAATTATGAGAGTGGTTTAAATTCTTTAATAGGTGTCGATTACTTATCCTATAAATCGTTAAATAATGATTTACGAGCAAAATACGGAATAGAAACTAATTTATTATATGACCATACTAAGTTTTTAGAATTAGAGGCAAAAATGAAAGCATTGGATAAAATTTATAATACCGCATTTGAAAAGGAATGTGATGAATTTTATACAGCTTCGTCGCATTAGCATTACATTACATTTGAACTTGATAATTCACAATACGAATTAATTTGAAATTAATAGAATAATAATTTATGATAAAATATAATCAATAGGGAATAAAATGAAAACATATGATGAATCCTTTCCAAAACAGCATTTGGGTTTAATGACACAATATTGGGGTAAAGTTTCATCCATCAACCTTTTTAGTGAAGCAGACCTATTGGAATTAGAAAAAATTTCTCACCAAACCGGAAGAAGGTATAGGAAATACAACGGCGGCACTTTTATTATTTCTGGAATAAACTGGGGTAGTATGTATGATATGCTGTACCCAAAATTAAAGACTTGTTTGGCTTATATACGAGAAGATGATATAATTTCTGGAAATTTGTACATTACTCGGGCATCATATGGCCTGCATTTGGACGGTATTGATGAAAATGAAGTTAGTACAGGGTATGTGCCCATTAAAAGTTTTTTAATACCGCTATGGAATTTGCCAAAAAAGAAAGTATCAAGTTTGATTTTTATGAGTAATAGATTTTTGGGTTTTGAAAGAACATTCCAAAAAGGTTATGAGAATAGCAACCCATATTTTGTTGATAAGTTGCCAAATATATATGATTACAGTGACATTACGTGGTATAATTATGATAAAACGGAATTAGACAAGAACGATAAATTTGATAAATCAATACATCATGCATATCTTCCTCATATAAAATTAGAAACATTTGATGAAATGAAAGTAGAAGAAATTGTAAATTTTGTTCCAGGTGAATTAATTATTTTTGATACATTACAATTACATGTATCTACTAACATTAATGTGTCTAATGTAAACTTAAAATCAGGCATACGTTTAATTTTATGGAGGAAATTATAATGAACAGCATTTATTTTGCAAATAATGCTTCAGATTATAAAATAATGACATGGGTATTAGGTAATGTGTGTAATTACGCTTGTACCTATTGTCCCGAAGACTTGCATGCCGGCAACCATCGTTTTCCTTCATTAGAAACAGCAACTGATATTTTTTTTAAATTTAGGGGAGGCGAAAATCAAAAAGTTTATTATGAAATAGTTGGGGGAGAACCCACACTTTGGCCCAAACTGCAAGAATATATTAATATTATTTCAAATGATAACACGTTTATAGAAGTTAATTCCAATGGCAGCAGAACCAAAAGATATTGGGATAATTTTAAATCCAATGTTGATTTTTTCTATCTAAGTTTTCATCCCGAAAATGCCGATGAAGATAAATTCATAGAAACAATAGAATCGTTGCATGAAAGATATAGAACGCACGTAACCATATTATTAATGCCCGCCTATTGGGATAAATGCAAAAGATTTTTTAATAAAATATTTTACGATAGAACAGATTTAAAAATAAATGTTACTTTCACCTTGGTTAGGCCAAACTTTAATGGTGATCCTGAACCATATACCGATGAAATGACAGAATATTTTAATATGAAAAAGAAAAATAGAGCAATACCGTTGGTTAAAAATATACCACATATGTTGACCCATAATGGCAATTTAGTTAACTGGCGCAAGTTTCAATTAAACAAATACAATAATTTTAAAGGTATGCATTGTAACGCTCCAAAAGAACGGTTATACATACACGTAAATGGAGATATTTACCACGCGGCGTGTATGGAGCGTGGTTCAATTGGCAATATCTATACCGGAAAATACGACTTATCTAACATTAACCCAATTCTTTGTTCTAAAGAACGATGCGGATGTAAATTTGATGCGTTGTCTTCCAAAAATGGAAATTATTTATTTAAAAGTATCGATATCTCGGACACCTATGATAAAAATAATTAATTATTTATCAGATAGATATCGTAATAGAGGTCTGATACCAACCGGTCTACCTTCTGTAGTTGTGGCTAAATGGATTGATTTGGTTGGTTTAAGATTAAAGTCGTTGCATATTTTATTATATGCCTCTTCATATTTAATCCAAAAATAATCAAGTGGCAATTTATTTAAGAAATGTAGTCCGGTATGCACCAATCCTTGACAATTCATATTGAAATCATTCATTATTGTAACACTTCCGGTTGGTCTTATTCTGCTATATCGTAAACCAATTCTGTTACCACCCAACCCCAATCCCTTTGATAAACTTATTCCTATTGTTTGAATAGCAGGATGAGAAAAATCAAAAACTATATCCTTTGAACATGTAATCCAAGCGCCATCGATATGTACAGGAATATTAAGTTCCAAACATCTATCAAGAATTAATGACATATCAGGATGAATATCGCCATAATATGGAAAGGGCATAGCAATTAATAACTCCTTGCTTGAATCCAAAGTATCAACATTATAATATTGTATAGCAGTATTTAATCTTTCATGATACTTATAGTCATTTTCTAGAACCATTAAATTGCTATTTAACCTAATATATAAATCATCAATATATTGAGTACATCCTATTATTACATCATGAAACTTAAATTCATCTAATCCGGTAAATTGATTGATTTTAAAATTATTCATTTTATTGATAAATATTGTTTTAAAATCATTTACTAAATTATGATTTTCTGCAGGACTATTATGATAAACTTCTTTTAAAAGTCTGTTAATAGTTTTATCATACATGGGCTGTGGCCGTGTATATTGCAACCAGTTAGTATCATATTCCGTTGCTGTAGTCATATATCTTTCATTTCCTTCATAAAATAAATATCTTTCATTTCCTTCATAAAATAAATATCTTTACTTTTTGATAAATTAATAATAGTATTATGTATGAATAATAATAATAAATCAATATGCATACTTCCGTGGATTGCTTTTAATACTACCCCACAAGGCAAAGCTAGACCCTGCGGATATTCTTCTATGAAAAGCGATATTAGAATATCAAATTCCACTATTGAAAAAGAATTTAATAATAGTTTATTCAAAGAAATACGAAAAGCATTTTTGGCTGGAAAATGGCATCCGAATTGTATAAGATGTAAAAAAATGTCAGAAGCAGGAGTAACATCTAAGTTAGATGAAGAAAATTTAATGCACTATGCTGATAATGAATATTTACTAGGCCAGACTAATACCGACGGTAGTATCAATCATTATCCCAAAAATATAGATATAAGATTAGGGACCGTATGTAATTTAAAGTGTATCCATTGCGGCGTGGGGAACAGTTCAAAGTGGCTAGAGGATACACCATTAATAAACAAATATGAAAACTTAAAATCGTTTAAAATAGATAATTCATGGGTAGATAGGCCAAACGGCATGTGGGTTGACTTAGAGAAAAATATACCACAGATTAAACGTTTTAATTGGCTGGGCGGAGAACCTTTTGCTTCCAAACAGCACAACAGGTTTATGAAAACAATACCGGACGAACATGCTAAAAATATTTCGTTACAATATGTTACTAATGGGTTATTAATTACTAAACAAATTTTAGAATCATTGGGCAGATTTAAACATGTGTCAATAAATGTAAGCATCGACGTAATAAAAGAAAAAGCAGAATATTTTAGATACCCACTTAAATGGGCGATTTTTATTGAAAAATTAAAATTAATAAGCGATTATGCTAAAACTCGTCCGCCGTATACTTTTATGATTAAATTCCAATGGACTGCTTCAAATATTTCTATGTTATATTTTGATGAAACCTATGATTTTTGCATTTCTAAATATCCTGAATTTGAATTTACATTATGCAATTATGTAGATTATCCTGCGCACATGTCTCCGCAATGTATGCCTATAAAAATAAAAGAATCTTTATCAAAAAAATTGTATAATTATGATAAAGATTCTAAAATAAATTTTTATATTTCTTATATGAATGAACAAAATACTTGGGCTACTCATAAAAATATATTTGATAATTATTTTATTGATTTGAATTTAATACGTAGCACAACACATACCTTTGAAATTGAAAATTGGTCCAATTTTAATGAATAACATAAAAGATAGTATAATATCCAATCAGAAAAAACCGTTGTGTTATGCCCCGTTTTATGCCATATGTATAAAAGGCGATAAGTTTAAACCATGCTGTGTGTATGATGGGTATTTTGATATCACTACAGATGATTTTTGGAATAACCCAGCAATGCAGGAAATACGAACCAAATTACTTTCTAATAATTTTCCAAAAGGATGTGACGGCTGTAAAATGAATTATCTAAATAATATTGAAACAGATTTAAATTATTATAATTCCTTTATAGAAACACAACAGATAGATATAGAATTTAATGTTGAAACCGGCAATCAAGACGGATCGCCAATAGAATTAGATTTTAGGCCATCAAATTTATGTAATTTACAATGCAGAATGTGTGATTTTACTAATTCAAGTTTGATAGCAAATGAAATAAATGAAAATGTTAAATTACAAGAATTTTTAAAGATTAAGACTAAATTTTTAAAAACTAAAGGTGTTTCGTCTTCTTCTGAATTCGTGTTTGAATGGTTAAAAGATAAAAATTTTAAAAAGATTAAAGTTTTAGGCGGTGAACCAACAATAGAAAAATCAACGTTAAATTTGTTACAAACTATTAATTCTAAACCCATTGTTGAGATGACCACAAACTTGGCTGTTATCACTAAACAATTTAAAAAAACATTAAAAAATATAGATATGTTAAATTTGCGAATTAGCATAGATGCAATAGATGAACATTATAATTATATAAGAACAAATGGTAATTGGCATAAATTGCAAAAAAATTTAAATTATATTACCTCCGTTAATAACGTTAAAATAACAGGATTTAATGTAGTATTGATGCCATATAATATTTTTAATCTTACAGATACTTTAATATACCTATATAATTTTTTAAAAAACAATAACATATGTGATTACTCTATTTCTTTATTTCCATCAACAGATGATGCTGTGAAGGTTTCGGCAATACTTCCCGAGGATCGAGCATATTTGTTAAATAGTTTATTAATTAATAGTAAATTAATTGGCAACGAATACGCAATAGTGGAAAATATTTTTAAAAATATACCGTTTAATGAATTTGATAAGAATAAATTTATCAAATATTCTAAAATATTAGACAGCATACGGAAAACAAACCTTACTAATCTCAATTCCGGTTTTGAAAAATATTATAACCAAATAAACTAAAAAATAATATTGTAAATGTAAAAATATTGAATTTACGATACTAACCAATAATTGGATAATATATAATTTTAATATATGTATCAACTTTATTTGAGGAATATAATATGCAGAATGATTTAAAATGGTCAAACTATGATTTTTCCAAAATACCTTTCGACCGGATAGTTAAAGTTGGCCAAAGATCACTTTTATATCGTGATATATTTACAGTGTCATGGTTGTTGGGAAGATTTTGCAATTATAATTGTTCATACTGCTGGCCCTACGCAAGATCAGATACTAAAGATTTTAGACCAACCAAATTAATAACATCAACAATGGACGAAATAAAACGTCAAGCAAGAGATAACGGGTTTAATTCATTTCATATTTCTTTTTCGGGAGGGGAACCCACATTACATCCTGGCTATTTGGATATAATAAAGCATTATTCAGATGATGAATATTCAAATTTTCAATCAATTCATATGACAAGCAATATATCAAATGGATTTAAATGGTTTGAAAAATACATCAATGCTACTAAAAATCTGCATCGTGTTTCAATAACTGCAAGTTGGCATAGAGAACAGGGCATCAAACAGGGAAATTTAGAAAAGCATCGAATCTTATTTGCTGACAAATTGTGTTTTCTTCAAGAACATGATATACATGTAACTATTAATATGGTTATGGTTCCCGAATGGTTTGAAATTCTTTGGGAGGAAGCATTATATTTTCATGAACGCGGGATAAATGTTACCCTTAAGCCACAGTCGGATCCCACGGCCAGCCGAATAGTTGATGGGTATTCAAAAGATATGTTAGAACGTCTGTATAACGGAATGCCGCAACGAGAAT